>LDZU01000109.1_pt1 | contig 14357 bp, 19 predicted proteins | sample 615531 | NCBI WGS metagenome assembly LDZU01 (sample SAMN03408293, study PRJNA278302) | terrestrial metagenome | isolation source: oil reservoir sample SB2 | place: USA: Alaska, North Slope, Schrader Bluff formation | collected 2011-09 | reverse complement strand
CGTTTAAATCATCGCCCTAGAAAATGTTTGGACTTTTCTTCCCCTTATATGGTATTCTTTCAACATATCTCAGTTGCACTTAGAACTTGAATTCAGGATCTATTATCATCGGAAATAACTGACCTTAGATCAAGTGGCAAGCTGCATTATTTGCGATTTGATAATATGAATCTCATCAAAATCTGAATCTACTAATAAACCTGTAAGCCCAAAATTAAAATGACACCTACTAATAAACCTTGACAGAAATTCAAAACGCGTTATCATATTCGTAATAACGAATATGATATATTGAATATGTCCAACCATATAAAAAATGCTTACGAGGAAATGGCAAATCTATTAAGGGTAATATCCCACCCGGTTCGTTTAGCGATCCTGGACATATTACATGAAGAGGAAGAGATTTGTGTTTGCCATTTAGAAGCGATGCTTGGTTATAGGCAGGCATACCTATCGCAACATCTTATGTGTTTACGAGAAATTGGATTGCTGAGCGACCACCGAGTTGGTAGAAATGTTTACTATCGCATCAAGGAGAAAGGAGTAATACCAATCATTCAGGAGACAAAAAAATTTACTTCATTCAATACCATTAATTTTGAAGTGGTAGATTGTAATTGCCCTCAATGCGAGAGCGAGATTATAGAGAAACAAGAATTCTAAATAAGTATTACGAGGAGAAAATGGCAAAAAATTGGTACCCAATTATAAATGAGGATTTGTGTTCTCAATGTTACACATGCTCAAATTTTTGTGAACATGATGTCTATGAAGTAGGGGATGACGGTTTTCCCAAAGTGGCAAATCCGGATAATTGTGTCGAATTTTGCCGTGGTTGCTCAAAAATTTGTCCAACCGAGGCGATCACCTATTTTGGTGACAACGGGTAAAGTTAGACAATTCAAGAAAGGAGAATAGAATGGCAAAGAAAGGTTTACTTTTATGTGTATGCCAGGGCACCTGTCCGTCATTTCAAGAAATGAATATATTTGAAGTTGGTAATGCGATCCGCAGAGACAAATTGGTGGACTACGTCGCGGTTCACCCTCAATTATGTGCGACTGATGGTGACAGTTTTCTATCCACTCTTTTAAAAGGTGGAGAAACTGACCATTTGTTTGTGGCTGCTTGTGATCCAAATATGCAGGTAAAAATGTTCCGGGATGCGTTTGATGCAGCCGGATTTGATAAAGCTCAACTCACTGGCGTAGATATTCGCAATATGAATACTGATCAGGCGGTGCAGGCGATCAAGGATATGATTGCTTCTGTTTCTGCGTAAAAATCGCGAGATAAATAAACTTAAATTGAAGGAGGGCAGAAAACGCCCTCCTCACTATTTATTAATAAAGGTGTGAAATGAAAATTGCGGTGAGTTCAAAAGGAGCAGGATTAGGCGCTTGGATGGAACCAAACTTGGCAAAGTGCGGCTTCCTAATGATCGTTGATAAGGGGAGGGATTTTAAAGCAATCGAAAACAAGTTGGATGAAATTACTTTAGCTAAAACTGCTATAGCTGAAGGCGTAGATGCATTAATTGCTGGAAAAATCGATGAACCTGCAAGAAATTTGCTGCGACAAAACGGTATCCAAATTTACAAGGCTCAAAATGGCAGCGTTTGGGAATTAATTGATCAACTTTCAGAAGGAAAGTTATCGATAATGGACTAATGTATTTTATAGATCACCTTTTTTAGTAAGGAAATCAAATGGATCCAATTTTGGAAATAAAACAGTTGACATTAATGCGCAATGGCAAAGAAATTCTTAAAGAGTTGGATCTTAAGTTATTTTCGAATCAGATACATACCCTTTTGGGAATTAATGGTTCTGGAAAATCCAGCTTGGCTTATACCCTTATGGGATTGCAGGGATATTTACCAATAAACGGAAAAATTATTTTCCAAGGGGAAAATGTAATTCATAAATTCGTTAATGAAAGAGCGCGGTTGGGGATCTCGCTGGCCTGGCAGGAGCCGGTGCGTATTGAAGGACTTCCAATTGGTAAATATATCAGTCTCGGTATGCAAGAAATTTCACGGGAGAAGGTAAATGAAGCGCTCGAAGCAGTAGCTCTCCCTCCCAAAGCATATGCTCTTCGGTCGTTAGATGAATCTCTTTCGGGAGGTGAACGAAAACGTGTGGAATTGGCAGCTGTATATGCCATGCAGCCTAAAGTAGCAATTCTTGATGAACCGGATTCAGGTATTGATGTCCTCTCAATTAATGATATAGGCAACCTGATCCAAAAAATGGCGCATAATGGAAGCGCAGTTCTGCTTATCACCCACCGGGATGAATTGGTACAGCAATCAGATGTAGCATCTCTTATGTGTCTTGGAACAATTGTATATACAGGCAACCCAAATGATGCGATGGAATTTTATCAAACACGCTGTCAATCGCACCAGCAAACTTATGGGGCTCAACCATGGGACTTTGGTTTACCTGTAACGGATACCAGAAAGTTAGGGATATAAGTGGAAAAAAAGATTGAAAAAAACATGCACCCGACGAGTAAATCTACACCGGGATGGGCATCCGAGATGCAAGCCATCATGGATGCGTATCAAAAAGCTGGTGGGGTTCCGGAACAATTACAGGCGCAGGATGTTGCGACTTTCGTGATTAGCGGTGAGAAGGTGATGGCTTCTCATGAAATCCCGGGGATTCAATTTTCAGCCAAACCAATTAAAAATGGCGTGCAAGCAAATATTAAAGTAACCGCCAATAGTATGATTGAAAAACCGGTTCATCTTTGTTTTGGTGTTGTGCCTGAAGAGGGAATTCAACATATTATTGCCAATTACGATATTGAATCTGGCGCCCGGGTAAAATTCTTGGCTCATTGTTCATTCCCAAATGCCGTGAAAGTAAAACATCAGATGGATGCTTCAATCAATATTGGAGAAAATGCATCTATGGAATACACCGAAGAGCATTATCACGGTGAAAGCGGTGGTATTCAAGTTAAACCAGTCACGAATGTCAAAGTAGGTAAAGGTGGAACATATCGGAATACTTTCAGCCTTATTCATGGCAGCATCGGTGAGATGGACGTTAATTTGGAAGCAGATGCTGAAGAAAGTGCTCTGGTTGAACTAAATATAAAAGCGTTTGGAATTAACCGGGATGCTATCAAAGTTCATGAGGTAATTCGCCTGAATGGGGAAAACGCACACGGATTGGCTAAAACCCGCATTGCTGTGAAAGATCAAGCCTCAAGCGAAGTTGTCACCATCACCGATGGAAACGCACCGGGCGTCAAAGGTCATATGGACTGCACCGAAATCGTGAGAGATCAAGGGAAAGCAACGAATAATCCGGTTGTCTCAGTGAATAACGCTCTTGCTCAGGTCACTCACGAAGCAGCCATCGGCACTGTAAATCATAAAGAGCTCGAAACACTCATGGCGCGAGGCTTGTCAGAAGATGAAGCGGTGGACCTCATTATCAGGGCAATGATTCGATAAAAGAGATATTTCGTATGAATACTATGAAGGAAAAGAAAATTATAGTCTTGCCTGCACCACATTGCAGACGCAGCAAGAAAATTATGGATTTCTTGGATTTAGAGAAAATTCCTTATGAAAAGATCGATTTATTAAGTACAGAGGGGCAGATTTTATCAGATAAACATCATTTTATGGCTTCCCCTGGTATCCTCATTAATGGGATGAGCCTGAATCCATATGATGTTTTAAATCAAAAAGAATGCCGGGTTAACCACGATAAGGCAATGAGAATATTTACCAGTGTGACAGAATAATTTACTTATTTAACGGATGCTTTATCGTGATGATTAAGGTCAATAAAAAATAACGGAGAAAAAATGGACAATAACCTGCTTTTGCTTGCAATAACGACATATGTCGTTATTATTACCTTGGGTGTTTTACTTCACAAGTACCTGCGAATGCCTTGGATGTTTACTGTGGTTATGTATGGTATTTTGCTATCAGCATTAGGTCTTTTTAAAGATGTGTTCCAGAGTGCAAATTTTCAATTTCTCTCGAAGATGGGTATGTTGTTTTTCTTATTCACCATCGGTGTCGATTTAGAAATGAAAAAAATCCGACAATTAGGGAAATATATCATTCGCGGGGGTATCTTCTTAACCTTAATAGAAGGGTTTGTTCTCGGCTTATTGTTTTTCTTTGTTTATCCCGAATTTGTCAATCACTCATTTTTCATCGCATTCATTGCGGGGGTCGCCTTTGGAACTGTGGGAGAGATTATTCTCTTAGCTATTTTGAAAGAGTTTGGGCTGGAAAACACGAAATTTGGCCAGCTTGCCCTGGGAATAGGTGTTCTTGATGATATTTTTGAAATAGCCGCGTTAGCATTAATAGTTGCTCTTTCTTCTTTTCAAACAAATGGATTATCAGCTTCCGCGTGGGTAGAACCCCTAGAGATCATCGCAATTTTGGTCGGTATCTTTGCTGTCACGTTTCTTTTATTCAAAATAGGAACAATTATTAGAGAAAGTTTGGAAAAAATTGAAATTGGACATTTCAGTATGCCGTTTTTAATTCTGTTGGTCATTTTTTCTTTTTTCTATTTCAGCTCCCTAAAATTCGAATATATGAGTGTAGTCGCCGCAATCTTCAGTGGAATTGCTGTGCAACATCTCTTACCGGAAAAATTTGTTTCTCGCCATAAAGGTCCCATCTATTTTGTTGGAAATATTTTCTTGGGCCCATTTTTCTTCTTAAGCGTAGGCCATTCGATATCCTTCAATGCAATTCTCGATAACGCAATTCTTATCATCTCCATCGTGCTCATTTCAATAACAGTTCGGGTAGTCGTTTCTTACCTTCTATTTCAAAAAATATTAGGGGAAAAACAATCTGCTGTGCTTGGTGTGGGTCTGTGTGCAAAATTCAGTACCAGTGTCGTTAGTGAGAATCTACTAATGACGTCAGGACTGATTGCAGCACCTCTGTACTCTGCCATCATGGCAGCATATATTTTGATGAAACCTATAATTATCGGCGTTTTTTCAAGATTCGTTGCAAGTATTAAAGATAATGTCAAATAGAGTTTACCAATAAGATTCAGATAAAAAGAAAAGGAGAAAAATGCGTAACACTAAAAAAAGAATGTTTAGTAAGTTTTGGAAATGAAAAATATTCATAAAGAAATAATATGAAAATTCTATATATTTCAGGAAGTCCAAGAGCAGATAGTAACACGGATATTTTGCTTAAAACCACATTATCAATAACAGGCGGACAATTCCTAAAGTTATCTACCTACGGAATAAAACCATGCAATTCCTGTTGGTCATGTCAAGAGACGGCTACCTGTGTCATTCAGGACGAGATGACTAACCAAATTATCCCCTTACTTCTCAACTGCGATGGAATAGTGCTCGGAAGTCCGGTCTATTTTAACAATGTCTCTTCAACGTTAAAAGCATTTATGGATAGGACCTGGTGCCTGAAAAGCAAATTGAGAAACAAAATCGGTGCGGCAGTTGTAGTAGGGAGGGGATACGGGATTGAAGGTGCTATCACTGCAATCAACGCATTTTTCCTTAAACATGAAATTATTGTAGTTAACCGGGGAGTGAGCGGAATTGCTTTTGCAAAAGGTGAAATTAAACAAAATCAACAATCGATTGAATTGGCCAGACAACTTGGCAGTCGGATAATCGAAATGGGCAACTTACTAAATTGAATTATAAACAATAAATTAATAAGGAGATTAATTATGAAAATTGCAGCAGTTTCAGAAGATGGAACCACAATCAGTCAGCATTTTGGCCGAGCACCATTTTATGTGATTGTAACAGTTGAGGATGGGAAAATTAGCTCACACGAAAAACGCGATAAGCTGGGTCATTCCCAATTTAGCGGGGAACCGCATGAAGAATCGCATGAAAATGACCCACGCGGTCATGGTTTTAATCCTGCGGCTCAAGATCGGCATGCCATGATGGCAACCGTCATTAAAGACTGCCAGGTTTTATTGGTGCGAGGGATGGGGGCGGGTGCTTACGAATCCATGCGCCAAGCGGGTATCCAGCCGATCGTTACAGACATCTCAATTATTGACGAAGCTGTGCAAGCATATATAAACGGCACTCTTGTTGACCATACTGAAAAATTACATTAAGTAATTAGAAAGGAATGAAGAATAATGGACACGAATGAACTTTGGCATGGGATTCCACGAAAAGAAATTCCCTGGTTTCCAACCGTGGATACTGACGCATGCATTGGATGCACGTTATGCTTCCTTGCTTACTCCCAGCAGGAAGCGATAAGCCATCTGCGTGAGATCAACGCTGAAATAAGCAACTTGCTTGGAATTGATTTTGCATCCCTGGCTAAAAAGACCAATTGTTAACGGATTAATAAAATGCCTACTTACGAATTTATATGCGAGAAATGCAGCAAAACCTTTGATGTGCGTGCGACAATTCAGGAAAAGGAGAACGGGTTACAGCCCATTTGCCCGAATTGCGGCAACCAGGTAACCCGTCAAGTTCTCTCTGCGGGGATGTTTATCCGCGCTGGCGGGACATCATCTTTCAATCCTCCAGGCTGTGCGCCCAATGCGGGTCCGGGCTGTTGTGGATGATATGTCTAAAGCATTAATTCAAATAATCGGTTCATTAATAGCTTGTTCTGAAGGAGTCCGCGATGATTGGCGAAAAGTAACAAAATGGCTCGAAGGTAATTTAAAAACACTCTATGGCGACCAGGTAGAAGTTGAATATTTTGATCTTTTTGATGCAAATGGACCTAAACTTCCAAAAGATGCGAGATTACCTGTCGTAATGATCAATAGTGAAGTGATTTGTATGGGAGAAAAGATTTCCATTCCTCTGATAAAAAAGAATTTGGAATCTCTTGGTATTTCGAGATTAAAACACTGATTAGATTTTGTTATTACTATGAATATTAAAATTCCATATAAAAATTTCTAAATTGTAAAGACAGGGTCGAGAGATAGAAACTAACCTTCATTTCTAAATCATGATTTTTCCCATATCGTCTAATCATTCACATTTTTAGATAGATTGATTTTCAACCCAAGATTAATAATAAATTTCGAACGTTCAAATGGTAATAACAGAATCATGTCTTTAGAAACATGGCTACTTTTTCGCTTTTAATTTCATCCGATTTATTAGTATTGGTTTTAATGTGTTTAACTGTTAATTGAATTAAAGTGGCTAAATGCGAGAGATCGGCATTTATTGATTTTGAAACCATCATGACGAAAGATTATTTTATTAAATAATGGTTATTTATCTTCAATGTGTGATTCACAATTATTTTCGCGGGATTGAATACGGTTGACATTAAAGAAATCAGCAAAGATTAGTTTGAGTTGACTCATCGTCTGCGTATTGATAGAGTAATAAATCCAGCGAGCATCGGTGGGATTTCGCTCAGCATTCATTAATCCAGAATCCCCAGTAAGTACGACACAGCCCACCCGCGACCGGAGCACGCGGTGTCAGCCCTAATTTTACAAACATAACATCAATATCACTTAATTGGAACAACAAATGAAAGGCTATAATTGGCGATCAGGTCGATTTTTGGGGAGGGGGTTACAAGCATTTCTTGAAGATCTGGACCACACGGACCAATCGTCAAATCTAAATTGACATGCAATTCCTGTAATTCCTGAGCGTCCATGCCATATTCGTATGTAATGAAAATGGGTTCTCCAACTTGATCCGGGATCTCACTAGCTCGATAGAATGATGTAAATTGAACATGTTCATCCGTTCGAATATAGGGGTCACATACGATGTTCTCAAGATCAGATGGAACCTTCACTAACTCTAACCCGCTAATAGAAATAACAAAGGTGAGACTATCGGGATTGGCGTGAGCGGATACCAGTTCAACTACCGGTGGATGTTCCGTTGGAGCAAAAATTGTTGCCATTGCGGTTTGCTCATAAATCTGTTCATTATCTTTTGATTGGCTCCCCTTTGGAAGAGATACAACGACCGCAACAGAGACACCCAGAACAACAAGGATGATAAGGATAAGAATGTTTTTTTTATTAAAAAAGTTTTTCATCGGTTCTCTCTCCTGATAAGTAGTAGCGACATTGTTCTGCACAATATCGCTATCATGGTATGTATGTACTGTCTTAACTTGAAAAATAACTTACTTATGGTATGGAGACCCAGTTAGATGTATCATATGCTTGCCAATACGTCCCCATGTAACCAGAAACGTCCGTTATCCATTGCCTGCCAGGAGAATATGAGAGCGTGGCAGTGACTGAGCAATAGTCGGTATTATAACAAGTTTTAACTTTGCTTGTATAGCGATCAGTCCAGTCTCTGAGCCCTGCTACGACTTTCAAACTTGAATGTGCTGTGGAGCAGGAAATCTCTCCTGTTCCATTGACGTTAGAGCCAGAGCGCACAGGATCATAAGCCCAAACTCCACAATCCAATGGAATCTTCGGTTGATCTGTAGGTTGCGGTTCATCAGCCATTACTGGAGTTGTATATGAACCAAGAAAAATTACAACCGTTAGTACGATTACCACAAACCTTTTGATATTCATTTTCCATCTCCTTTGAATTGTTTTCCTCTCCCTATCGAAAGAATAGAGAGAAATCCACCAATTTAAAAGGTAATAATTATTATTCTTTTCATTAACGTAATAATTTTTCTCTTACCTGATCATCAATTGAATATTAAAATGAATATTAAAAATTTGTACTTCTAATCCCCAACCTAATAAAAATATAACACTTTTTTTTGTTTAAACAAGTGTTATTTGTAAGGAAAGAACAGTTTATGCTCTAAACTGAAGCTTTGATTATTGCTTTGTTGTCCAAAATAATTAAAAATCCTTGCAGTCTATCCTTGGCGAAAAAAACCAATCCCTAAACAAAAACTCTTTAGCATAAATTATAAGTTGTGGTACTATATATCCGTTTATCCGCATATAGAGAAATAGAAGATGGACACGAAAACACTGGAACTGGAAGTCAATTTGCTGCATGAACGGGTGTGTTCCGCGCTGAGTGATACCACACGCATCATGATCCTGTATCTGCTCTCCGAGAGGGATATGTTCGTGAACGAGATCGCCGAAGCGCTCGATACTCCCCAATCCACGATTTCCCGCCACCTGAAGGTACTGCGTGAGCGCAATTTGGTTTCCACCGAACGGCAGGGCACAGCAGTGCTGTATTCCATTGTGGATAAACGAATTATCCAATCACTTGATCTGATGCGCGCAATCCTGAATGATCAGGTACGCACGCAAGCAGCTATTACGAATCCAGTATCTGAATTAAATCAATTATCGAAGGAGAAATAAAGATGAAAGTAATCATTGTCGGCGGTGTCGCCGGCGGTGCCAGCACGGCAACTCGGCTGCGCCGCATGAATGAAGATGCGGAGATCATCATTCTCGAACGCGGAGAATATATTTCTTTCGCGAACTGCGGTCTGCCTTACCATATTGGGGACGTGATCACGGAGCGCGAAAAGTTGCTGGTCGTCACACCGGAAAAATTGAAACAGACTTCCAATATTGAAGCGCGCGTGCGGCATGAAGTGGTCAGCATTGACCGGAAAAAGAAGACCGTCAAGGTGCGTGATCTTTCCAGCGGACGGGAATACACCGAAAGCTATGACAAGCTGGTGCTCTCCCCGGGAGCATCTCCGCTGATTCCACCCATCGAAGGGACAAACCTGGCGGGTGTTTTCAGTTTGCGTTCCATGGCGGATATGGACCGCATTCGCGATTTCATTGCTGCGCAGAAACCACCCCGTGCGGTTGTGGCAGGCGGTGGTTTCATCGGGTTGGAGATCGCCGAAAACTTACAGCGCCGTGGGATGGAAGTGACCATCATCGAAATGCTCAACCAGGTCATGGCTCCCATCGATTATGAGATGGCTGCCATGGTGCACCAGCATCTCGATTTCAAACATGTCCGTCTGGCTCTGGGTGATGGCATCCAAAAGATCACTCAAGATCAAGCCCTGAAGGTTACCCTGCAGAGCGGCAGAACCGTCGCTACCGATCTGGTCATTCTCTCTGTGGGAGTGCGCCCTGAAAGCGTGCTTGCCAAAGAGGCCGGGCTGGAGCTGGGCGTGAAAGGTGCCATCAAAGTAGATTCTCATATGCTGACCAGCGACCCGCATATTTATGCTCTCGGGGATGCGGCGGCGGTGGCCCATATTATCAGTGGAAAAGAAGTCAACCTGCCTCTGGCTGGGCCTGCCAGCAAGCAGGCGCGCATCGTCGCCGATCATATCTGCGGGCGGGATGTCGCTTTTGCCGGCGTGCAGGGGACTTCCATCGTCAAAGTATTTGATCTGACGGTTGCCAGTACCGGGTTGAACACAGCTCAATTGAAAGAATTGGGTCTGCCCTTTCAAAATGCGCTCATTCACGCTTCCAATCATGCCGGTTATTACCCTGAAGCCTCGCCGCTGGCGATCAAACTACTGTTCTCGCCTGAAGGGAAAATCTACGGGGCGCAGATCGTCGGTCTGGAAGGGGTGGATAAACGCATCGATGTGATTGCTACCGCCATACGCGGCGGGATGAGCGTCTATGATCTGGAAAAACTGGAGCTGGCGTACGCGCCGCCCTACGGCTCTTCGCGTGACCCGATCAACATTGTCGGATTCTTAGCCGGTAATATACTGCGCGGCGATTTGAAGACCGTGGATTGGGATGCGGTGGATACGCTGGATCGCAGCGCATACACCCTGCTGGATGTGCGCAATCCCGAAGAGTTGACCATTGGGATGATCGAGGGCGCCATCAATATACCCCTGCCGGAACTGCGCGCGCGGGTCAAGGAAATTCCGCGCAGCAAAAAAGTGCTGGTGTACTGCCAGGTCGGGCAGCGCGGTTACTTTGCTTCCCGCATCCTGACGCAGCACGGGCTGGATGCAGCCAATTTGAACGGCGGTTATAAAACCTATTCGCATGCGGTTTGCCAGCAATCCAACTTTGACACCTTTGAACATACCACCATCAACAGCCGCGAAGAAATTCGCGAGATCCCGCCCTTCAACCCGGCAGACGCCAACCAGTTCACCGTGGATGCCTGCGGCTTGCAGTGCCCGGGTCCCATTTTGAAGCTATATAACAAAACCAAAGAAGTGCAACCGGGGGACGTGATCACAGTGCGCGCCACCGATTACGGCTTCACCAGCGACGTGAAAGCCTGGGCTGACCGCACCGGCAATAAACTGATCTCGCTGGATTCGGCGGACGGCACCATCACCGCGCGCATCCAGAAAGGCGCGGAAAAGAAAGCCGAAGCTGCGACCGGCAGCATGAGCCAGGACAAGACCATGGTGATCTTCTCCGGCGACCTGGATAAAGCCATCGCAGCCTTCATCATCGCCAACGGAGCGGCTTCCATGGGGCACAAAGTGACCATGTTCTTTACTTTCTGGGGACTTAATATTCTGCGCAAGAGTAAACCGCCCAAAGTGCACAAGAACTTCATCGAGCGCATGTTCGGGTTCATGATGCCGCGCGGAACAGAAAAGCTCACGATCTCGCAGTTGAACATGGGTGGGGCCGGCACTGCCATGATCAAAGGCATCATGAAGAAAAAGAACGTCAGCCCGCTGAGCGAATTGATGCAGAGCGCGCTGGATAACGGCGTGGTCATTCAGGCCTGCCAGATGTCGATGGACTTGATGGGCATCAAGAAAGAAGAGCTCATCGACGGTATTGATGTGGTGGGGGTGGCGACCATGATTGACGCTTCGGATGACTCCAACGCGACCATGTTTATCTAATAAAAAAGCCGTTCCGAAAGGAACGGCTTTAATGTTTAATAGATTTAAATGCATGACAAATGCAAAGAGACAGGATGATTAAGAGTGAATAAATATTAAAATCATTCCTTTGATTTAGCGATTAATTTTTGGGTACAGGTTAGTATAGAAAGGTAAATTCAACAAGCAAGTTGTTTTTATATTTTCTGATTCCTCCGGGGATTGAAGCCTTCACACAGCGCGGTTTTGTGTGGGATGGCAGTTTTAACCTGGCGCCCGATTTGATGACCTGGCTGGTGATGGGAATTTGCTTTGATTTCATTCAAGAAATACGCAAGATCATTATTCTACAGCGAATGAAAAGCCATTCTTAGGCTATTCGAACAATAAAAACGCATGGCGGGCAGCAAAAAACCCTCCCATGCGTTTTTCTTTTATGACAATGAATTTCACGCCATCTCGTACTGCTCTGACCTGATGCGCTGTTTCGATACTCCCAGGTTCTTCAGATGGTGCGCCATGGCTTTGATCATGGGGAGCGGACCGCATTGAAAGAAATACAGATCATCTCTGTCAGCCGGCAAATAGCGTTCCAGGATGGCCTGCGAAATGTAGCCGGATTCACAAGGGATCTTTCCGGACGGTTTTTCCAACACGTGCACCACGGTTAGATTCAATACTTTTTTCAGTTTTTCGAGTTCTGCTTGAAAGATGATGTTCTCCTCATCATAGCTTCCATAGAACAGGGTGAGAGGTCGTTGATCCTTTTGGTCGGCCAGCGTTTTCAAGATGCTCATGATGGGGGCAATGCCAATTCCGCCTGCCAGCATGACCAGACCATTTTTCGTTGAAGCATCATCCAATGGAAAATTCCCATAGGGTCCATCCACATAAACAGTTTCTCCGCCTTTAAGGTCTCCGATGGATGAGGAAAAATCGCCTAGCGCTTTTATTGTGAAACGAAGTTCCTCCTTTGCGAGCGCACTTCCTGAGACGGAGAAAGGATTGCGGTGCAGGGTAAAGGGGGAGGTGTTGATGTTGATCCAGGCTACCTGACCTGCATTAAAATGAAAACCGGCATGTCCGCGAGGTTTGAGGACGGGAGTCCATACCCCGGGAATTTCCTGGATAACCTGATGCACCGTGAAGGGATGCTGCTTGATCTTGAGTGGTTTTACGATCCGTATGATGATAATCATGGTTAACCAGATCGCAATTTCCAGAATCCATGCAATGCGCATAGGCAATGCGGCAGAATAATAATTTACCTTGAAAATATGGATCAAGCCAAAAACTGTGATGACCAGCGCTAGCAGAGTGTGAATGCCATGCCAGGCGTTATAACCAAGATGGAGCTCTTTGCGGTAGATGGAGGTGAGCGCGATGAGCAGCAATCCAGCCAAACCGATCCAGCCCGCCTGCGCTCGCCAGGGAGCCGTAAAAGGATTGAAAAGCAGCAGTATATTGGGATTATTGATCAAGAGAATGCAGGGATGCAGCAGGACAAGAAGAACGGAGAGGACGGAAAGGACATGGTGCATTTTGTAGACTTTGTCCATATCAAAAATATCTGTCAGAAAAGCCAGGCGGGTAGTGGGAATGAACTGCAAGCCAGCCATGGATAAGCCCACAAAACCCAGCAGGACTGAAAAATCGCGCCAAAAAGCACGACTTTCTGGCGTTTCAAAGATCAAGAATACCAATAAAGGAAGAAAGATCAAAATAAGGTAAACCAGAATAAAGAAAAGGCTTTTCATTTGTCTTGTCATGCGGTTGCCTTCTTTCATTCAAATATGCAAACTCGCCCTATCATGGACGGGGAGAGAGGTCAAAAGCGACATCCACAACGACAGACAAATCTTCGATTGAGTCGAAGAGAAGCTGCAATATATATTTCCCGTTATGAACGTAACCGGCGGGGTCTTTGATGCTGAATTGGAAATTGAAGGCAGCGCGCATCAAGCGGGGAGTGTATGCAGCATACGCATTGGAAAAAACAGCTTCCGCTTCGGAGATCACCCCATCCCCATCCGTATCCTTGAATAGATAAGGATACCGGTCGAGCCACCCGATGCTTTCTCCTGTTATCTTCGCCGCATACTGCTGGATGGCTTTATAGAGGATTTCCCGCACCCCCTCTATTTCGTGATAGAGACCTTCTCCGTTTCCATCTCCATCATAATCGATTCCATCCACGGTCACTTCCCGGTAATCGCTGTACTCGGTCACATTGGAATGGCAGGCTGCACATAGATTGGTGCCTTCCTCATTGGTGTTCATATGCAGGCTGTGAGCATCATGGCATTGCGTGCAGGTCTGCACTCCGGTGGCATGTTCGAAGCGTCCGACATACTCTTTTTGAGAGTATTCATACCCCGCCTTTCCCTCACTGCCCAGCCAGGTAGCTGCCGCATACGCATAGTGGGGAGTGATGAAGCTGCCATCCGGTACGATTTCATCATCTCCAAATCCCGATGCGGCTTCCACGACCGCCGATCCCGCATCCAGCCCACTGTGGCAGGTAGCGCATAGAGCATCTTCCGGATTAAAAACCAATTCAGCTCCCGAAGGGAAGGTGACTGTATCCAGATCTTCAGCCTGAGCGTT
>LDZU01006093.1_pt1 | contig 14400 bp, 7 predicted proteins | sample 615531 | NCBI WGS metagenome assembly LDZU01 (sample SAMN03408293, study PRJNA278302) | terrestrial metagenome | isolation source: oil reservoir sample SB2 | place: USA: Alaska, North Slope, Schrader Bluff formation | collected 2011-09 | reverse complement strand
AAAACTGATAACTGAAAACTTTTCCCAAACTCTGGAACTCTGTTCCTAAATCTGCTAAAATAATAAAAGTTATAAAAAAATAAGAAAACAAACTCCACAGCAAGCATCGTCGTAATTAGTTTGTCCTCTTTTTGTGTTTAAAATCTTTAAAAAATTAAAGATAGGAATTATTAATGAATAATGAAGTTGGAAACTTTTCCAAAAAAAGGATACAAGAGGAACCAGTATTTACTTCAGATATAAATATTATTGCTAGTATTCCAGACTTTAATATGATTAATGAAGTAATTTATTTATTAACTCAAGGAAAAGAGAAGGAATATATTGAAAAACAGATATTCGAGAAAAATATTTTCGGAATTAGAACTTTGAAATCTAGAAAAAGATTTTTAGCTGCGATATTTGCCAATTTTATTAAATTTAAAACGGAAGAGCATAAAAAAGTATTTTTCTCACTTTTTTCACAACAGTCATTTTTACAATTAAAGAAGATTGCTCTCTACATCCAATTTGCCATCAATAACCGACTATTTTATGATCTTACTTCCAATGTTACTATAAAACTATATAAAGAAGGGCGGTTATTAGTTCCAAAGGAAGAATATATATCATATCTCTATGATCTTAGAGACAAAAATCAGGATTTACAAAAATGGTCAAATTCTACTATTGATATTATTGCTTCAAAATATTTGACTTTGCTTAAAAAATTAGGTTTTCTAAAGGGAAGTATAAAGAAGGAATTTTGTAATGTAGATATTGATAACCCAACAATAGTATATATTGTGTATCTACTAAAATCTTTAAATTATAAAGACCCTGATTTCTTGAAGAGTCCTTTTATTAATATTCTGCCAATAAGCAAAGAAAATCTTTTTTTGCGAATAAAAAAATTATCTTTAATAGATTATTTTAAGGTATATACTTTGGGAGACGATTTAAAAATTGAGCTAAAATATAATTATGAGGATATTGTAAATGTTATCAACCAAAACTATCGATCAAAAATTTAATGATTTAAGATTTATTTTAAAAAATAAGTCAAGGGAGTCTTTTAAGATGGATGCACATGGCGGTAATACTATCATATTTACATATCCGCCAAAAGAAGAGAAAAAATATCTTGCAAGAATAGAAAAAGATTATCCTGATGCCTATTACATTAATATTGCTAATCTTTTCGTAGAGTATATTGATTCAATTGGCTATGATGATTTTATAGAAGCTTACAAAGAATATAGTAGCGAGCCGGGAAAATTATTCAAAACTTCAACTAGTTCAATGGATTTTTACGAACTTATTTTAAATAAACTAAGAAAAGCTATAGAAGAAAATAAAATGCCTATTATTATCCGCACCGGAGCCTTGTTTGGAACGGGGATAGAAAATATTAGTATTATGGAAGAGAAAATTATCTATCAAATGGATAAGCCTTTAATTATAATGTATCCTGCCGAATTTTCTGATGAGAATAAGCTCAAATTCCTGAATTGTAGAGCTGCTTCAGGATATCGAGCGTTAGTAATTTAATTATTCCGAAATGGTTGGTAAGGAGTAACATTATGGATAAGATAAAAGATATTTTATTATTAGATTTTTCAAAAGATATTAAAGATGTAATTAATGTTGAAGATCAAAGCGATTTAGAAGTCCAATATGAAGTTGAAAATTATATTATTACTGAAAAAATTGCTGATTTTTTTGAGAGATTTATTCGAGAATACCAAAGCAATATCAAAGAGACAGGTGTATGGATATCAGGTTTTTATGGCTCAGGTAAATCTTACTTTGGAAAAATGTTGGGATATCTTTTAGAAAATAAAATAATTAATGGTACTCCTTTCAGGGAGAGATTTATTCAAAGATTGAAAGGGTTAGAAAATAAAGATTTATTGGAAAATACCATAAGAAGTCTTGATGCCTATCAAAGTAAAGTTATTTTCTTGGATATAGCCAAACAGCACACGGGAAATAGTTTTGCCTGGACATTATTTAGTAATTTTTTAAAACGATTGGGGTTTTTGGATGATGTTTTTGGCTATATGGAATATTTACTTTTTATTAAGGGAGATTATTCAAAATATTTAGAAAATGTTAAAAGCCTTACTGGTTATGAGTGGAAGGAATTAAGAAAAAACTTCATAAATGTCCCCAAAACAATGCGCCAAGTGTTGGTAGATTCAGGATATTTTTCAGTTGATGATTACAATGTGACTAAAGAAACTCTTGATAATAGAATAAGATCATTTAACCCTGACCGGCTAGCAGAAGAATTAAATCAGTACTTAGTAAAATTTCCTGATGAAAGGATTGTTTTTATAATTGATGAATTGAGTGAAGCGATCAATATAGAGAAAATAAATCTATTGGAATTGGAAGGTATCAGCGAATCCTTATCATCACTTCCAAAAAGTAGAGTTTGGACAATAGCTATTGCTCAAGAGTATTTAGACCAAGTAATCAATAGTGTTAAATATATTAGCCATAGAGAGGTTAACAAAGTTATTGATCGTTTTAGATTAAAAATTCCTTTATCTTCAGATGATTTAGAAACAATTATAAAGGAAAGGTTATTACAAAAGAGTCCTACAGGCATAAGAAAATTGGAAGAGGTATTCAATCAAAATAATGGGGCAATTATAGATTTTACAAGCTTAAAGAGCAAAGTTAACACTAAAAGTGATACCCCTGATAAGTTCATTACTTATTATCCTTTCCATAAATACCAGATCAACTTATTACAGAATTTTATCCAATCAGTATATTCAAAAACTAATGTTACTGAGAGAGGATTGATTATTGCGATATTTGCTGTGCTCAAAAATTTAAATAACGAAAATTTATTTAATTTTGCAACAGCTTTTAATCTGGTAGATGGAGCAAAACAAAATATTGATAGTGATTTAGCAAAAAAATTTTCTAATGCTGAAAAGATATTAAGAAATAATCAAAATTATTCCATTAGTGGTTCTCGGCTTTTAAAAGTAATTTATTTTATCAACGAATCATTATTGATTGATGCCAATGCAGAAAATATTACCAAACTATACTCAAACAAATTCCATGGTTATTATGAATTAAAACCAAAAATTGAAAAGGCACTAAATATTTTAAGTGAAGAGAACTTACTTTTAAATAAAAATAATTCCTACACTATTACATCTAATTTAGAACAAGATAAGATTGAAGAAATGAAAAACATTGATGTTCCTCTATATAACAAGAAAAGTGAATTCATTGAATATTTGAAAAAACAAGAGTTTATTAAGAATTTATCTCGAAGTTATTTTGAGAGCAAAAATTATACTTTTTCTATTATGACCAGGCAGGGGGACGAATTATTTAAAAATACTAAAAATGATGAACTGAAAATCCAGATAGAAAGTATATATTCTATTGATGAAGAACAATTGGCTAAATATATTAATCAAATCAAGTATCAAACTAAGGATGATAAAGATACAGCAATTCTGATACCTTCTCTTGATAGATTCAAAGAAATAGATAAAAAAATTACTGAAATATATCAATATAATGTAATGGAAAACAGATACCAAAATGATAATGATGAAAAGTTAAGGATGATTATAAGGGATTTTAGTCAAAATAAGGAGAATACAAAAAATGAATTAGATCAACTAATTAATGAGGCTTATGAAAAAGGAATTCTTATTTATGATTTTAAAGAAATTCTTTTAAATAAAGATGATTTTGAAAATACCTTTAAACGCATTAAAGAAAGAATGATTAGCAATACTTTTACAGAGCGGTTACCAGTGCAGCTCACAGAGGATATGGCTTTAAAAGTGTTGAAAGCCGAAAATCCACAGAGTCTGATACTAAGTTTACCTGATAATGCTGAAGTTAGATTCTTTGATAGTAATGGAAATTTTATTGGCGATGGACTAAGAGTTATTGAAAACCTTAACAACGAGCTATCCAGTGCATATATAAGTGGCATTGATCTTGAAGATAAATTTGGGAAAATACCTTATGGCTATGACTATGAAACCATATTAGTTGCTATTACTTCATTAATTAGGGCAGGCCGTGTAGCTGTAAAATACAATGGCCGAAATATTTACGATTACCATGATAATGATTTATATATACTTTTCAGTAAATCTAGAGAATTTAGAAAAGCCTCTTTTAAATCTATTTCTTCGAATATTACAGCAGTACAAAAACAAGAGTTAGTGGAAAAATTAAAAAATCTACATGCCGAAAAAGTGTTAGATATCCATTTTGACTATAATAGTAACGATTTAGAATTGGCTCGAATTGTCAAAGAACTATCTGATTATTACCTTAACCAAGTAAATTTGTATAAAAAATACAATGAAGATTTCAGTAATTTCTTTCCGGAAATAGAAGAAGCTTTAGAGATTTTAAGAGAACATAGCCAGTCAGTTACTAGTGATAATTTCAAAGATAACATTGAAAATTTTTTAAAGCACTATCCGCAATATGAAAAATCTGTAATAAATATTCAAAGAACAATCAATTTCTGTGAGAGAGACCTCGATAATGTGAAAAAATATCAAAAATTTGTTAATTTAGTTATCCAGGAATTATATAAAATTAGTAACGCAGAATATCAACTGAGTGATATTTTCCAGTTAGCAGAAGTTTTTAATGAAAAATGTCTTACCTCTATTTACGAGCATTTTTCAGAATTAAAAGAAATTTTTCAAAAAATAAAAGATAAATATTATCAGTTAATGGAAAAAGAACACCAAGATATGGCCTCTCTCTATCAGAAATTAAACAAAGATGCGCAAGACTGTAGGAATCAAATTGTTTCAATTTCTGAAGATCTTAACGAGGAGATATTAAAGAAAATAGATAATATTATAGATTTTGCTGATAGATATCATTGTGGTAGTTTAGAAATAAACTTTGAAACAAGATGTGAAAATTGCCATTATTCACTTAATGAGATCATTTTTGCTAATCAAACCATGGAAAATAAATTTAAAGAAATAGAAGCAGCAAAAACACAAATAAAATACCCAGTTAAAGGCACTCCTAAAAAAGAAGTTAGAATAAAAATGGAAAAAGGAAAATTTTCCGTATCACAATACAAAAGGATGTTGCAGGAAAAAATCAAGGAGGCAGATTCCTTAAATAATGATGATATCATCATTGTTGAATAGGCAGGAGTAAGAATGAAATTAGAAGAATCTGTGGATATTATCCGGGAGAAGATAACCAAATCAATTGATAAAGGTTTGTCGAAAATGGGATTATTCCCGGAACAGGAATATTCTTCAGACAAACTGAATCTGGATCCGGACCTTAAGATAGAACGAAAAAGAATGAAAGATATTTTAGAAAACCTGCAGAAAGAAACAGGGGAATATTCTTCAGCCAGAAATAAGTTATTAGAAGAACTCACCTTTACTTTATTTAATCGTATTGCCGGATTAAAAGTTATTGAAGCCAATGGCTTACAGCCAGAGGTAATTACCTGCCGGGCAATTCATGCCGGACGCTCCTTTGGGCATAAACTTTGGCTGGAGCAAAACCCGGGAAATAAAAAATTACCTTTAGAAGGTTTACAGGAATATATCCGCAGTTCCTTTGACCATCTGTCAGAAAAGATTCAGCTTTACTCTGCTGAATATCTTTATGATTTTTTACCGGATGCCTATGATTTAAGAGATATTATCAATGAGTTTAATAATATAGAATACACTCTATGGCAATCTGACGATATTATGGGCTGGTTATATGAATCGTATAACCGGAAGAAAAGAGAAATATTTAAAGACAGTAATGAAAAAATTGAATACAACTGGGTTTCAGTGACGTCCCAAATTTATACTCCCCGCTGGGTTGTAGAATTTATTCTGAACAATTCCCTGGGAAAATTATGGATGGAAATGCATCCTGATAGTAGTTTAAAAAATAATCATGATATTGCCAATGTGCCGGAAACTCCCATTCGAAAAACAAAATCAGTTAAAGATTTAAAGGTTATTGACCCGGCTGTGGGGAGTGGAAATTTTCTGCTATATGCCTTTGACCTTTTTTATGAAATGTATCAGGAAGAAGGAAAGCATGCCGAAGAGGAGATACCCAGACTGATTATTGAAAATAATCTGTATGGAATTGATCTGGATGACCGCTCTGTGCAGATTGCCCGTTTGGGATTATTTGTCAAGGCATTGAAAAAGAATAAAAATGTGCGAATTGACAAAATGAATGTTGTGTCATCTGATTTTTACTTACCGGATTATGACCAGGTAAAGAAACTTTTTTGGGACTTATTCAAGAATAATGAAACTGTAAGATTACTGGAAGATATTTGGGAAGATTTAAAGGCAGCATATAAATATGGATCCCTGATTCGCATTGAAGAAAAAATTGACAATGTTACCAATAAACTGAAAAGATCTGGTCAGTCTACGCTATGGGAAAGTAATGAATTAACTTTTTGGGATGAGTGGAAAGAAAATGCATTTAAAAAAATCATTGAATTTTTAGATAAATACAGCAGCGATACTAATGGTAATATAAAATTTTTTAAAAACAAAACTAAAGACAGTATGGTTTTTGCAGACATCATTTCCAAAAAATACGATGTTGCAGTAGCCAACCCGCCTTACACTGATTCCGGCAGTTACGGGGAAGAATTAAAACAATTCATTACCAAAAATTATAAAACTACCCTTTCTTTTTATTCCAACCTTTATGCCGTGTTTTTGAAAAGATGTTCTGATTTGATCAATGAAAATGGCAAACTTGGCATGATTCATCCCTTAACGTTCATGTATATCAAATCATACGAAGATATGAGAAAATATATTCTTAATAATTTCCATATAAAATTACTTATTGAGTTGGGCATCGGTGGAGTTTTTCAAATGCCAATAAATGTTGATGTAGCAATGTATATACTTGAAAAAAATAATTATGAAAATAACTCATTTTTTATGAATCTTCAACCATATAAAAATCAAATAAACAAGAAAAATATCTTCTTAAGTTCTTATATAGATTATTTAAATGATAGAAAAAATAAGCATAATTTTGTATTAAAACAAAATAGTTTTGGAATAATTGATTCTCATCCTTTTATTTACTGGATTTCAGATAATTTTAGGAATAAATTTTCCAAAAATTCATTAGAAAAATATTGTAATATAGTTCAAGGATTGGCAACTGCAAATAATGCAAGATTTTTAAGAGGTTGGTGGGAAGTTAATAAAGAAGAAATCTCGAAAGATTATAAAAAAGATGGTAAAAAATGGGTACCTTATTCCAAAGGAGGGCCTTTTGCTAAATGGTATGGAAATTTATGGTTGTTGGTAAACTGGGAAAATAATGGTCAAGAGGTTAAAGAGTATGTAGTAAGTAAATATGATTATGTTAATAATTATCAATGGATTGTTAAAAATGAAGAGTATTATTTTAAAGAAGGTATTACTTATTCTGCTAGTGGCTCTAAAGGAATATCATTTCGATATTTACCTCAAAATTATATCTTTGATGTTGGAGGATCAAGTGTTTTTACAATTGGTAGTTTTAACAATATTAATTACTTAGTAGCATTCCTAAATTCAAAATTCGTAATTTATTTGGTAAAATGTTTAAATCCTACTGTTAATGTTCAAGTTGGTGATTTAAAAAGAATTCCCTTTGAATATCCAATACAAAAATTAGAAACAATTATTAGCTCTCTTTCCATAAAAAATATAGAAATCAAAAAACATCTGTGTGAATTCTCAATAATTGAAATGAATTATAAAAACAATCCTATAATATGGGCAAAAGAAAAATATCCATCTCAAAATGTTAATGAACTTATCAAGGTTTATTTTGACTATGAAAATGAATTAAATACCCAAATTTATCTTAATGAAGCATTGATTGACGAACTTGTTTTCCAGGTTTATCAATTAACTGAAGAAGATAAAAAAATGATCTTGGCAAAAGAAGGTATTCCTGTTGGGAGTTTTCCATTATTAGACAATTATGATGATGTCAATAGTCAGTTTCTGCCAGAAGTTAATGATTATATCAAGAATTTAGAGATAAAACACTTAGGAAATAAGGAAAAATCGGAAATAAAAAGTAAAATATTAAAAATGTATCAGGAAAACTATACTTTGGAAGGAATCTGCAAAGAATTGTATATTAATCCCATCAGTATATCAAAAATCATTCAAGAGCATCAGGTTTTACCACAAAGGCATTGCCAGGAAATTGTGCATGATTTTCTTTTTGATATGGTGAGGGAAATACTCGAAGAAGATAAAGATGGTATTATACCTTTGGTTAAATTCATCGGAGAAGATACCCTGCAAGATCTCCTTTATCGGAAAATGACTGAAAAAGGATTTAGCCATACCCAGGTTGAACAGTTGAAAAATATTTTGGGGGATAGGTATGAGAGTTATCTGGAAAAATATTTTTTCAGAGATTTATCAAATCGCCTTAAGGTGCTTAAACATTTACCAAGCACTCCTTTTATCTGGCATTTGACCAGTGGTGAGAATCAGGGATTTGAAGCTTATATCTCCATTTATAAATGGAATAAAGATAAACTCTATCGCTTAAAATCAGTTTATGTTGAAAAACGGGAATCTTCTTTAAAAAATAGACTTTCGGATTTATCTGGAAATGAAGAAGAATTAGAACTGAAATATCAAAAAGAAAAAGAACTAATTCAGAAACAATTAGCTGAAATTAAAGATTTTAAAAAGAAGATTGATGAAATCTTAATGACTGATTATGACCCCAAGCTGGATGATGGAGTTGGCAAAAACATAGCGCCTTTACAGGAAAAAGGATTATTAAAATACGAAGTCTTGAAAAAGAAAGAACTAAACAAATATTTGTATGCTGACTGGTAAGATATAAGAAAAGGGCATTATATGTTAGACAAATGGTTTTTGGAAGAAATTGAAAAAAAGATTCAAAATACTGACCGTCTGGTTATTATTGATGAGAGCGGAAAAGCAGATTTTTTATTTTATACTCTTAAAACAGTAAGAGTAAGTAAGATTTTTCATATTGCAGACGAGATTGAAGAATTAAACGCTAAATATGAAATTGAAAAAAATTATTCAGGTGAAAAAGTATTGATTATCACTAACAGACCATTAGATAAATTGAAATTTATCCGCGAGTATGCCGAAACCGGAGATTATTTTATCATTAAGAGCCTGGATCGCTTTATCTGGCAGATGGTAAAAGAAAAAATAAATTATGATTTACAGGAAATTCCTGAAAAAATAATTGCATTAGGTAAATTGAGTGTTGGGAAAGGAAAAGAATTCTGGGATCGAATTAAAACAAGAGGCAATGTATTTACTGAAGAAGATATTTTAGCATTCCTGGCTGAACCTGAAAAACATTTTAAATCATTCGAAAAAGAAGTGCAAGGATTATTTATTGATTTTATGTCAGAATTCACTCCCTATTCTTTGAAACACAAGCCACCAGTTACTGTAGCCAAGGAAATTACTGCTGCAATCTTTGCAAACCTGCTTGATAAAAACCATACTCATATCACTTTTTTGGATAACATCTATAAAAAATGGATTGATTCTAAAAAATATGAACAGAAATTATATCAATATTTGGAAGGGTACCAGCTGCCTGAAGATTTAAATATTTGGTCTGTTCCTATGGATCATCCTTTTATGCAGATTGATAAATTATGGCTTAAAGAATTAACAAACAACTTTGATAATAAACAATGGATTGTAGAAAAGATAGAGACCTTACAAAACAGAGCTGAACAACCAATTACTGATATGATTGGCACAGGTTACTGGAAAGATATTGTCGTTCTTTTTGGTTACAAATTAAGTGAGCTGAACCGGATTCAAAATTTAGATGATGCGGCTAAATACTATAAAGACTCATTTTCTAAAATTGATCAGTCCATGCGCCATATTTTTACTTTCTTTCTAAATGAAAGAGATATACTTCAGCCATTTCAGGACTACTACCGAAATTTAGCCCATGATTATTTAGAAAAATGGTTTATCTATTTTAAAGAACAGTATCAAGAAAACCAGACTGGTTTACTTAAGAAAATAATGACAGATAATAAACCACCACTGGCAATTATTGTTGGTGATGCTATTTCATACGAGGTAGCTCAAGAAATTTATCGGAAAATAAAAGATGATTTCAGAAGTGAATATGTTTTTACCATGGATGCAGTTTATGGGGATTTTCCCTCTATAACAGATAATAATATGAGCCGACTATTTAGTGGATCTTATAAAGTATATGATGACCGTCAGCAAAGACAAGAAGCGCTGCAGGAAGAAATAAAGAAAGAGATTAAATTTCATGATTTAAACAACTTATCCATTAGCCATACTGTTAATGATTATTCAATATTTTATATGAGCGACATGGATGAAATCTCTGAAAAAGAAGGACAAAATGCCTTAAAGTATTATGATATGATTATAAAGAGTCTTTTGGAAAATATTAATTGTTTATTTAAATGTGGCTACAAAAAGGTGATTTTGGTAAGTGACCATGGTTTTGTTTTAACAGGTCTTTTAGACGAATCAGATAAAATTAGCTTTGACCTTGAGAATGGCAAGAAGTATGAAAGATATTGTTTATCAAAGTCAAAAGCGAAAAGTATGCCTGTGCATGTTTTAGAATTTAAAAAACTCTATAAGGATTATGAATATGTTTATTTTTCAACAACACTAAATCCTTTTAAAAGCACCGGGCCTTATGGATTTGCTCATGGAGGAATTACCCCACAGGAATTGCTTATTCCAGTTTTACAAATAGAAAAACATCAAAGAGATATTAACACGCTGAAGGTTGAGATAATCAATAAAGAGGAATTGCAATCCATAGTTGGAGATGTTTACCCTGTTAGGCTGAAGGCAGGATTATCTGAAAGTGATATGTTTAGTAGAGAAAGAAAAATTATTATTGTTATGGTAAAAAATAAGCAGGAATTTGGGCAAAGTGATGTCATTAATATTCACGAAGGCGAGGAAATTTTAAGAGAATTCAATTTTAAAGATCATGATGTCTTTGAAATTGTAGTGCTTGATTCGCAAACCAAAGCAAGACTGGATTGTTGCACTATAAAAAGAAACGTTGCGAGAGATCTGGGAGGTTTAGTATAAAAATGGAAATTAATTTGGATACACTTGATAAAAAATTGATTGATAATTTTAGGGGATTTGTAGTAAAAAAAGATTTGGTCAGACAATTAAAACTGGGGGCTAACGTTCCAGTCTTTGTTTTGGAATATTTACTGGCGAATTCTTGTTCTACCTTTGATGAAGAACAAATCAAAAGAGGGATTGCTAATGTTAAAAATATTTTAACAGACCACTATATCAATCCTAAAGAGGGAAATTTAGTTCAATCTAAAATCAGGGAAAAAGGCAAATATACTATCATAGACAAAATTGAGGTTACTTTAGATGTAAATAAGGATCGATATTGGGCTAGATTACAGAATTGCAATATCAAAAATGCCAATATTAAAGATTCTTTAGTTATTGCTCATGAGAAATTATTACTCGGCGGCATCTGGGCAATCATAAATATTGAATATGATCCTGAAATGAAAATTGGTAATAAATCTTATCCCTTTGTCATCAGAGATATTAAACCCATCCAATTGGCTACTTTTGACCTTTCTCAATTTAGGGAAAAAAGAAAACATTTTTCCAAAAAAGAATGGATTGATGTTTTAATCAGGAGTATCGGAATTGAGCCTACCTCCCAGGGAATTAATGAAAGAGCAAAAATTTTGTTGATTTCACGTATGATTCCTCTGGTAGAACCAAATTTCAACTTAATTGAATTAGGCCCTCGAATGACGGGCAAAAGTTATGTGTATAAAGAAATTACTCCCTATGCAATTTTACTTTCTGGTGGGCAAGCGTCAGTGGCTCAGCTTTTTATTAATAATACGACAAAAAAGATTGGCTTGGTTGGTAACTGGGATACAGTTGCATTTGATGAAGTTGCTGGTATTCATTTTAAGGATCAAGATGGTATTCCAATTTTAAAAGATTATATGGAGTCTGGATCTTTCTCAAGGGGGAGCACGGGTGAAATGACCGGGGGAGCATCAATTGTATTTAATGGTAATATTAACCAATCGATTGAAACATTATTAAAAACTTCTCATCTTTTTATTCCTTTATCGGAAGATATTAGAAATGATACTGCCTTTCTAGATAGAATACATTTTTACCTTCCAGGGTGGGATATAGAAAAACTCTCTCCTAATAATTTTACTAATAATTTTGGATTTAGTACGGACTATTTTTCTGAAATGTTAACACATTTGAGAAAGGATAATTACTATGATGTAATTGAAGATTATTTTGCATTAGGAACTCATTTGAGACAAAGAGATTCAAAGTCAGTTAAGAAAACAGTTTCAGGATTAATCAAATTAATTAATCCTGATGGTAATTTTACTAAAGATGATTTAAGAGAATATTTAATCATTGCTCTTGAGATGCGTAGAAGGGTAAAAGAACAGTTAAAACGAATTGGGGGAATGGAATTTTGGGATACCAATTTTTCCTATATAGATAAAGAAACCAGAGAAGAAGTTTTTGTTTCTGTTCCCGAAGAACGAGGTTCCAGTTTAATTGAAAACCAACCTTTACCACCAGGTGTATGTTATACAATTTCCCAATCAACTGAAGGTATGGCTCTGGTCAGGATTGAAGTTAATATCATTTTAGGTAATGGAAAACTGAATATATCAGGTACCAACAAGACTGAAATAAGGGATAATGTTAAAAATGTTTATCAATATATAAGAGCAAATGAGAAGAAATTATTAAGCCAAGAACATTCATTATCAAACTACAATGTTTCAATGCAATTAAGTAATTTATTAGGTAATGAGATGAGTAGCGGAATCGGTGCTGCTATCTATACCGCCGTGTTATCTGCTATACATAAACGCCATTTAAAACCAGGGATTTCTGTTCTAGGTGATATTTCTATTAATGGTGCTATTACACATGTAGACAATTTTTCTGATAAAGTAGCTATGCTTTCTGAAAATGGTGCAAAATTAATTTTGACACCCATGGATAATTTAAAAGAAATGGAGAATGTCCCACCTTCAGTTTTAAATAATACTGACGTAAACTTTTATTCAAACACCCAGATGATCATCCAAAAAGCCATATTGAGTGAATAATATTGTAGACTTGCTTTAAAAAAGCTTTAACTAATAGAGGGAAGCTATGAAATTAAGAAAATTAATGATATCAAAGAGTGAGTTATTATATATTCCTCCAGAAGAGCGCGCATTATTTATCCAGCTTGCAAATTTTAATAATGATATAAACATCTTGCAAAAACTAATGGTTATTGCTGGTAATACCAGGGATAAAGTCGCTGAGAATGAAATTGTAGGAAGAAGCCTTAGCTCCCAATGCATATTTTTTATGAGAATTCAAGCCGGAAAATTATATGAAGGATGGAATATGCTACGTGAAAATTTCTTTAATAATAAAACATTTTCTAAGCAATATAATAAAAAAAGCTCTTCCCAGGGAAAGGAAAGTTTGTCTAATTTAAAAGAGTATTTTGGTAAAGACAACTTAATAAAAAATATTAGAAATACTTACACTTTTCATTATTCAGATGATTCTTCAAACAATATGCTAAAACAACTTTCCAATGCACCTGATTCAGAAATATTTGAAATGTATTTTGCAAAAGAATCTGGTAATTGCTTTTATCCAATTGCCTATGATCTATTGAATTTATCTATTCTTGAAGAAATTAATTCAGATGATTGGGCGAAAGCTATGAATGATTTTTTTCAGGAAATTATTGATGTAACAAAATGTTTTTTAGATTTTACTTCAGATTGCATTAAAGTGATTGTCGAGAAATATTTTAAATTAGAATATGAAGAAGTAGAAATACCAGAACCACCAAGTTTGAATGATATTACATTGCCTTTTTTTGTAAAAAGATAGTAAAACAGGGGACAGCAGATTGGGTAAAAAGTCAACTTTTATACAATTATAGCATTAATGAATAGTACAATAGGGTACAATAGTACAACAGGGGTACAATAGGGGTCAAATTTTTATTATTGATAAAAGTATCATTCTTTATTAAGGTAACAACATGGCAAGGTCGCTTAGAATAAAATATGAAGGTACTCTATATTATATTACATCTTGAGGCAATGATACAGGGGTTCTCTGTTTCAAATATTTTGGTCTAATGAAGCAGGGAACCGCCCCCTGTTTGTCCAATTGCAGGGATTAGTTTTTTGAGAAATTCTGGGGTCTATAATTAAAAAAGTATTTTATAACTATAGAATAATCTGAAAAGTTGGGATAGTCAAATAACTTTCTTTATGCCAAAATAGAATATATGACCAGAGGAACGTTTGTGGCTTTT
>LDZU01009893.1_pt1 | contig 14488 bp, 16 predicted proteins | sample 615531 | NCBI WGS metagenome assembly LDZU01 (sample SAMN03408293, study PRJNA278302) | terrestrial metagenome | isolation source: oil reservoir sample SB2 | place: USA: Alaska, North Slope, Schrader Bluff formation | collected 2011-09 | reverse complement strand
CATTTCCCAGAATATCCGAAGTAAAAATCATCCGGGCACCGGCCTGGATGGGAAAACGTTTTCCCTTCGTAAGTCCGTAACTCTGTTCCAGGTAAAAACCCGGAGCATCCCTGATAATCCCTGCACCAACACCAAGCATTCCCGGATGAAAAGGCCGTTCAAAGCTCAAAAAAGCCGCAACACCGGAATAGAGTCGCCCCTGAGGGAGGGAATTTTCAAAGCGGAAGGTGGAAATATCCACACCGGCATGGACCTTTTTAAACAGAAGGATGGGCAGACGGGCGCTCATACGAAAATCCACCGACGAATCAGCTCCACACTTACCAGGGTAGGTGAAACGGCACCCACAGACACAATAAAACTCCGTTTCTCCCCTGTCTGAATCTGTTTGCTTTGGGCAGGGACTGTCTCTACAGGTTGTTCAGACGGTTTATCCACCCCCTCTTCCGGAAAAAGAAACAGGTCATCTGCGCTTTCCATTGTTTCCCCACCCAAAAAGAGATTCAGATCATCAACCGGTTCTTCACCGGCCGTCAGTGTATCCGCACTAAACAAAGGATCTTCCTCTTCGACCCCAAAAAGAGCGTCAAAATCATCCTGAGCCGGCAGCATCGTAAAGAAAATCATAAAACACATAAAAATCCTGAAAAACCACATCGCTTTTTTCATGGCGTATAATCCATATATTGGTTTGGGGGAAACATCTGTTTAACCGGATACTCCTCAACAGATTAAATTTAACGCCCCTTATCAGTAAAATCAAGATATTGAATATTTAAAACTTTTTATACTGATAATTTATATCAGCGATACCAGAGCCATTCGATATCCAGAACGAACATCCGGTCATTCGGCATCAGGTTCCGGGCGGTATAAACCTCTTTCTGAAGGGCATTTTCAATACCGGCAGAAATAATGAATGTTTTCACCCGGGCGGATACTTTCCCGTTCAGAGTCCAGTCAGAAACGGTATGACCGGTATATTGATCCCCGGGAACAAATCCTGGCAGTTCGGGAATAAAATAGAGTTCTCCGGGATCATCATGTACCTGCCAGAGCCCCTCGATATGAAAGGTTATATCGAGATTTTGAAACAGGGTGGTTCCGGCCTGGATTCCCGGCAGGATATTGAGTCTTCCGGGATGATACCAGAGATATTCCAGTCCGTTAAAATCCCGGTAATTCCAGGACAGGCCTGCCAAAAGAGTTTCTTTACCGATTTCCAGGCTTCCTTCACCCTGCATCAGGAGGGCCGGTTTATCTGTCACGGCTTCAATCCGATCCGTCGTTGTATTATATTGAAGGGCATAGGTTTCAGCCCGGCGGTAGCTCCAGAGGTGACTGGCCTGCAGCCGGATAAGCCGCCCAAAGGATCGGTCGACATCGAAGCAGACTGTCATAAAATCGGCTTCTGTGCCGGCTCCATATTGGGTAATTAAGACAGCGGGATAAAAACGGGCTTCAAGGGCAATTCTTGCGCTGGCTCCCCATCGGGAGACGTCAATCCAGCCGTCATAACCAAATGCCTCTTCATTATTGGATGACAGGGTAAAACCGGCTTCACCCAAGGGGTGATAAAAGGTAGGAACAAGGTTGATCTGAGAAAAACGAAAATGTTCATCTCCCGGCCAGGATTCATACCACTCCCCTTCCAGCTTCAGTGACCACCCATCTTTGAAAAGTACCAATCCACCCACTATTTCAGCATATTGGGTTTTGCCTGCAAGCAAAGAATCCCCCCGGTCCGGTTTAAAACGACTATACTGCCCATCGATATACGATTGAATGTCCAAATTTCCCACAGACTTTTTCATACCCCAGTTTAGGTTATGGGTCCGGGCATCCCATTGGGTAAATTGATTGGAGAGGGGATTATACAGCTTCGGTTTCGTGTTCACTACACTGAGCTTCAAAGTATGATCCGGACCCTGGTAAGCTGCCAGAAAATCATTTTTGTTCAACTGGCTGTATCCTTCGTAAGAAAGCCATTGGCCGGCCAGAACCCAGCGTCCCTGTAATGACACGGGAGAAAAAAGGACACGGACATCAGAGAGTCCGAAGTCCCCGCTCTGCCAGTTTGCTTTTGAAACCGTAGAATCCACATCCGGGATACTCCCGGGATGCTGTGAACGGACCCAGGAGGCGCTAAGGCGAGTTAAGCCGTCCAGATTATCCGGTAAAAAAGTAAATTCTTTCCCATATTTTTCAATACCCGGATTTTGGGCGGATACAAACGAAACGGTCATCAGGATCATTACGATGAATCTGTAAAACATAAAAAACCTCATGAAGCCAGGTAGTGGGGATATTTTTTTGTGACAAACTGAATCAAAACAGGGCCTAAGATGGCGAAAATCAGGGTATTTGAAAGGATATGGATGCCGTAAAAGGGGAGTCCGGAAAGGTAAGCCGCCCATATTTGGGAACCGGTAAAGCCGGAAGCCAGGGGAAAAGCCAGACTTGTCAGGCTGTCATAGATAAAAGTCAAAAGCAACCCGGCTGCCCCAAAAAGGGATATGAGTATTTTTTTTTCATGGCGGAAACCCCGGATCACCGGCCGCAGCCAAAAACCTGCGGAAGCGACCAGGATAAATCCCAGCATTTGTGCGACCAACATCGGGGGATAGGCAAGTCCGCTCCCCATGGGATTGGCAACAGAAAAAACCAGTTCTCCCAGAAAAGCAACAAACACACCGCGGATCCATCCCAGAAGGAGTCCGCTTAAAAACGCGACAAAAAGGATAAATTCCACGTTGGGCACGTATAAAAAGGCATATCCAAGTCCCCAAAACAAGGCCAAAAACACACCGGTCTCTACAACACGGCGGTTTCGTTCAAAACGCGCATAACTATTCGTCATGATCCTCCTCTTTCAGAATGGGTATCCGGAAGTAATTCCGGTTACTGGTCCAGATGCCTTCCGAGAGGTCTTCCTCCCGGATTTGTTTCATCATATTCATACGGGCATCCAGTTCATCGATATAATGGACAAGCAGGGCTTCATCGAAAGCCGGTTTTTTAGGGGCCTGATATTCATATTCTCCCTGGTGGGCCAGAATGATATGTTTCAGTTTCAGGGCTGTCATATCCGGAAATCCCTCAGTTTTCCGGATATAATCCCGTATCAGGCTGTATCCCTGGACGGTATGGCCGATAAGATTTCCTTCATCCGTGTAAAAATTATCAGGAAAACCGTTCAGTTCTTCAAGTTTGCCGATATCATGGAGGATAATTCCGCTGATAAGAAGATCCCGGTTAACCGGATACACATCCGCGGCCGTTTCGGCGAGAGCCACCATGGTATACACATGTTCCAGGAAACCGCCCACATAGGCATGGTGGAGTTTCAGGCTGGCAGGATGGTTTTTTATCTTTTGCTCATAATCCTTGCAAATGGCCATGGTCAATTCTTTCAGCCAGAGGTCCTCCATCACGGATATGGCATTCAAAACCGATTTCCACATCAGTTCCCGGTCTCTTTTTGTCGCCGGAAAAAAGTGTTCCCATGAAATACCCATCTCCTCCAATTCCTGGGAGTTCAGGGGTTTGATGGAAGAAACAATCAGCTGGAGAGTTCCCAAATACTCTTCACACTGTCCACGGACCCCTACAGGGAGACCTGTTTTCAGAATTTCGGCGAGTTCCTTCCCCTGATCCCACACTTTGGCATTGATCCGTCCTGTCAGATCCCCCAATACCAGATCCAGGTAGGGTTTGCCGTCCCGGGTACGCCTCAGAGCCATTTCCCGTATCATCAGCACAGACGCCACCGGACTGTTGGCCTTGAATGCTTCCACTTTCTTCAGCTCATTCTGTGTCATTCCAATCTCTCTTTGTTAGAACCATCAATATGTTTTTAGTAACACTACCCTTTGAAAGGTTCACGCAATTGTTTCAATAGCTTAATGATTATTTTTGTATCATTCAATAAATAAAGCTGGTAAAGTATTTTAGATTTTTCAAAGTTTTTTCTATATTTCGGCCAGTGATGTCCGGTAGACAGTAAGGAAATTGCAAACCGTACAACCTGACAGGTTGAATAAAGTGGGAGATCTTGAGCCTTGAAATTACGAACATTCAAAAAAGGCATACACCTGGCCGAGTACAAAGAATTCAGTCATGACAAAAAAATTGAACAAATGCCTCTTCCGGAGCAGGTGTATATTCCTTTGCAGCAACATATTGGAGCCCCGTGTGAACCGCTTGTCAAAAAAGGAGATACGGTAAAGACCGGACAGGTTATCGGCCGGAGCAGTGCATATGTTTCCGCCCCTGTCCATGCCAGTATCACCGGGGTTGTAAAAGCTGTTGACAAATTCCCACATCCCCTGGGCATGCGGGTGGAAATGGTCCATATCGAGCGAACGGGAGATGAAGACGACTGGGAATTGCTTTCCATACCGGAGAACTGGGAAAAAGCTCCCCGGGTGGAACTGATAAAGCTGATCAATGAAGCGGGGATTGTGGGGATGGGAGGCGCCGCCTTTCCCACCCATGTAAAACTCAATCCTCCCGGTGACAAAAAAATCGATTCATTTATTCTGAATGGTGTGGAATGTGAACCGTATCTGACATCGGACCACCGGCTGATGGTTGAATACACGGATCAGATACTGGCTGGTATGAACATCATTATGTCCCTCCTGAATGTGGAGAACGGGTATATCGGTATCGAAGACAACAAACCCGATGCCATCGAGATGATGAGCAAACGTGTAAAGGATCTGGGCTACAGTTTTCAGGTTGTTCCCCTGGAAGTCAAATATCCCCAGGGTGCGGAAAAGATGCTCATTGAATCGGTCCTGCACCGAAAAGTCCCTGCCGGTGGACTCCCCATGGATGTGGGTGTCGTGGTGAACAATGTGGCCACTGCCAAAGCTGTGGCTGATGCCGTGTTAGAGGGAAAGCCCCTGGTGGAACGGGTCACAACGGTGACGGGAGACGGGATAATCCACCCCAAAAACCTTCTTACCCGCATAGGAACGCCTTTCAATGATCTGGTGGAATTTTGCGGGGGCGTCAAAGATGAAACCACCATAGTTTTTATGGGCGGACCGATGATGGGACAAGCACAATACGATTTATCGGTCCCTGTGATCAAAGCGGCAGGGGGTATCGTTTGTAACACCTCGAAAATGATCACTATGGTGGAACATTTCCCCTGCATCCGTTGCGGTGCCTGCGTGGATGCGTGTCCCATGTATCTGCTCCCCACCAAACTGGCCAAATTGACCGAACATAAAAAATATGAAGAAGCGGAAAAACTGGGGATTCAGAACTGTATCGAATGCGGGTCCTGCGCCTTTTCGTGTCCGGCCCACATACCCCTTGTCCAATGGCTTCGCGTAGGAAAAATGCGTGTCTCTGAATTGAAACGTAAACAAAAAGCATCATAATCATGAGTGAACGGATGGAAAAAAACGAGAAAACAACATCTGATCAGTCTGCCGAAATTTCGAAAACTCCTCAAAAGGAAACTCCGGCACCCAAACCGAAAAAAGATCCCCGGGACCGTTTATACAAGCCCAAGGGGCGACCTTTAACCATGTCTTCTTCGCCCTATTCCCAGACAAAAGACAATGTCCCGAAAATCATGTGGTGTGTGAGCCTGGCCCTGACACCGGCAGTTATCGGCGCCGTGGTCTTTTTTGGATGGAAAGCTGTTTTTATGATCAGCACATCCATTTTAGCGGCCATGGTGACTGAACTGGTCATTACCCGTATCCGCAGACAACCCGATACACTGGATGATGGGAGCGCCTTTCTAACAGGACTCTTGTTGGCATTAACCCTGCCCCCTACCTTCCCTGTTTCGGGCTGTGTTTTGGGCTCTGTCTTTGCCATCGCCATCGGAAAACAGATTTTTGGCGGACTCGGATGCAATATTTTTAATCCGGCGCTTCTGGGTCGTGCCTTTTTACAGGCCAGTTTCCCTGTAAAGATGACAACATGGGTCTTACCCCGCTATGCAGATATGAATGCCTATACCGGTGCCACATCCCTTGATACCATTACGGGAGCAACGCCTTTGGGACTTTTGAAATACGAAAAGATTTTCACCCATATCAAACCCCTGTTCATTGGCAATGTGGGTGGATCTCTGGGAGAAACTTCTGCCCTGGCCCTTCTGGCAGGTGGTATTTTTCTGCTTATACTCCGGCATGCAGACTGGCGGATTCCTGTGGGATTTCTGGGAAGTGTGGCCGTTTTCGGCGGCATTTTCTGGATGGTTGATCCTGCAATCTACCCAAGTCCCCTCTTCCATCTCCTTTCCGGTGGACTTTTACTGGGTGCTTTTTTTATGGCCACGGATATGGTCACGTCACCTATCACCATCAAAGGGACCTGGATTTACAGTATCGGTGCCGGATTGATTCTGGTGATCATCCGTCTCTTTGGCGGCCTGCCGGAAGGTGTGATGTATTCCATCCTGCTCATGAATGGATTGACACCCCTCATTAACCGATTTACACGACCGAAATTTTTCGGGGAGGCTCGCGCATGAATACCTCAGTCAAAATGATACTGGTCCTGACCATTATCTCTACACTCTCCGGCGGACTTCTTTCCTATTGGGATGCCTACACTTCAGAGAAAATTGACGCCTACCGACAACAGGAAATCCAACAGGCCGTGAAAGAGGTCCTGCCCGATACCGACGAAGAAAAAGTCCTGGAAGCCGGCGGCTTTACCTTTTATGTGGGCTATAAAGACAGTGACATTACAGGTGTGGCCTTTGTCGCCGAAGGCGGCGGTTTTCAGGATATTATCTCACTCATGGTAGGCGTTACACCGGATTTCAGTGAATTTACCGGGTTGACGGTTTTGAGCCAGAAGGAAACACCGGGACTGGGAACCAAAATCGCTTATGATCCTTCTCGGGAAGGATCCGAAACCTGGTTCATCGACCAGTTTCAAGGTAAAAAGACCGGCAATCTGACCTATGTAAAAAACCAGAAAGCAAGCGGCGATTCGGAAATTGAAGCCATTACCGGGGCAACTATTTCCTCCAATGCAGTCATTACAATTTTGAATAAACACGTTCCCACCGCCAAATCGGCGTTTGAATCCATCAATCAGTAGGTGAATCATGGCAAAAAAAGTATCACTGTTAGAAGATTTTACCAAGGGCATCTGGAAAGAGAATCCCATTCTGATTGCCCTTTTGGGACTCTGTCCGACCCTTGCCGTCACCATATCCGTTGAGAACGGACTGGCCATGGGGCTGGCAGCTTCATTCGTCTTAATTTGTTCAAGCACCCTGATTTCTCTTCTCAGAAACCTGATTCCCAAACAGGTCCGGATTGCCAGTTTTATTGTAATCATTGCGACCTTTGTTACCATTGCGGATCGCTATCTGGCAGCTTTTTATCCAGAAATCAGCAAAAATCTTGGGCCTTTTATTCCCCTGATTATTGTGAATTGCATGATTCTGGGCCGCCAGGAAGCCTTTGCATCGAAAAACGGGGTAGGACGATCCATCCTGGATGCCCTGGGTATGGGACTTGGATTTACTCTGGTGCTTTTGATCCTCAGTGCCATCCGTGAGTTGCTGGGTTCAGGAACTATCCTGGGATATCAGATCATGTGGGATTCTTTCAGCCCTTGGATGGTAATGATTCTGCCACCGGGAGCTTTCCTAACACTGGGACTCATGATCGGTGCTTCAAACTGGATCAATGACAGGAGGGCACGCTGATGGAACTGCTGGTTATTTTTATCTCAGCCGCAATTGTCAATAATTTTGTTCTAAGCCAGTTTCTGGGAATCTGTCCCTTCGTGGGTGTCTCTAAACGGGTGGACTCTGCCGTAAGTATGGGCATGGCAGTAACATTCGTCATGACAATTACCGCTGTGGTCACCTGGCTGATTTATCACCTTTTGCTGGTCCCCTATAATCTGGAAATCCTCCAGTATGTCTCCTTCATTTTGGTGATTGCTTCGCTGGTCCAGCTGGTGGAAATGTTTATCCGGAAAGTCAGCAAGCCTCTTTATGATGCCCTGGGCATATTTCTCCCCCTGATCACCACCAATTGTGCTATTTTAGGACTCGCACTCATTGCGGTTCTCAGGGAATACAGCTTCATGGAAAGCCTGATTTATGGAATCGGCGCCGGAGCAGGATTTACACTGGCTCTGGTGATTATGGCAGGAATCCGGGAAGAACTGGAACTGGCAGACGTACCCAAACATTTTCAGGGTGCGGGTATCACCATGATTATTGCCGGAAGCCTTGCCCTGGCCTTTATGGGATTTGCAGGATTAATATAGGAACGCCAACCCGGTGCGGTCGTTCAAGGGAAAAAGTGAGGACATAACATGAACATCACAAGCATCATAACCACCATTGCCGTCATGCTGGCAGTGGGACTCATATATTCCCTTGGTATGGTCATCATGAACAAAACCTTTTACCGTAAAAAAGGAGATTATCCCGGTGCAGACTGTCTTTCATCGGGTAGTGCCTGCAGTTCTTGCGGTATCACGGGGTGTTCGATCAATCCCGCCCGGACAGAAAAGACAGAGGAATAAATATGGATTTAAGTGCCATTCTGATTTCGATGGGTGGTATGGGTGGAATTGGCCTGGTGTTTGCCACAGGACTTGCCATTGCCAATAAAAAGCTCCATGTAGAAGAAGATCCCCGGATTGAAAAGGTCAACGATGCCCTTCCCGGAGCCAATTGCGGTGGATGCGGATTTGCCGGATGTATGAATTTTGCAGAAAATGTAGTAAAAGGGAACGCACCCATTAACGGGTGTCCTGTCGGGAGTGTGGAAACGGCCAATAATATCGCCGAAATCCTGGGTGTGGAAGTCGAAGCGGGAGAGCCCCTGAAAGCCCGGGTCCTCTGTCAGGGCGGCCTAAATGAAATGGCTGTTAAAGGCGAGTATATAGGACTTGAGTCCTGTGTGGCGGCACATATCAGCGGCGGTGCCATGAAACTCTGTGAATGGGGCTGTCTGGGATTTGGGGATTGTGTGGATGCCTGTACCTTCGATTCCATGTATATGAGTGACAACCGCCTGCCGGTTGTTATTGAAGATAAATGTGTGGGTTGCGGAAAATGTGCCGAGGTGTGTCCCCGGAATATCATTGAACTCCATCCCGTCAGTCATCGCGTATTTGTGAAGTGTAAAAACCAGGATGCAGGTAAATACTCCCGGCTTGTATGTACACGTGCCTGTATTGGTTGCGGGATTTGTGTTCGGGAAGCAGGTGATGACATGATGTACCTGGAAAACGGCCTGGCCTATTTTAACTATGATAAATGGGGAGTCCGCAACGAACTTCCCACAGAGAAATGTCCGAACCATTGCCTGGTGAGTCTGGATGAAGAAGGGACCGACGCCTGATGTCCATGACGGCTCAAAGCAACGGAAAGGTGGAAACACTTGACGGTAATTATGCCATCGTGCTGATGCAGCCCCAACGTGCTCCATCCCGATACTCCCTCGCCCTCTTCCCTGTTATGCCCCTGAAAGCACGAAATGAACCGGTCCGTATTCCGGTCCGGAATGACCTGGACGCCAAACCGGGAGACCTGGTAGAACTATCCGAAACATCTTCCTTTCTGATTCAATTATCCGCTATCCAATACGGCATTCCCGGATTGGGTTTTATTGCCGGACTTTTAACCGGTTATGTTCTTCATCCCCAATCCCTCGCCATCCCACTGGAACTGTATCAATTTCTTCTGGGTCTGGGCGGACTCATTCTAGGCGGTTATATCGGCTACAAATGGGCCAAAAACCTGGCATCCAAACCGGAAAAATTTTACCGTATGGAAAGGGTTTTGTAGTTTTTATATATTATTTATTATGATATTATTTGCAGTTGATTTTATTTTATATTATATAGACGTTGAGACGGTAGTGGGCAGTCTGTAGTCAACAGTTAAAAAGCGATTGATTTGATTGATTCGATTGGATGATTGATTTGATTGGGATCTTTTTTCTTAAATGAACTGGGATATAAGAGAGATGGGATATATGATTTCGCTTAGGTGACGTCCCCCACCCCGGGGGTAAAATACAGCGAAATACGACACAATACAAGATAATATTGTTAATCATATATGTGTTATTTCGAATTATTTAATGGATTAAATACTGTCCTCATTTAAACTTTGCGGCAGTCGTATCAAGATATCAGCTTATGAAAGATAATTGACTTGAAAGCCGCAAAGCGGCTATTGAACACCGAACGAAGTGAAGAGCTTGAACACCACAAAGTGGTGATTGAAAGCCGCGCAGCAGCGCCAACTTCCAACTTCAATCAATTCATCATTCAAAATTCAGCATTGATCCTTCCCGCTGCCCATTTCCCTGCGGTTCCAAGATTACAAAAAAGCTGTTCACGCAATGCACGGCGAGAAGGGATATACGGGTCCTCAGATGTGAGATATCCCTTGAGGGTTTGTTTTAAGTCATCGAATGATTCCACCCGGTAACCTGTCTTATCCAGCATGGCATCCAGGGTATCGGGTTTCCGTTCTGCCCTGCCGGTCCGGAAGGTGATGATTCGTTTATCCAACGCAATAAATTCCCCGATGATGGAACTGGTATCACTGATGGTACAATCGGCAAGCATGATGAGGGGCAGAAGGTCATCGGTACCTGCAAGGAAAACATCCGGTGTATTTTTGACGGTAAGAAAGACATCCCGGGACATCCAGGGATGGAGTGTAACACACACTTCATAGTCAGCCGTGAGTTCCTTCAGCCGCCGGTACCAGCGTCCTACAGCAGACATCCCCGATTTGTCCCATGTGGCACTGAAAAGAAGGACGGGCTTTTTACTGTTATTCAAGTTTTCTTTACGGAAGTCCTGCAGCTTTTCTTCCGTCCAGCTTCCGTCAAAAGCCGGATCCAGTCTGGGATATCCTGCAGCCGCCACATTGGTAAGTCCCATCTTCCGGGCTTCTGTTGCTTCTGCCTGGGATGTGAGAAAATAGAGGGTAAAAGGCCGGTAATTCCGGACTGACGTAAAGGTCTTAAAATGATAGGGACCATGGCGGAAACCGTATTTCCGAATCGCAGGGACAGGAAATTTCCAGGTGCTGTGACGGGCCATGAGGACCATTTCCGGAAAAACGGGCATCCGGCGGGGAACAATCCCTTTTTTCCGTAAAAAAGCTTCTGTATGCCTGTTTTTGGCAACGTATATACAAACCGTGTCCAGATGACGGACAACCGGCTCAAGAATGGTGTAATCCAGAGGATCTGCACAATAGACAATGCATGGAATAAGTTTTTTCCGGGACTTTGAAATCCTCCAAAAAAACCGGTAAGGGAGCCTGTAAAAAAATGACATTAAAGGCATGGTTATTCAGCTGTCCTTTTTAAATACCGGTCCAGGGCATCGGCGATTTCAAATTCAACATCTTGTTTATTGTCCCGGAAATTCCAACTGCTTCCTTCACGGATATAATATCCCCGGGATTTGGTGATGGCACTGACACCAAAATGGGACGCCTGAAATTCAATCAGAGAATAGTTTTTCCCGTCATGCACAATATCCATGGAAAGGAACGGAGTATTTAAACGGTGTGCAATATTTTCTGCATATTCCAACAGAGCATTTTCTGGCGTAAAGTTAAAATCGAATTTTTTGGTTCCACTGGCCCGGAAATCCCCTTTCCGGGTATGGCGGCGCGCAAGAAAAAACTTCCCCTCCAGGGCCAACACACGGGTATCAAAGGTCAATCCGGGAATGAATTCCTGTAAAATGAAGTTTTGATGACGGGTGATGTACTCACGGTATTGCAGATAATCCAGATAATCATCATGATTGGGATAATCGTAATAGGTCCGTCTCCTGAAATAGCGGCGTCGCAATAAATCTACCTGTGTCCAGAATCCTACATGGGTTAATGTCCGGACTTTATTTATTAGATCTGGTTTGTTGTGAATCAGAAAAACACCTTTCCCGTTTGAACCTGAAATCGTTTTCAGTACAACAGGATAGGGAATGTGGTAAGCATCAATATCCTCCAGGCTGGAAAAATACCATGCTCTTAAACCGGTCAGTTCCAGCTCGCGTTTGTACAGCTCCTGATATCCCTTGTTTTCATGACATAAAAGCAGGTCAAAAGAAGGTATTATTCGATTGGATTTGCTTAAATGAAAAATAATGTCACGAATGTATTGGCGGACGTTTTCCTTCTGACTGAAAGAGTAGAGAATTGTTTTACCTGTCAATGCAAAATTCTGATTGTAGACCTGCCGTACAGGATACCGGGTTATGGAATATCCCAGAGATGTCAGCCTGTTCTCAATCCGTTGCACATCCATGCTTACCCAGGCTTTTCGCGTTTGCCCGTAAAAATTTTTATCCCCGGTCAGGAGGATAAGGTCGGGTTTATGTTTCATTGCTGAACCTTTCAAATATCAGTGCGGCAATTTCATGGGGATATTGTTCCATCATGCATTTAAAATGCCGGAGTGGACACCGGTCATGGCCATGTTTTCCACAGGGTCGACACGGCAGATCCCGCTCCAGTACTTTATCGTGCTCACGGTAGGGATAACAGCCAAAGGCTTTCACTGTTGGACCAAAAAAGGCAAATACCGGCGTATTGACTGCATTTCCCATGTGCAGGGGGGCACTGTCGTTACAGGCCAACAGGTCCAGTTTGTGAATCAGCGCCGCAGATTCCAGAAGATTCAGTTCACCGGCGGCATTCCAGGCTTCCAATCCGGCATTGTGGATGATGGATGCACAGAGCTCCCGTTCAGACGAACTTCCAAGAAACACAATGTCATATCCTTTGTCTTTCAAAAGTATAAATAATTCCGTCCAGTAGGACGCAGGCCATTTTTTCGTTTCCCGGACCGACCCCGGGGCAAAACCAATCAGGATGTTCTGGTCCTTTTTAATTTTAGCGACAATCTCATCTGCCTTTTCTTTGTCTTCCCTCCCCAGATACAGGTGGGTCTCATCGGGATAGGTTTTATCTGTAAAAGGTTCAATCATGGTCAGGTACCGTTGCCGGACATGGAGCCCTTTGGGAGGATAGATTTTCACGTTGATAAATTTCTGCCGGTAAAATCCAACCCTGATTTTTATCCGGCAAAAGAGCATTAAAATGAAAAAGCAAGGTGGTAGTCATTGGGGCGAAGCTCGCGAACCCGCTCTAAAAATGATTCATATTTGCTTTTGTGGTCCGATTTGTCCAGGGTATAAATCCGCCGGATCCGGGGATGTTTTGAAAAGAGAATTGCCGATTCGGGCCGGGTGAGGATATCAACTTCTGCATCCGGCCACTGGTCACACACCGCCTGAATCAAGGGAGTGGACATAATCACATCCCCGATAAAAGCGGTTTGGATGATCAAAATATGTTCAGGTTCAATTGTCTTTAAAGATTTCTTCATACAGCACAATGTGTTTTTTGATTGTTATCTCAATATCAAAGCCCTTTACAACCTCAAGACTTTTTTTACCATACTGTTTTCTCAAATCATCATTTTTTAAAAGAGTCACAATCGCTTTTGCCAGTGCTTCGGGGTTTTGCCTGGGAACAATAATTCCGTTCACTTCATGCCGGATCACTTCCGGTATTCCCCCTGCATCTGTCCCGATTACCGGGAGTCCCGCCGCTTCCGCATCCAGGATGCTTGTCCCCAGCCCTTCTTTTTTCGAAGCCATGACAAACAGATCACTGTTCTTCAGAAAGATTCCCACATCCGACCTGAACCCGGTAAAAATGACATGTCCGGCTAAATCTTTTTTTGCACTAAGTGTTTTGATCTCTTCAGCCTGTTTTCCATCCCCCACGGCAATAAATATCACTGTGGGATATTCACGTAAAACCAGTCTGGCTGATTCAAGAAACACAGGATAAGCCTTTTCAGCGGTGAGTGCAGCAATCGTGCAAACAATTTTGTAATCACGGGGAATATTCCATTCATCCCGAAAAGTGGGTGTCCGCCCAACCGGATCAAACTTATGGATATCAATTCCGGATGGGATGACAGCCAGTTTATTTTCAGGAATGCCATGAAATTGCATAACCCGCAGAATATTATGACTTACACAGACAATCCGGCGAAGTTTTTTGGATCGGTATTTCCATTGAGCAATTTTATTGAGTTTTAATGGAAAGCCAACACGGCGGGAAGCGACAACAGGGATTTTTTTCCGGAAAAACACAGTGGCGATTAAAGCAATCATCAGCGCATGAGCGTTATGGGCATGAAAAAGGGCTGACTGGCCGGTTTTGATGCAATGAGTCAGACGAAAGGCGGATAGAAAGTCGGCTTCACACCTCAGGCTCAAGGGATGGACCGGAAGATTGTTTTTCCTGCACCATGCTTCCATGGCAGAACCCGGAGGACAAACCATGAGGGATTCCATCCCCTGTTGAATCAGTCCCCGGTGCAGGTACGCCGCCTGTTGCTGTCCCCCACGCCAGCTTTTTGCCGTGTCGATGTGAATGATCCGTCCCTTCATACCTTTTTACCCCGGCTGAGGCGACTGATTT
>LDZU01011034.1_pt1 | contig 14532 bp, 9 predicted proteins | sample 615531 | NCBI WGS metagenome assembly LDZU01 (sample SAMN03408293, study PRJNA278302) | terrestrial metagenome | isolation source: oil reservoir sample SB2 | place: USA: Alaska, North Slope, Schrader Bluff formation | collected 2011-09 | reverse complement strand
TAAACTATTTGATTTCTAGTTTAATATTGGCTTTTAGTTCTACGCTGTTGAGTTTGCCTTTTTCGATTCTAGCATCATATGCTATTTCAAGGTTTAGGTTTAAAGGAAGAAAATTTATTACGTTGTTCTATCTTAGTCTTTATTTCGGCCCACCGGTAGCATATCTAATACCATATTTTTTAATTTTATCGAGAATTGGTTGGGTGGAAACTTATAAATCAATGATACTAATTTATCAAACATTTGCTATTCCTTTTTCCATATTGATTATGAAAAGCTTTTTTGATGAAGTTCCAGTTGAAATTGAAGAGGCCGCTATGGTGGATGGGGCAACTAGGTTAGGAGCACTTTTAAGAGTTGTAATACCTGTATGTTTACCAGGTATAATTGTCTCTTCTATGTTTACCTTTACCTTTAGTTGGAACAATGCTGTTTTTCCGTTGGTATTGAGTGGGTATTCAACAAAACCACTTCCGATTGGAACTTTTAACTTTTTTGCTACAACGGGGGTTGCTTGGAATAATATTGCTGCAACTTCTGTTGTTACAATATTACCTCCAATGTTAATTTTTTTATTTTTGGGTAAATATGTTGTCAGAGGTTTAACTTTTGGCGCAGTGAAGGAATAAATAAATATATATTTCAAGTAATACCAAGTTAATATTTTAAGCAAAAAAGTTTGTTTATATAATAATATGATTATTTCCCAATAACCATAAAATTATTTTCAACGCACTATATATATTACTACCAAACATTAAAAGCATTATATATTATATATAGCATAGTCTGATAAAATTTATATTAAATTTGGACTTTTTGGGTTACAATCATTATATGTAATTGTTAGTTCTTTAAGCATATTATCTCTTTACTACTGAAGAAATATGAACAAATGTAAACAAATGTGAATAAATAAGGAGAATATTATATGGAGAGGATTGTAATAAAAAAACCGTATCATGTAGAAATAGAAAATTGCGAGATTCCATCTCTTGAGCCAAATGAGGTATTAGTAAAAACAGAAGTTTCGGGTATTAGCAGTGGAACAGAGATGACGATATATAGAGGCACTCATCCTAATCTTAAGACAAAAAAATGGAATTATTGGACAGAGTATCCTATCTATCCAGGATATGAGGAAGCAGGAATAATAACTGAAGTTGGTGGTGAGGTTAAAGATTTTTCAAAGGGAGATAGAGTTATTGGCTTGGGTTCTCATTGCGAATATGCTAAAATTCATGTTAATGATCTTGCAATACTCCCTGAAAATGTGGGATTTGAGGAATCTACATTAGCTGTATTAGGGGCTACTACTATGCACGCTATACGAAGAGCAAAGATGGTATATAGAGATACTGTAACTGTTCTTGGTGCTGGAGTGGTGGGTATTTTAGCTGCCCAGCATGCAAAACTATGTGGGGCCGGGATTGTGATTGTTATGGATTTTAATAAAGAGAGGCTAAATCTTGCAGCTAAACTTGGCGCTGATTATACTATTAATTTAGAAATTGATGATCCTTTAAAAAAAATATGGGACATTACAGGTGTAGGTTCCGATATAGTGATAGAGGCTAGTGGTAATCCTGAAGCAGTTAAGCAATCGTTACTTTTAGTAAGAGACAAAGGTCATATTGTTATACTTGGTTATCATACTAAGCCAGTGGAATTGTTATTGGGGGATGATTTTTACCATAAAGAACTCGATATAAGTGCTACGAGAGCTACCGGTCCAATGCCGGGCTTACCTTATTCTTATGTTAGATGGACTTCTGATAAAAATTTAAAAGAAGCAGTAAAGCTTATCAGTAAAAATGAATTAAGAGTGAAAGACATGATAACCCATGCTTTTAAATATAATGAAATAGATAAAGTATACAAAGATATTGATACAGGAAATCTAAAAAATTATTGCCAAATAATTTTAAAATGGTAATAAAACTTTAAGTATCCCTGATTTAAGTAAGAAAATAAGGTGGGGTAAGACGATACAGTTGATCTCGTCATTACTTTGTTTCAACTGTTGACCTTGGGGAGGAAAGTATCGTCACAGAGAGGTCTAACTCAAAGCCAGGATTTAGGTCAGGTGAGACTAGCGTGGTTTTAAGAGTGCAGGAGCTTGTCTTCTATGGTTATCTACCAAATTGCTAACTTATATAATTAAGTGAGGAAGGGGTAAGATTCTAATTTGAATAAGTTTGGCTGGATACTATTTTAATTGTTTTTGTAATATTTTTTAAAATAGGATTACCGATTATAAACCAAGAAAGTAGTTACCTTAAAATTCTTATTGTCAGAGGAGGTGGCAACTTATTTGAAAGCAGCATTCTTGTATGGAATAAATGATTTGAGAGTTGAAGAGATTCCAAATCCTAAAATAACTAGAGAAAATGAAGTTATAATTAAAGTCGGTTCAGTAGGTATTTGCGGATCAGATCTTCATTATTACAAAGAGGGGAAATTGGGGATTTATAGTGTTACTCAGCCTATAATTCTCGGACATGAATGTGCTGGTTATATAGTTGAAACAGGAAATCAAGTAAAAGATTTTGTAATAGGTGATAAGGTTGTTTTAGAGCCCGGAAATCCCTGTCGAAAGTGTGATTATTGCAAAGGTGGTAAATATAATTTATGTAAGGAAATGAAATTTCTTGGTACACCACCTAATAATGGTTGTCTAGTTGAATACCTAAAAATATCTGTAGATTCTATTTACCGAGTTCCAACAAATATGACTATCGAAGAGGGTGCAATGGTAGAGCCATTAGCAGTTGGGATGCATGCAGCTGAACGAGGTTCAGTTAAAGCTGGAGATTCAGTTGTTATATTAGGCTGTGGAACGATTGGATTGATGACATTGCAGGCAGCGAGACTTAGTGGGGCAATAAAGATTATTGCTGTAGATACGGTAAAAGAACGTCTTGAATTGGCTAAACAACTAGGAGCAACAGATATAATTAACGCTAGTACACTGGATACGATAGAAAGGGTTAAAATGTTTACTGATGGAGCAGGTGTGGATGTAGCCTTTGAATGTGCAGGAAATGAGGAAACGGTAATTCAGTGTCTTCAGATTACTAAATCAGGTGGTGTTGCAGTTCTTGTTGGTGCACCCATAAATAACATTTTTCCAGTAGACATGTGGGATTGTGTCGTGCGTGAGTACGATATTCGAGGAGTTAATTGTTATGTGAATATTTTTCCTCGTGCAATCGCATCAATAGCTAATGGAAGAATTCAAGTAAAACAGCTCATTACTCATCGTTTTCCTCTAGAGCAGATAACAAATGCTTTTAATACAGCTTATGAACAAAAAAAGAGAGCATTAAAGGTAATAATCAATCTTTAGTTATATTTTATTATTATCAGGAAACCATAACAATATGTGTTATAGGAGGAAATAATGGAATCAAGTATAATCCAAATGTACAATTTAAAGGGAAAAGTCGCAATTGTCACAGGTGCATCACAAGGACTTGGTGTAAGCTTTGCCAGAGGTTTAACTAAAGCAGGTGCAGATGTAGTAATAATGGCACGAAATTTAGATAAACTTAAAAGAGTTGCAGAAGAACTAGACCAATATTCTCACCAAATAATTCCGATAAGGGGGGATATAACTCAGTTAAACGATGTGGAGAATGTAATAGAGGAAACGATGGACAAATTTGGGAAGATAGATATCTTAGTAAATAATGCTGGCATAGCAGTTGTAAAGAGATCCGAGGAGATGTCTTTTAGAGAATGGCAACAAGTAATAGATACCAATATTACGGGTGTATTTCTATGTGCTCAAGTAGCTGGCCGTCAAATGCTTAGACAAGGTTATGGTAAAATAATAAACATAGCTTCACAATATGGTTTTGTTGGTGCTAGCTATGTTCCACAGGTTTCGTATGTTACTAGTAAGTCTGCTGTTTTAGGTTTAACTCGTGAATTAGCAGTAGAGTGGGCACCTCTTGGGCTAAATGTAGTTGCTTTAGCGCCGGGTTTCTTTCGTTCCGCACAAACCATTTGGGCTTTTGAAGAGGATAAGGATTTAGGGAAAAAATTACTTGAACGAATTCCTATGGGTAGAATGGGCAAACTAGAGGAATTAGAAGCCACTATAGTTTATTTAGCGTCCGCTGCTTCGAATTATATGAATGGACAAGCATTAATATTGGATGGTGGTTTTCTTTCTTTGTAGATTTATTAAGGATCTTTCGTAGAAAAGTTGCAATAATATTTAGCTGCTCGATTGAAAATAAATAAATTTTTATGATCTGGGTTTAACAATATAAATAAGTTGATAGGGGAGTTATTGGAAATTTAGAAGTTTAAAAGTATTATTGGGTAATAATATAGTATAGATTAAAAGCGGGGTGATGTTTATTAAAAGTAAAAATAATAAATTACTGTTGCAATTATAATTCACATACTGGAAATAACCTTTTGCCAAATAATTGAATTTAATAGGGAGGCTTTTGTAAAATTATCTAGGCCAAATATTTAAAAAGTCTTTAGAAAATTAAGTTAATAATTGAGATTTTGCGTCCAAAAATTTAATAGATTAGAGACAGATTGTGAAGCGTTTTAGAAAATATAATAAATAATTAGGAAAATATAGAAAAAGTTGAAGGTTGTGTATTAAAAATATTAAAAAAGTGACAATTTCGTTTTCTGCGATTTAACCTAACAAGTTATCATTGAATATGAAAAGGATTATATAAATGTTGTACATTAAAATCTTATACATTAATGTAATAAATAATATATAAAAAATAGAGGTGGTCAATAAAGAAATGGATAAAAAAATGTATATAAATGGAGAATGGATAGAAGCTGAAAATAATAATACTTTCAAGATTGTTAGCCCTGCTACTGGAGAGATTATTTCTGAGATACCACAAGCCAGTATCAATGATGTAAGGAGAGCAATAAAAGTAGCGGCAAAGGCAAAAAATAAGTATCTTGAAACTACACCGTTTGAAAGAGCGGAAATATGTCATAACATAGCTAATGTAATTAAGGAGAAAAAAGAAGAAATCGCCAGAGAAATAGCTATTGAACAGGGGAAACCTTATAGAACAGAAGCTTTGTTGGAGGTCGAATCTACTATTGAACAATTTAAACAAGTAGCTGAAGATATCAAAAGGTTAGAAACGTCTATAATACCATCACGTGATATCAATAAAAGAATTCTCACAATTAGACAGCCTAAAGGTGTTTACGGGATTATTACTCCTTGGAACTTTCCTTTAATGATACCAGCAGAATATATTGCTCCTGCATTAGCTTCAGGTAATACTATTGTATGGAAGCCAGCTAGTTTTACTTCAGGAATTGCTGTTACACTAGCTGAGTGTTTAGATGAAGTTGGTATCCCTAAGGGGATTTTTAATCTTGTAACTGGTTCTGGAGATATTGTTGGGAATGAAATAGCGAGCAATCCCAAGATCGACGCAATAGGTTTGACAGGTTCTAGTATAACCGGCAAAATAGTTGCCGAAAAGGCTGCCGGGAAAAGTTTACTTTTAGAATTGGGCGGTAATGGCCCTACTATAGTATTGGAAGATGCAAATATTCAAATTGCTGCAGAAAGAGCCGCATTTGGATGTTTTTTAAATGCTGGGCAGGCATGTAACTCTACAGAACGCATCCTAGTTTCTAAGAAAATTCACAATGAGTTCGTTAAGAAGGTAATTGATATAGCCAAGAATATTAAATTAGGCAATCCACTAAATTATGATACTACTATGGGACCTATAAATAACGAAGACACTGCAGCGAAAGTAGATAGACATATAAAAGATGCATTAGAAAAAGGAGCTACAATATTACATGGAGGAAATAGAGCAAATAATTTTCCAACGAATTTGTATTATGAACCAACTGTAATAGATAATGTTACTGAAGATATGTTGCTAAATACTGAAGAGACTTTTGGACCTATAGCTGCCATTATAACATTTGGAGATAATAATGAGGCAATTGAAATTTGTAACAGATCAATTTATGGTTTACAGTCTGCTCTTTTTACAAGTAACCTTAAAAATGCTTTTTATTTTGCAGAAAGGATTCAAACGGGGAATGTGGTAGTAAATGATTCAAGTGTATACTGGGAAGGACATACACCTTTTGGAGGTCGTAGTGGAAAAAGAAGTGGAATCGGAAGACTGGGTGGAAAAAATACAATTCTGGAGATGACCGACCTAAAGACAATAGTTATAGATGTTGAAAATATAAAAAGTGAATTTTTTTTAGAAGATGAGAAGCTTTAATCTAGCGAGAATTTCCATCTATAAAGATGGGGAGAGCATCTTTTCTGTTTTTTCTGGTTGGTCTTTGGTAATGCCTGGAGGACTAATCAGCCAGAGAGTGAAAATCCCTACTGCCGGTTACCTATTACTGACAGTAGCGTTGTTGTGTTGCAAGACACGGCACTGTTGTGGTGATGCAGTGTTGTCGGGAGGGTCGGAGAGAAAACCTTATTCCCAAACGCAAGCGAATCGTTTATGAGGCGTTATGCCGACTGGCGACCTAACCAAAGATTAGGAAAGGTGCAATAGATTTTTTATGAACTTCCCCGCTTTACTGGACACCAAGATAAGACTATAATAAATCTATTAGAGGTTCATCTAATATGGAGACAAGGAGAAGACAGTACAGTGAAGAATTCAAGAAAGAGGCGGTGGAGTATAGCCTATCTCCAGGAAAAACAGTGGAGGAAGTAGCCCGGGATCTGGGTATCTCCCCTCACAATCTAAGTTGTTGGCGCAGTGAATGCCGTAAGCTTGGAGAACTGGCCTTTCCCGGCCATGGGCAAGGAGAATCTCACTCCTCAGGAAGAGGAAAACAGAAGACTAAAAAAGAGCTTGCCGATATCCAGATTGAGCGTGACCTTCTAAAGGTAGCTTTGGCCATCTTCACTAAGGAACCGTAGATGACTACTGTTTTATCCGGGAACACCCGAAAATCTTTCGGGTGACGAAGAGGTGCCAGGTACTCAAAGTTTCCCGGTCGGGATACTATGCTTGGTTAGGTAATCCCCTTAGTCAGAGAAAGAAGAAATAAGGCAAATATACCATAACCGTCGTAAAACCTAGGGTAGTCCCTGTATCCATCAAAAGTTATTACCCGATGGTTATCCTATTAGCAAAAAAAGAGTGGAACGTTTGAGGCAGGAGATAGGTATTCAAGCAGTAGCTGAAAGAAAATACCAGGCTACTACGCTACTACCGATTCAGCCCCTAGCAAACCGGTAGCCGAAAATCACTTAAATCGTAATTTTATCCCAGATAGGCCTAAGGTATTCTGGGTAGCTGATTTCACCTATATCCGGACCCCTGAAGACTGGCTTTACTTAGCTACCCTCATGGATCTCTTCTCTCGTAAGATTATCGGCTGGTCTCTGAAGAAAAGATTAAGCAAGGAATTAATCATAGGTGCGCTGGATATGGCTTTAAGAAAGCGCAATATTTCTTCTGACCTGCTTCTGCATTCCGATAGAGGCAAGTCAGTAGGCCAGTTGCTTATATCAGCTACTCTTGCTAAAATATGGCATAAAATGTTCGATGAGCAGAGAAGGTAATTGCTCTCGATAATGCGGTGATGGAAAGTTTCTATCGTGCCTTGAAAGTAGAGTTGATTTACCAGAATAGCTACTAAACCAGAAGAGAAGCCCAAAGGGATATTTTTGAATACATCTTTAGGCTATTACAGTCCAGGGGAATATGAAAGTCTAAGGTTAGAAAAGGTATCTTAACTTAGTGTCCGAATTATGTGGGGAAGACCATTAATTAATGGCCATTTGTTGGGCGTTATTTAGCTTAAAGAACAGAGGAACTCTCCTTTATTTATTGGTATTTTTATGGCTTATTATAGTATAAAACACCAATAAAATAAGGGGTTTTAGCCATTTTTGCTATTTATTTTTTCAAGGTGCTATGAGTAAATATTTAATCTACAGGTTATTTATTATTTACTGTTATTGTTATTGCTACTATTGTTGAAATAGAGGTGTTTTAGGTGCTTTTTGGGTTGTAATCATATTATTTAGATTCAGAATAAATACTAGTACTAGAAAATAAGAATTTGCTTAGAAATAGTTAAGGGCAATAGGTTTGTTAAAATATTATTTATTGTGAGAGGAGGTTAAAACATTAGCAATGCATAATTTTAAGAAAGGGATAAGTCAATGGGCTTTTCCAGCTAATATGAGAATAGAGAATATTTTTAAATTAGCAAAAAGAGCAGGATTTGATGGAGTAGAGGTCTTCATAGCAGAGGAAGGAGAAATTAATTTAAACTCCACAGAAGAGGACATTAAAAAGATTGTCAAATTATCTCATTCTATTGGAGTTGAGATAAGCAGCTTATCTACCGGACTTTTTTGGGACTACTCTTTAACAAGTGATAATTCTTTAGAGAGAGAAAAAGCTAAGAGTATTGTTAAGAAAATGTTGGAAGTAGCAAATTGGCTTGAAGTAGATACAATACTAGTTATTCCTGGTGCGGTAGATGTTTTTTTTAAGCCTAATTCACCCGTTGTTTCTTACGAAAAGGTCTATGACCGTTCATTCCATACTTTAAAAGAATTAGCTCCTTTAGCAGAAAAATATAAGATAAGTATTGCTCTCGAAAATGTTTGGAACAAATTTTTACTTAGCCCGATTGAAATGACAAACTTTTTAGATTCAATTGGTAGTCAATACGTTGGAGCATACTTTGACGTAGGTAATATACTAAAAATTGGGTTTCCGGAGCAATGGATAAGAATTTTAGGGAACAGAATTAAAAAAATACATGTTAAGGATTTCAAAAAATCTGTTGGCACTGCGGAAGGCTTTGTAAACCTTCTTTATGGAAATGTTAATTGGCCTGATGTTATTTCTGCACTTAGGAAAATTGGATATAGGGATTATATTATTGCTGAGTTATTTCCTCCAAAATATTATCCTGTAAGTTTAATATTTGAAACATCTATTAGTATGGATAGAATATTAAATGGAGAAGATGATCAATAAATGCCATGTAGGAGTTAAATTATGTCAATTGTATTATTTTCAAAATGGGTTTACACATTGCTGTTCCTCCCTATAGCAAGATAATACTATTTAGCAGATAAAATTAATTCAAACTTAAGTTTAATTTTTTAAAGCTTTATAAAGTTAACTGCATTTTAACATTTGTAGAAAATAAATTAATAATAAAATTGAGAGGAAAAGGTTATGATTAAAACAGGAATTATTGGTTGTGGGTTTATGGGAATAATGCATGCTAGTTGTTATAATATTTTAGAAGATGTTAAGGTTGTAGGAGTTTCAGATATAAGTATAGAACATGCAGAAAAGGTTGCAAATCTAACTAAGTCAGAGGTTTTTGTCAACCCAGATGAATTGATAAATTGTAGTGAAATTGATTTTATTGACCTTTGTATCCCGACATATTTACATAAAGAATTTATTTTAAAATGCTGTAATGCTAGAAAGGATGTATTTTGCGAGAAACCAATTACATTAAACCTAGAAGATTTAGAAGAAATTATCGTAAATATAAAACAGAAAGAAGTTAAATTGATGATCGGGATGGTTTTACGTTTTTGGCCAGAATATTTTGAGTTTAAAAAAATTGTAGATTCAAAAACATATGGTAAGTTAAAAGTATTAAAATGTACGCGTGTTACCAGCCTTCCCACATATGGATGGGATAATTGGTATTTCAATGCTGATCGAAGTGGAGGTGCTGCACTTGATCTTCATATTCATGACGTAGATTATATTTATTACTTATTAGGAAAACCAAAATCAGTTTATTCTTTAGGAATAAGCGATAATGCTGGGTTGCACCATATATATTCAACATATAAATACGAAGATACAATAGTAAATGCCGAAGGGGGCTGGGATTTAGTTAAATCTTATGGATTCATGCAAGAAATTAGAGGAGTATTTGAGGATGGAACAGTTGTCGAATACAATTCAAAAACTCAACCATTAATAATATATAAGGAGAAAGATTCTGAACTTTTGAATGTAAAAAAAGATCACATAAATTTTGTTAATACCGATGGGAATATATCTGAAATTGGTGGTTATTATAATGAAATAAAATACTGGATAGAATGCCTACAGAATAACAAGTACCCAGAAATAGTAACACCAGAAGATGCGAAAGTATCTTTAGAAATTGTACTTAAAACAATTGAATCAGCAGAAAGAGAAAAGGAGATTCTGTTGTAAAGATAAAAATGAGAGTAATGAATAATGATATTGTTATTGAAACAACACAACAGTTAGTATGAGTGAAATGTAGTAATTAGCTGAATTAGAAATAAGAACCTGTAGTAAGTTTCCTATATAGCTACAGCAGAATGAATAATAGATAAGCTAAGACCAAAGTGTATATTAAAATTTCAGAAGAGTTTAGTATTGAAATAAACTCATTTTTTAAAATCTTTAAGGAACAAAATTATAAGAGAACAGCAAAAGATGCCTGCATAATTTGTTTTATCCCTGGAGTAATATCATATTGGAAGAATGAAATTGGCTGAAGATTTTTCTTATATGATTTAGGAAATAGGGATAAAAAGTATTACTTCTCACGTTGGCTTTATACTAAATGATGAGAAAAATCTCTATTATATTTGAAATTTATTCTGGTTATGAAGAAATTTGTGGGTAATACCAAAAAAATGGTCGAATATTCTGTCTTGAAAGTGGGTAGGAATTATCATCAACGCTGATTAACCCAGCAAGAACTCCCCACCTGAAAGGGTGGGGATGAAAGCATGTTCCTATATCTTCCGTTCGTACTTTGATAAAATAATAGTATGAGACTTAGAAAAACGTCCCATACCATAACCAGACTTAATACCATATCGTATGGATTACCCGTTTCCGAAGGAAGATACTCCTTAGGGGGGTCAAAGAATATTAGGAATTTCAATAATTTAGAGAAATAGTATAATAAGATAGATAATGAAGTAAATTTGAGAAGGAGGAGAGAAAAAGAGCGATAAGTGCTAGAAAAAAGAATAAGAAGAGCCCAAAATAAAGCCGAAAAGAGGGGTAAAATTAGAAAGAAGGCAAGCTACTTCCCAAGGAGCTAAATTGTTGGCCTCCCTTTGGCAAGGTCGGTATTCTGTTTACTCACCATAGCTAGAGAGATAGTTAGGTGGGATAGTAAGAGACCAGTTTACCTGATTTACTTTTAGGATAAGCTACTTCCACTAACTTCATTTCCCTCTAGCAGAGGGGACAGCGCAGAGGATCTTTCCTGGTGAAAGAAAAGAAACGTTCTCTCCAGAAGGTAGCTTTACTGACCTTCCTTATGAGAGGAAAGAGTTTGCCCCAGACCCTCTTGAAGTGAGACTTGCCTCTGGTAGCTAATGCTCCATAGTAACGGACTACTCTAAAATGGCCAGGAGATATATGCCAAATGAGCAGGCTGATAAATTTCTCTACAGGAAGGGTCCATCTTACTTCTGGTTGTTCTCTTTCCTTATAGGAAAAGGTTACCATAGTTTTCTCCCCTTTAGCCTGTTTATCATAGTTAAGAATTCTGCATTCGGCTAAAGGTGGTCTTTTAGCATAACGAACCAGGTAAGAGACCGTGAACTGTGGAAAAGGTAGTTCGGTGGAATCATAGATCTACCAGTTAATCGTAAGCAGAGGGTCGAAGAAGGCCTCCAGAACACCAGGATGAGAGAAGACCGCTAACTTGCCAGGGTCTGAGTTTTCTTTAAGATATCTTTTGATATTATCCTTCAGCTCCTGGAGCAACAAAAAGCGGAATCTTTTCTGGAGCATCTTAAAGGGGATAAAGGAGCATGATCTCCAACGGCCTTTGGCTTGCAGGTCTATCCCCCCAGAGCTCATGAGCATATGAAGGTGGGGATGGAAGGTATGGCAGGAGCAAACCATAGCTGGCAGAAAGTGTCTTTCTTTAGCCCAGGAAAGCATGGTCGTACTGGCGGCTCTAAAGAGAGAGTTAAGTAAGAATCTATATTCCTTAAATAGTTCTCTTAGTTCCTGAGGAACAGTAAAGCAGAGATGATGAAAACTAGTAGCAGGAAAATCACTTTCTATTCTCTCTATCCATTGGTCGGTAAGGACCTTACCACCAGAATAGAGATGCGGCTTTTGAGGTGTGAGGAACAACAATATACTCCTCAGGGTGCTCTGGACAGGCATACTTATGATAGCCAAGCTTTTGAGGATTTCTGCAATTAAGCATTTTATTAACGGTAGAGACAACATAATCAGGGACTGAGTTTTGAGGTGAAGAAAGATAGTAATCCCAGTGTTCTTGGAAGATTTGTTCCATGAAACAAATTATATAAAAGAACACTGGGAAAAGCAAATAATAGCCTGGTATTCGTAAAAAATAAGGATATAAGAAACACATTTAAGAAGGGGGTTTCAGGGGGCGAAGCCACCTGATTATCTTGTTTTTATAGTATGGATCAACGAGAAGATTATCCAAGCTTACGTCTGGTTTCAAGAAGAGGAAGGTACAGGATAAGTGGATCTTGAATTTTGAGAGCACTACGCCTGTAAGGGTGTGGGTGTCTATAGAATATCATATATACTGTAGATATTGGTACTGACACTTATAAAAGAATCCGGCTAATTTGAGTTCATATAATATAATAATGGTGCACCCTCTTTTTATACTGTGGAAATTTTAGGAGAAAATATGTAAGTAGTATGCAAGCCAAAGACGCCATTTGGCCTAATTGTGAGGGAAATTTAGGAATCGAAGTTCCTTTAGGAAGGTGAAATAAATTTTCTCTCTTTTAATGTTCAGATTAAAAGAGAGAGTGTTTATGTGTTCAATAACTATAGAAAGGAAGGCAACAAACAATAGAGGAAAGACATGATGGAGTAAAATAATTTTATAATCGTAATTTATAAGAAAAGGAAAGGAATTTTTTTCATGTTTTATAATTCGATTTCTTCATTAAAACTAAGAGTTACCCCTCCTCTTGATTCTAGTTTTCTGCCAGCTGTCTTATGGAATCATTCTTTTCTGGCTGCGGTTCATTCTTCAGGAGCAGGGGTACCTATTAATGTTGGTTTAGAGAGAAACGGTAAGGTTATCTCGACTTTCGAGACCCATATTTTCCATCCGGAACATGAAATGGCTTGGGCAAACTTCTTATATGTTGAACGCCTGGTAAAGACATTGTTGTGGATTCGAGGTGGGTACAAGCTAATTATGGCCGGACCCGATCAGATAAGAAGGTTTGTGGAAGAAGTTTATTCTATTAAAGGGAAGCGCGCTTTTGATGTGAACTTTATGTCTAGCATATACGAAAAACCTTTTAAAGTAGAAATGTGCAATTACGAAAAGATTGTTCTTGCCAAAGGAGATTCAATTTCCTCTGGTGGGCACATCAAAGGAAGCCGTATCGGTTTTGACCTGGGGGCGAGTGATCGTAAGGTAAGTGCGGTCATAGACGGGAAAGCGGTCTTCAGTGAGGAAGTGCCATGGAATCCCAGTGAGCAGAGTGATCCCAACTATCATTATCATGAAATAATGTCTATGTTACACCGGGCTGCGGCACATCTGCCTCGCGTTGATGCTATCGGAGGAAGTTCTGCGGGAGTCTATATCAATAATCGGGTCATGGCTTCTTCCTTGTTTCGCAGTGTTCCTCCCGATATTTTTGAGAAAAGAGTAAAAAATATTTTTTTAGATATACAAAAAAAATGGAATGTTCCTTTGAAAGTAGTCAATGACGGAGAAGTAACCGCTTTGCTCGGTTCCATATATTTAAAAGCTAATACGCTACTGGGTATTGCCCTGGGTTCCAGTGAAGCAGGAGGTTATGTAGATCAAGAGGGAAATATTACCACTCAATTAAACGAACTAGCTTTTGTGCCCATTGATTTTAATGTACAGGCGCCTATTGATCTTTGGTCAAAAGACTACGGCTGTGGTGTACAATATTTATCCCAAGAAGCAGTAATACGCCTTGCTAAAAAAGGTGGTATTCTATTTAATGAAAACCAGACTTCTGCTGAAAAATTGAAATTTATCCAGGAATTACTTACCAAAGGGGATTATCAGGCAGTCAAAGTGTTTGAAACCATTGGGGTGTATTTAGGATATGCCATTGCCTATTATGCAGATTTTTATGATCTGGAACATATATTAATATTAGGCCGTGTGACATCAGGTGAAGGCGGAGCCATCATTTTACGAATGGCAAACCAGGTTTTATATGAGGAATTTCCGGAGATGGGTGATAAAATTTCCCTGCATCTTCCTGATGAATCTATTAGAAGAATAGGCCAATCCATTGCTGCTGCTAGCCTGCCTATAATTAATAATGAAAAATAGAATTAATGAAATATACTATATACTGTGCTATTTTCCTAGTTGTCATTTGATTTACGATTGATTTTAAAGTTAGTTTAATAAAACTGATTATATACGTCACTTTTAGTTATATATAAAAAATCTAATCAAGCGATAAACTATCGGAAGGACTAAGGCATAAAGCACGCATAGCCAAGGACGAAGATGTGGCTACTGTCACATCAT
>LDZU01009377.1_pt1 | contig 14577 bp, 16 predicted proteins | sample 615531 | NCBI WGS metagenome assembly LDZU01 (sample SAMN03408293, study PRJNA278302) | terrestrial metagenome | isolation source: oil reservoir sample SB2 | place: USA: Alaska, North Slope, Schrader Bluff formation | collected 2011-09 | reverse complement strand
AGAAAAAAGAGTAAGCCAAGTCCGGCACTGCAAGTTTATACCCCTTTTCCGCTTAGTGATATCTGCGGGACATGGGTCAGTCTTTGCGGTTCCCCCGACCTGAAAATCTATCATGACGGTAGTCGATTCCGGTTACAGCTTTCCTATAAGGACAATACGGCGTTTACCGTCCCTTTGAGTCAGAGTTGGGGGATTACCTTTTTCGATTTCTATGGCTTGATACGCATTGCCTACGATTGTGGGAGGGATATGCTCATTCTTACTACCGAAGGCGAATACCAAAGAGTGTACGATTAATTAAATCAGTAATCATTAAAAAGTAAAAAATATGAAAAAAAAAATAATTGTTTTTTTCACTATAATTGTTTTATTAATCCTAGGATTATTTTTTTTCAGGGATAAAATTTTTCAAAGCAATACTCAAGTTAGTGCTGAACAAAAGGTTTTTCAATCCACATTAGATATTTCGAGGGAATATTCGAGGCTACGTTATCTAACGGAAAATGTTTTAGAAAATGCAGAAGATTTTGCTAATTATGATGAATGGAATCAAGAACTAACCGAAATTATTGATGGCTGGATAGCACTGGAGAGTAAAGCCCAAGAATTAGAAACAGCAGCAAATAAAATCGCTAATACAATAATGAGCTTTGATTTTGTCAAAAATATTCAAGCCTATGATTCAGTTGAAATTCAAAAAGTAATTGAAAGTGCCCCTGCAGGTAAACAAATTAGAACTTTGGCCAAACACTTGGGAGTTGATGCCCAAACAGCTCAATTAATTTTGAATCAAACTCAGGATCAAATTACTAGAGAAGCTTATGGCGAAGAAGGTGATGTTTTCGAACAATGTGAACAAAATTCCATGAGAATCAAAAATGGCGCAAAAGTGACTGTTTTCGTTGGTGGAGTAGTTTTAACTGGGGGAGCTTCAGCGGTAGCTGCTAGTGGCGTAGTGGCAAAAACTGCTTTAGTGGTTGGTGGGGCTGATTTGGTTTTAGAAATAACAGACGATGAAGCGAGAATTGCCCTAGGTGATAAAAATAAAGTATCAGAAATGGTGGGTGAATTAAAAACAGTAACTGAACCAGCTGCTAGTATTTTAAGCATCGTCAACATGCCTGGCAACGTCTCTAAAGCCATGGAAAAAATTGGAGCCATTTCCTTTGCTGGTGATCAGCTTAGATCAGTTATTCAAGATGAAAAAATACTTGGAATTAGTATTAAGGTTGATGATCAAGGCGAAATCAAAGCTGAAGCTAGTGGACTAACTGAGGCCGAACTGACTGACTGGAAAAAAGACAACAATGTCCTGGAATCAAAACAATCAATCCAAGAAATAATGAAAGAAATTGAAGAAGAAATCAAAGAAATAAAAGAAACGGAAGAAGTCAAGCCAACAGATGTTACAAAAGAAGATAATATAACCGAAACTGCAAAAACAAACTCATATGATATGGATATCCAAATTATTAAAATAAGAAATGTCAGTGGCACATCTTATATGATGGACTCCTGCTATACTCCAAAATGTTGGGATGATCTAGCGGCTAATCCAGCAGAGGACAGAGATGTAGGCGGAATCTATACTTTGGGTAAAATTTACGCTAATGGAGAGGGTTTTGAAAAAGGTTTTCGTCCTGCCGATCTAAAAGCTAGTGGTAGATTAGAAGAAACATCAGCCAACAGCTATAAAGTCATGGTTTATTTTGCATTAACCCCTTTTGAAGGTCCTAAACATAAAACCATTGAATATGGCACCTGGGAGAACGCATCTGCAGAAATCAATGCTAATTATGGAGATGAGCCCGTGATTGAATGGGACGGAAGTAGCTTTAGGCAAGTTAAATAAAAAAATTAGTAATTGTTAGTAACCTTAATAAATACTCACAAAAAAATTAATTACATTTCTCAAAAGCAGGCAAGTGCTTTTCTTCTGAGACACTCATCAAGCTTTCAAAAACTAAAATTATATCTTCATATTCAGAAACTGCTGGAATCAGTTCATCTCGATAAAGAGCGGCGTTGGCAATTTCTGCGTCAACCCCAATTTGACAAGCCTCTTCTAAGGTTTCTGGGGCAGATACTTGACTTGGCCAATCGTTTTCTGGCACTTCTAAACCATATTTATCATAAATAGCTTTCAAAGAAGCAATGTGTTGCTCTTCAGCTCCCTTAATCATTGAAAATGGTCTGCTAACTCCAAACTTTTCAATCACAGCCTCATAAGTTGAAAGCGCTTTGTATTCATCATTGATGGCTTCATTAAGGGCATTTTGCACTTCAATGGGTAATTCTCCAACAGGATACTCTACATCTTCTACCAATAAACAATCATCGGCTAAGCAATTTTCTCTGTTAACTGGCCTATTTTGATTTTGCTCAAATCCATCATCATTAAGTTGTGTCATTTGACCATTATTTTGCAGTTGTCGATTTTGAATCTGTCTAGTGATTAAATATCCTCCCAAAATTCCCACTATTAGAGCTATTGCTAAATAAAAAGGCAATTTGTTTTTCATAAATCCTTATGTAATTATTATTTATAATCGTCATTCTAAGCTCTTTTATAAAATTTGTCGATTGTAGCCATTAGCTAATTCAATAGACATTTTATAAAAGCTATTTTTTAGATGAAAAAATTAACCAAAAAAATTCTATGATTTGAAAAGTTTAACCATTTTTATCTAAAAACAAATCAATCAAAGCAAATTCTTTTTTTAATTTAAAACTATCTGCAGCATGAATATGATGCAGATTGGTTACAATGTTTTTACCTTCAAAATTAACTTTATAGCGAGTGATTCCTAACATGTTTTTTAGTTCTGTTTTTATTTTATATAGCTCATCATATTTTTCTTTATAAGAATCGTCTAAAAAGATTATATGTGCCTTATTGTATGTTTCAGGAAAAGCCGCTCTAGTTAAAATAAACCACATATAACTATTTGAATCATGGTGATTAACAGGATATAAGTACCGAGCTAAATTTTCAAAATTATTAATTGTTTTCTCACTGTGTATTTTTACACCTTTTTCTTGTAAAAATTTTTTGATTTCATCCAATTTATCTAAAGCACTTGGTCTAACTAGTAAAAACGGTCGCTCTTGTAAATTTTCATTTAATTCTAAACTGGGAAGTTCTTCTAAAAAATACTCTTTTAATTGCTCATCAAGTTTAAGTTCGATAATTTCTTCACTAAAATTTGATTCTCTTACCGACTTGTCTTCTACTCGTTCTGGAAAAGAGTGACGAGCAATGAACACAAGAGATTCATGGTATAAATTTTCAAAAGCTAAATCCATATCAATATTAAAAAAATTGGCCAAAGCGTATGTTTGATTGATAAGTTCGATAGACAACTTTGAGACTAACTCTTGGTTGGATAGGGAATCGACTAATTTACCAGCTGTAACGAATAGAGATTTAATTAGATCTACGGAATTTTTATCAAGACTTTTATTATCTTTATCAACAACCTGATCAAAATCAATTGCTATTTGTAGTTCTTGACAAAGAGAAATTACGTTTAGAGCTATATCTCCTAATTCATCACCAATAATCTTCTTATTCTCGGTTTCAGAATGATTATTTAATTTATGTTCTTGTCTCAATAAAATATCAGATAAATGTCCAATCTGTACAAAAAGCTCCATAACATATTGAAAAGATTGCCATTCTTTTCTTTCAACAGCTCGAAATCTATCTTTTAAGATTAATGATAAATTATATATTTTTTCAATTGTCATATTTCCAATTCTTGTTTATTTATTGCAGTACCACCCCATTCATTTTCACTATAAATTTGCCCAGCTGTAATAAATTTGATCGCAAATTTTCTTCTCAACTGAATCATTTGAGCATGAGTCAAATTAGCTTCCACTATTACCGAATCTTCATCAGCAGAAGAGTAACAGTTTTCATTTAAGCCCCAATTCTTCAGAGTATCTTTAATTTCTAAAATATTGATTTTTCTGTTCTTAATAAAGTTTGAGCAAATCTGTCTTTGTTCCAGTGGACAAAGATTAATCAAACAATTTTCATTGTTTTGCATTCCCAAATATTCAGGTTTTGCTTGAAGATAGGACAGAGCACAAGAATTAAGTGAAAAAACTGGATAGTTGGGATGTTTTTCCTTTGCTGTCTTAAAAATGTAATTCTTTATTCCTTTTGGCCAAACAGAAGCCAACTGAGCAAAATTAAAATTTTGTTCTAATAGCTGTGGCCAAAAAGGAGCCATATTCTTTAATATCCCTTCGTTTAATTTTAAACCAGAACAAACACTGCAATCCGCATAATTAACTACAAAATCCAAAATATCATTAATCGCTTCTTCTGAAGAATTTTCTGGAATAAAAGGTCGCCAATAATGCACTAAAGGAAATCCTGTTTCTTTGATGTTAATAAAAGATTGACGTAGATCCTCAGTTTTAGTTCTAGGCTCCACCTCTTTTCCCAAACCCGAATAACTTAAATAAAAAAATAATTTATCTTTTGGAAAATACTCGATTTCCTTTAAAAATTCTTTTGATACTAAACACTTGGTAGATAAAGTTAATAGGTTTGAAAAACCATTTTCTTGATATTTTTTTAAAAATTCTGATAAGTAAGCAATGTTACTTGAATTCATAAAAAAATCTGTCTCACTACCAAGCATTAAAATCGTATCTTCATCAAAATCTTCTTTCAAACTAAGTAATTTTAGTGTTTCTTCTGGAGAAACAAGAACCTTACCTTTTTTGGGCGTGCGATCATATAGTTTTAAAAAACAATAGGCACAGTTGTTAATACAACCGACTACTGGATCTATTGCCATCCAACTTTCGTCTTGTCTAAAAAGTTTTTCTACTGACATGGCTCACTAAAAATAAAAGATTATTATACTATTTTGATATATTTATTTCAAGAAAACAGAACAAAAATATAATTACTGAGCAAAAAAGTAATTATTAGCGCAAAATTAATTTTCCGCTTGAATCATCTATGCAACTTGCTATTAAATAAGTAGAAAAATCTGGATAATCAGTTAACATGCTGCACATAATAGTTCCATTACCATCAGCATTGCTCACTATCTCCAATTGGCCACCATTTTCTAGACAGTAAGATGAAGCGGGGTTGGCCAACTCAGCTTTGTTTTCTGTACTAGTAGGAATGACAATAGATTCCTCATTATTAGCTACTATTTCCACCGGTTGATTGTTTTTTTCTCTGAAGAATTACTGATTTCCCGACCTAAATAAAAAGATCCACCAGCAACAATAATTAATAATAATACTATTAAAAAAAATTGTTTCATATTAATGCTCCTAAACAAATGATAACACCTTTATTTTAATTTTACTCGAAAAATTATTAGTCAATAACGGCTTAATGCAGACTTTATTATTTCCGCTATTAAAGATTGATAATCTAAACCAGCAGCTTTAGCTGCAATTGGCAAATAACTAATTATTTTTTCATCTGGATTAATACCCGGCAAAGTATTGATTTCTAAAAAATATAGTTTCCGATCAATTGAATAACGATAATCAATGCGCGCAAGATCTTTGACGTTTAAAAGTTGACAAATTTTCAAAGTATTAATTTCAATTTGTTCAGCTAATTTTTTACTAATTTTAGCTGGACATTGATATGCTAAAGATAAATCTGTTAATTTATCTTCATAAATCCACTTCAATTCATAACCAGCAATTCTATGCATTGTTTTTGGTAAAAAATCAAACTTTTGTTCAATTATAGGCAAAACTCTCAATGGATTGCCAATTACTGAAACAGTAAATTCCCGACCTTCAATATATTCCTCAGCAATAATATTGCCAGGCATTGTTTTTTTTAATTGGCTAACATATTGATTTAATTTAACAAATGAATTAACAATAGATTGATTAGTAATTCCTTTCCCTGAACCTTCAGCGTTGGGCTTAACTATCAAAGGGAACCTCATCTTTTGAGGAAGTTTTCTTACTTTTCCACTAATTAAAAAAGACTTAGGAATTGTAACCCCAGTCTCTTTAACCAATAACTTTGCTAAATGCTTGTTTAACTTAATTGCGTGGGTAGTTGGTGAAGAGTGGGTATAAGGAATTCCAAGTATTTCACAAAAAAGAGGAATTTGCGATTCTCTTGCATCACCATTTAAACCCTCAGCAATATTAAACACCAAATCAATTTTATTTTTGTTTTTTTTAAGTTTCTCAAAGGCATTAAGATTAGCTTCAACCATTAACACCCGATGTCCAAGATCCTCTATTGTTTTTTTTATAGTTTGAATTGTTTCAATCGAATCAAACTCAACTTCATCCTGGCAATTTAATTTCAACTGATGATTATTTCTTTGGAGATTATAAGCAAAAGCAATCTTCATAAAAAGAATATTAACATAATTTTTTATTAATTAATTAAAGAATATTTTTTTGCTATATATTACAAAAAACTGTGGCATATGATATGCTTGTATATATTAGAATTATATTAAGAAAGGCCTTATGAGCAAAGAAAATTCAAAACTTCGTGTTAGTGCTCTTTGTGAAAATATCGAAGCAGAAGAAGAACTCAATCGAATAATTTTTGGCTTTAATCACCAAAATAAAGAGGATAAAGTTATTGGTACGAAAGAATTAAATACCGGACTTCCTTATGAATTAGAGGTTCTAATCGAAGCTAATAGTGTTTCTGCTTTTATTGCCTATATAAATGAGATCGCGCCTGAAGTAGAAGTTCAATAAGAAAACAATCAATGAAAGAAATCTTTCAAACTGGCTTTGACCAGTTGAAGAACAGTGTTTCGACATCCATAGAAGTAGAAAGACCAACCGAATATGTCGGACTTGGAAATGTTAAAGTCTTTAAACCTTTCGTTATAGGTGAAATTTTTTCAAAATTGCACCCTCATCAAACTGAAAAAGGGAAACAACACAAAGGCAATGTGGTTGTTGTTGTTTCTAATGTCGTTGGTAGTCAAGCCATAGCTAAGTGTGTTTTACCCAATTGCAATGAGATGGTATTAATCAAAACCAAAGAGGAAAATTTAAAAAAATAAAAATGACAAAAGAAATAATTATAAGAGCAATTAAAAGACCCAAAAATAAAAGCTCATGAACTTGTTGATAAAATTTATCAAGTTTTAAATCCTAAAAAATCAGAAAGGGTTGTGCAGAGTGTTCAATTTCCTAAAGGCATCGCTTCAGACCACATACATATAAAATTAAACGAAAATATAGAAATTAAAACAATTGAATCCAAACTAAAAAATATCCCAGAAATCACTTTAAAATAATATTTTTATTTATTATTTTTTTCTAAAAGACGATTTTCCTTGAGATAAATAAATTTTTGCTCGTTGAATAAAGTGCAAAATCATCGCTGTACCAATAATAATTGACAGTTGGGCGTGTTCGTGGAGTAATTCTGTCAAATTAACGCTATCTAAAAATGCGATTTGATCAGCGAGGGCTAAAATAAAACCAAAACCAACTACGGGAATTAAACCAATTAGTAAAATAGTATTCCATAGAAAATCATGACGGGCTTTGCTTAAAAATTTTTTAGTTAAATAATAAATAATAATTGTTAATAAAACTGGCAAGAAAACCTTGTACCTAGGTGCTAAATCTGGATTGGGGCTACTTATTGCTCTGTTGACCTCAGTAGCTTGAACTAAATCGGCTTCTTCACTACTAGTCAATTCTCCGATTAAATATTCCGCCAACATTTCATCTGCTCGAGGACTATGATCTCTGTCCATTCTAGCTTTAGTATTGTAATCTTCGGTAGCGTCTTGACCGCACCATTCTCTAATGTCTAAATAGCGATCGTGATCTGCTAAGTAATTGCTTAAATCATAAACCTGACCCTCAATTACCATCCAACAATCCTCAGGAGTTTGATGTAACTCAACCTCAGCTAATGAATACAAATCTTGAGCTTGAACAATTCTTGTTAAATTAACAATAGCTAAAAGATTTAAAACAACAAATAAGAAAATAAAAAATATTTTTTTCATATATATGTATTACTATACTATAAAAATGTGTTAATTTTATTTGCATTGAACTCATAGTATAATTTTCCAGTATGAAGCCCGAAATTAAATTAGCAAAAGTTGAGATCAAAGAAAAAATTGAATCAAAAAAAACAAATTTAGGACTAGCCGCTTATATAGAACCTCAAGAAATAACCAATCAAGCAACTCATGATAGAGCTTGGAGCCAATTATTAAACAGTTGGCAAAATTTAGATTGCTTGGAAATTCAGTATGAGCATGATTACCTCAAAAACTGGTGGATAAGTTTACCAGAAATGTTAAAAGATTATCAGTCAAAAATAATCGTCCATGGCCCAACCCAACAAAGAGATATCGCGACTATAGACAGTCAATTAAGAACTCGTTCTTTAAACGAAAATAAAAAAGCCTTAGATTTAGCTACTGCAATTGGCGCTCAAGCCATGATTCTGCACATTACCCCTCAAGATGATTTCCTCCTCAGAATTCCCCAATTAGATCGTGCTATTGATTCTTTTGCCCAATTGTCTCAATACATTGAAGATAAAAATTATCCCATTTCACTCATGCTAGAAAATTTAGAATATCCTAAATGGCCAGCTGATACAAAAGAGGCAGTAGATTTATTAAAATACCTAAAACAAATTCATCCCAACTTAACTTCTTGTGTGGATTTAGCTCACTTATGGCATAATCATGCAGCTCTTATGCCAGGAATCAATTATGCAACTCAAGACTTTTCAGACATTCTGATTGATTACATTGTGGAGGTAAACAGTATTGCGCCAATACGAAGATTTCATTTTGCCGGAGCCTATGTTGATAAAAAAAATAATATTCATGAAACACATGGCGCCCCAGAATTGAATGGTAGATTTCAAAAAAGCGAGTTTTTCGATTTTATGCCTATTACTCAAAGTTTAAAAATTATGGATCAATTTATTAAAATGCAAATCAAAAATAACGAAGCAATTGCAGACGTCATTTTGGAGATGCACCTTGAAAAAAACAAACAAGAACAAACTTTAACAACAATCAAAAATTATCTAAAAGATTAAATTTAAATGCCTATAAAAAAAGAACAAACCAGCGAATCAAAAGAAGTTTTGTTTCATAAAGAAGTTAAAAATCCTTATGAATATTATTCTGATCCAGTTGTTTCACGAGCTATTGCCCAATTTTGTGGAGCAGAAAGTCTCCCCACCAATTACAAATTAACTAATACCGAAAATGAATTTAATGATTGGCTTTGCGAATATTTAACAATTGCTAATGTTAACATTGCAGAAGAAAAAAACGGTGGTGCTCCCGCTAGATCTATTAAAAAGGAACACTTAGCTGATGTTTTAAATTGGCAGCCAAGCAGTGAAATTTTTATGTCTCTCTGGCAAAAGGAATCACTGAATAGTCAAGAAAAACTGTTACCCAGTCGTTCGATTTTTATTATAGACAGTGAATATTATAATAAAGAATATCCAGAAAGATTTCTGGTTGATCAGCTTGGTGTTTTCCAATTGATTGAACCTGCCTATCAAATTATTACGGAAAAATTACGTCAATATGGATTTAATTACAACACCGTCATGACGGGCAAGGGTTATCATTTTTTAACTCAGATATCAAATGAAAGTCCAATTTTAGAAAAAATTATTGAAATTGGTAAAAAAGTTGATCCAGCCCTCAAGAGCTTACAGGCAACAATCCCTAATAATTCTAAACGTGATCGAATAGTCCCTTTAGCAACCCAACAAGCACATCAGGGCATGGGCAGACTGGTACAATATTTAGTTTCACAAGTCATTAACGAAATCAGAAACAACAGTCAAATTCCTATTGAAATATCAGACGTCGGTATGGAAGGACTAGCATTGGATCTAACCCCCAATTTAGTTAGAGCAGTTGATACTGGATCAATTGGCGTGCCAGGCTCAATTTATTTAAAACCCCAATTCAATCCAAAAATTTACAATCAAAATGGGGCAGTGGATAGAACTCGAATTTTAACCAGAGTTTATCGGGAAAGTAATGGTCAAGAAATTGAAAATCTTGAGCAATTAATCCTAACTCGACAAAATTTTAATTTAGCTATCAATAATTTAAAACAAGCAGATGCTCAAATTCCCGAATCGGAACTCGGTCTAGCTAAATTAATTAGGGATTACCAAAATTCTGAACTTTACCAGTTTCACCAGGCTTTGGATGAAAACCCCGGTGATCACTGGACTGACTGGCCAAATACTTATCGTAATTATGCAGGCATTGCTGGCGACGACCAAACACTACAAAGAATTTTAGCACCTAACTCTCATGATTTACTTGAACCAGGCAGTCTTAACTACACCCTTCATCACTTATTCGAAAAATGGGGTGGAGATAATGATCTTAGCGTAGCTGGTCATATACGAACCTTTTTACGCTCGGCTTATGAAGATCCCAGGTTTAATTGGGGGAAACGTTTCACCAGGCATTATAGTGCCGCCCAACACGCTGAAGGTTGGGCAACCATTATCTTGGGTCAAAGATTTGATAAAAAATGAACTTCCTTCCTGTCAAAAAACTATTTCTGTTGTAACATTAATTTGTGTTGATTAAATTATTTAATAAAATTAAAAAACACCCATATTTTCACACTATATTGTTAGCTTTAATTTTCTTAATGGCAGCCTATTTGCGCTTTGTCAACTTAAATTGGGATCAAGGCCTAGCTCTGCACCCAGATGAACGTAATATTGCAATGGCCGTCTCAAAATTAAATTGGCCCGAACAAACTGATCCAGAATTTTACGCCTATAACGGATTGCCACTGTTTCTTGCCGACATTAGTACACAAATTATTAGTTTTTTAACTAGTGATCATAGTTGGCAAAGTGACCTAGGAAAAATCAACCTTATCACTCGAGCCTATTCTGCAACATTTGCTTTGCTGAGTGTTTTTTTCTTTTACCTAATTGCCAAAAAAATATTTTCCAAAAATGTTGTTTTTATCGTTACATTCCTAGCTACTACTACTGTTACTTTTATTCAACATGCCCATTTCGGAGTCACTGAAAGTTTGTTAGTACTTGAATTATTAATTTTAACTTGGCTGTCAATTCGATTCATTCAAGAAAAGAAACCAAGATTTTTATTAACACTAGCTATTGTTTTGGGGTTAAGTTTTGCCACTAAAACTTCTGCGTTGTCTTACGCCATTATTCCTGTATGTTCAATATTTTTAATTTATAAATTTAAATTTAAAGCGTTTCTGCAAATTTTCACCCTGTTGGTTTTTAGTTTTTTATTTTTTTATCTTGCCTCTCCCAATACTTTTTACCATTTTCAGCAATTTTTAAGCATCATGCACTACGAACAAGCAATTGCTGGTGGTCAACAAAAAATTTTTTATACGATGCAATTTATTGATAGTATTCCTTATCTATTTCATTTAAAAACTCTGCTGTGGCAAACTAGTCCATTATTACTGTTAACGGCTAGCTTGGGCTCTTATTTCTTTTTTAAAAATACTAAAAAATATCAAATGCTTTGGCCATTGCTACTATTCTCAATAATTTATTTTCTTTACATTGGCTCTTGGTATGCCAAATTTAATCGCTACTTAATGCCTGTTATTCCTGCTTTAATTTTGCTAACTGGGATCACCTTTGATCAATTAAACAATAAACATTTTAAACAATTATTAATTGCTTTCTTACTAATTACTCACGGCCTGTGGGCATTGGCCTTTATGAATATTTATCAAACAGAACACAGCAGAATTACTGCTTCTCACTGGATCGAAGATAATATTGCTGATAATAGCGTTATCCTTCATGAAGAAAGAGACGTGCGACTTCCAATTGTTCTTAGTCAAAGCAAAAATTACCAATATTCGCTATTAGAGCTTTACCAAGTTGACAGTCCAGAGAAAATTAATGATTTGAGTAAACAATTAAGTTTTGGAGATTATTTGCTAATCGCTAGTCAACGGCTTTATCGCACTATTCCTAAAAGTGTTGATCACCCTTATACCAGCAATTATTATCAATTATTGTTTGCTGAGGAACTTGGCTATCAAAAAATAATGGAATTTAGTTCATATCCAAAATTACTTGGGCTAGAAATTAACGACGATGGGGTAGAGGAAACTTTTAAAGTCTTTGACCATCCACGAATTTTTATTTTCAAAAACGTCAACCACCTCAGTCAAGAGGAATTAATCAAAAAAATTAAATTTTAACTAAAGTAAATATTTTATTCGTGATTTTTAGTTTTAATTTTATATATCAAAGTATATCAATTAGTATATAAAATATACAAGATATATCAACTAAAAGCCTTTTTAGCTACTATTAGCAGATAAGCAATTTGACTGCTAAAATTTTTTGTCATAAATAACCGACATTGTGATATACTAATAGACTCTGATTACAAAACTATGAAAAAAGATACATTAATTTTTGTTGTTGCTAGCCTAATTTTAGGTGCTGGCTTAATTATTTTTTTAAACAAATTGCGACCAGCCAATGGGGCGCTAGTTGAAGATAACAGCGTAGACGAATTGCAAAATATTCATACCAACGAAAAAGAAAATCTTGATCAATTATCCAGTAATCAAACAATAGAAAAGGATTATAGTATGCCGGCCACTTTATCTGCCAACCAAGCTTTAAGTAAACCTGAAATGATGATTGATCTTAATAAAACTTATCAGGTTACTCTTGATACCACTCAAGGTCCAATTGTGATTGAACTAGATACTCAAAACACCCCAATCACCAGCAATAATTTTGTCTATTTAGCCAATCAAGGTTTTTACAATAATACAATTTTTCATCGGGTAATTGATGGCTTTATGATTCAGGGTGGCGATCCTCGTGGCGATGGTACTGGAAATCCCGGTTATCATTTTGACGATGAAGATTTTGTTGGAGAGTATACTCGAGGGACAGTAGCCATGGCTAACTCAGGCCCAAATAGCAATGGTAGTCAATTCTTTATTATGCATCAGGATTATCAACTGCCCACAAATTATGTAATTTTTGGTCGCGTGATAGAGGGTATCGAAGTGGTAGATGCTATTGCTACTACTCCTGTAGAAATGAGTCTTTCAGGTGAAAAATCTCGACCCATTACTCCAGTTATGATAAAATCAGCTGTAGTCACAGCTAACTAATGCAAAAAAAAGAAGATAGGCCTGCTTACCAACCCTCAATATTAACCTGGAGAGAAAATCAAGATCCAGAAAAGAAAGAAGCCCACTATTCTTTTCCGAAAGGTACTCCTATTTGGCGAGATGGTCATAAAGGCATGGTCACCGCTGAAACCAGTTTTGTAGCTAAAAGAGTTGAAGGTAAAATTGCTGGTTACTCAGCTTTTGAGCTCATCCAAAACGTAAAAGTTTTCTACCAAAGGGGTTGGGAACCGAAAAATTACTTTTATCTCAAACCAGGTGAAAAATTGGGACTTTCAACATCAAGTGAGGGCTTTAGACCCAGCAAACTTAAATAAATTGTTCAATAGCAATTTGTAAATCTTGTTTATAAGGAAATTGCTCTATTAAGCTTTTATCTTTCAGTTGTTGCACCTCTTGATGATAGGCGGGACGCTTTTGATCATGATAAAAAAGACCAAGTTCAATTGGTTCTTTTTTTAAAACTCGTTTCAGCGCTTGCTCACGATCGGCCAAATCATAATCCGCTCTAAGGGCCTGAGTATGCTCCATATACCATTTATTATCTTGTATCTTATTGAAACTGGGACAAGGCTGTAAAATATCGACCAAAGCAAAGCCTTCATGCATAATGGCTTTTTTCATTAACTCGACTAATTCTTGCGATTGTCCAGCAAAGGCTCTCGCCACAAAACTGCCATTGGCACTAATGGCTAGAGCCAGGGGATTAATCGCTTCTTCAATCACTCCCTGGGGAGTAGATTTGCCCAGTGTCCCTTTTTTACTAGCTGGTGAGGTTTGCCCAGTGGTTAAACTATAACGTTCATTATTATGCACAAAAACACTAATATCATGATTGCCTCTAGCTACCGCTAATAAGTGATTGAAACCTTCTCCATATAAATCACCATCTCCACCTGTGACTATTACTTTTAGCCGGTGGTTAGCTAATTTAATGCCAATGGCATTAGCAATAGCTCGACCATGGAGAGCATGAAAACCATTGGCTTTGATAAAATCTGCCATATTACCGCTACAACCGATGCCAAATACAATCACCACATCTTTTAATTCTAAATCTAATTCTGTTAAAGCTTTTTTGAGAGCGGTTAAAATGCTAAAATTGCCACAACCAGGACACCAAGTGGGTGAAATGGGTGATTGGAGATCTTTAATTTGTATAGACATATTGTTTACTTAATTTGATAAAGTTCATTAATTTTTTTGGTCTCTAACCACTGCAATAAATCTTCTGCATAAAATGGCCGACCATCATAACGTAAAATGCTTTTAATATTTTTTAACTGGCTGTTGGCTCTAAGTAAATGAGCTAATTGTGCGGTCGCTGTACCTTCAACGCTATAAACTTCTTGCTTCCCTTCTTTAATTTTTTGCCAATCAAAAAGTTGCTCAAAATCTTCC
>LDZU01000108.1_pt1 | contig 14585 bp, 11 predicted proteins | sample 615531 | NCBI WGS metagenome assembly LDZU01 (sample SAMN03408293, study PRJNA278302) | terrestrial metagenome | isolation source: oil reservoir sample SB2 | place: USA: Alaska, North Slope, Schrader Bluff formation | collected 2011-09 | reverse complement strand
TGTCGGTCCTGCCCGGTAAAAAACGCAGATTTTCGGGCCGTAACAGAAGGTCTCGAACCGATACCGTTTTTTGGACGGATTCCAGTGGTCGATGATCATCTCCACCGGCATTCGACAGCCCCAGATACAGGTCGTGCACTTGACGTCATAAGTCCGGGTGTCCAGACGCCGATGTCCACGGCTGCGATAGGTTTCCATGTCAGGCGGCACGCCATGAAACGGCGGACCGGCCGGAAAACCACCTTCGGCATCACTCAGTATCTTCAAACCGCTTGCCTTGAAAAATCCGGCCGTCTCAAGCCGCGGATCAAGGACGGGAACAGACAGGCCGCTCGCTTCCATGCCGATTCGAAATTGATGCTTCGCTTGTGCAGCCTTCCCGAGCGCAATCTGGAATTCGCCGGGTTGATCTCCGATTGTCCCCTCAACCTGAAGCACATATCCTAGGTAGCTGTGGCCCCGCTCGTCAAAAGACCGCATCAGCCGGATGCGGGGCTGAACAGATACAATCGTTCCGGACCATGCAATCTTTTCCATGCTCACCTTTGTTCTCATCTAAATCTTCCCACGACATCACTCTCCTTCACCGCCATTATTGATATCCTCATTAGACTGATCGGTAGGAGAAGAACAGACAGCTTGCTTACCCTCCCATTTTTCACATACAGCTTCAAAATCTGGTTGCTTCTCGTCTTGAGTCCAGCTCTTGAAGAATCTTGGATTCTTGCTTTTGGGAACAGGGCTAGCCTCTCGGATTTCCACTAAAGCAGGAGCTTGCACACATTCGCCCAGCACCAGAGCGCTACGAGGGGCAAGGGCTGGAAGTTGATCAAGCATTTGACCATATATGCCGGGCACGATTTCACGGAAGTAGCGGAGATCTTCTGGATTTTGCAATCGATGGACTATGAAGCTATTGCATTGAGAGAGGACAGTTTTAGAAAGCTCGCTTGGACGCTGTGACGCAACCACCAATCCAAATCCATATTTCCGCCCTTCTCTTGCGATTCGTTCGAATACCAGCTTCGATATTGAATCCTCTTCTGTTCTTCTTGTCTCGCGGATATAGTTCTGCGCCTCTTCGAGGACTAAAACAACCGGGTATTCTCCACGCGAAATGCCGCTCACTTGCTGGTCAGTCAATCTCAGTAGAAACTCATGGATAAGCCGACCAATAAGAGCTGTAACATTCTCCAGAACTTCAGATGCAAGTAGGCTAAGGTCGATGATAACGACGTTGGAACGAGATGCACCACGCCGGTGTCGATCATAAAACGGCAGCTGGCCTTCGGAACATTCTTGACGGTTACTAAGGTTAATCTCAGAACAAGATTCTACGCCCAGAATGTCCCGAATAAACGTCGCTAATGAATGCTCAATCGATGGCCACTCAGCACACGTCGGTCCGAAGAGAAATTCAAAACGGGAATCTTCGAGTAGCCTATAGATTCGCATTAACATCGTAGAGCAATTGTCTCGTGCTCGTGAAGAACTCGCATCGTCACGGGACAGAGCATTTTCCAAATGCAGATCGCGAAATTGCTGTTTGCTGAAATACCGAGGACAGTCGGCTGAGCTGGATACAAGCTCTGAGACAGATTGGGGTGTCGTCATTAATGAATTCAGCAGCGAATTCAATTTGGCATCAACATCCTGTCGACAATCCATTGCCAGAGGATCATAATCAGTGGAACTTTGTCTACCTGCAATACTCTTAACTTCATTAAACAGCGTTTTTATAAAGTCCGCAGATAAGGAAGGATAATTCCTGTTGAGGTTCTCTATTGCATCTCGGTTCGTCTCCGATTCTATAGACCGAATGACACCATCACAAATGGCCGCGATTGAGTTTCTATCCTGCCAAGTCCCGCTCGATGCAGCTGACATTAGCCTGCGACATTCTAACCGCAGATTATCCCTTAACGATATCCAGCTTGGCCCGCCAGAATCTTCGCGGGCCGACGATAAAGCATTAAGCAAAACAGGTCTCTGAACTCCGGGAGATGCTCTGAACAAGCGAACAAAATCGTCAGAGTCCATGAACCAGTAAGGGATAGTAAGTTTTTCTTTCTCCGCAGGATCGGTCGGAATGTATATTGTTTTGAAAGCAGCGTCGGCATCACCCCACACACCATTTTCATTTTGCTTTTGGAAAGCTGAGCGATACTCTCCGTTGGTGTCAAGAATGACGAACCGCGTTTGCCTTACCGAAGCCTGATGTATAATTGACTGAATGATAGTGGCAATGGTGCAGGACTTGCCAGAACCGGTACTACCGATGATTGCAGCATGTTTCCCGAAAAAGGCATCCGGATCGATTTTGATGTCATAATCCTGGAAAACAGCAGAACGACCAACCGGAATACAGAACCCTGGCTCATCTGATGCCACATTATTGTTGTCCGAAGACTTCCCAAATATCGCATCCAGATCTTTTCGTGTCGTGATGAGAACCGGCGCGTCTAGTACCGGGAATAGATTGATCCCCTGACGAAATCTGCCCTCGTCTATGGTCCCAATCATTGTTGCCTTCATCAATCTTCGAGATGAAGGCAGCGTTACCATTGTCTTATCAGCTTTCAACTCGCTTTCTTCTGTTAACAAGACACGAGTGACCATCGCAACGATACGGCGGGCTCCGACAGGGATTATGACATACGAGTTGATTCGCCCTATCTCGAGCGTTCCTTCATACGTAGATCGAGTCAGGGCCTTCAGATCACGGTTGAGTTCAATCGTCACCTGTGCGGTGTCAACCGCAACCACCCGGCCTATTTCATGATCACTCGCCATTGATCTCTTCCTCCGCATCATTTGTCTTTCGCTGAGAAAGCAGGGAAAGCGATTTGAAGGTTTTCATTACTTTAGCGTCGATTTCCTCCTCTCTCAGGTCCGGCAACAGCTTCATAACGAAATTCTCAAATGTTCCCAGGCCCCAGCCTTTCACAATCCATACTCGTTCATCTTCGAGCCTTTCCAATTCCGAAACAAAATCGCTGTTGGGATTGGGGTCTACAACAACGAGAGTAAAGCTCGGGATAGCAAGCGCTTGTCGGATCAATGCATTGACGTGATCATCGCCGAAACCATAGCCAATTACGAAAAGCGCTGATTGGGGTTGTGCAATTGCGTTTCCGAATCTACGAAACAGCTCAGAATATGGCATACCCAGCGCCTGCCCGTACTTCATCGGTGATGGATAGATCAGGACATCGTCTGCTTGGCAGTCTTGGTTATAGAATGTCGCATAAAGGCCAAAAGGATTCTCCCAATTCGGTTCACAGCGATGCCACGTGATGGAGCCATGAAGCTTGTACAGATGGAGCGCTCGATCAAATCGGTGAACCCGCCCCTCTGTAGTCTGGGCTGGAAAATAGAAATCGATGTCGTAAGACTCCGGTCTGAAAACACGGCGAAGTGTTCCCACGAATCCATCAACAAGGACCGCCCCCTCGGCATCTCCGGCCTGTTCAATCAACGTGTCATAGTTGAGCGTAAAGAGATTCGCCCGTCGCAGGTTGAGTGGTCTGGTAAGGACCTTTTTTATGAATTTCCTATGACTTCGAAGTGGCTTATCCATGCCTGACATAGGCAGGTTCAAAAGAACCGTCAGAGAAGCAGTAATCTCGTTAATGAGACGGGCCAAATTGCTTTTGACGATGGACAGCTCAGTGTCACCCGTTAGTTGCAGCGTGTCAGTCTCATCAAGCATTCCGGAATACCATGTATGCAACTGGCTGAGAAAATCTTCAAGGTTCAACTCAATTGAAGGGGTTTCCTCTCCCTCGGTTGACTGGAAAAGATTGGAGCGGTCGTCGAACGATAAATCTTTTTGGGAAAGGACTGAAGTGATCTTGTAGAAAAGCGCTATCCAGCCAGGAGTTTCTTTCTCCTTCTTTTCGCCCGCTGCTTTATCGATAAGTGTCTTTTCAAGGGGCTTAGGTATACTGGCAAGAGATACACCCCCAGCAGCCAGAGATGCACCAGCCCCTATCAGGAATGAGACGTTGTCGGTCTTAATAAGTGTGCCAAACCGGACACGCATTTCTTTGAGGAGTTCATCGAGAGCTTTCCGAGCTTTCTCTTGATTCTCGACGTTCTCAGAGTCGGCACTCAGGATGCCGTGCAGGTGTCGCTCTATGACATCCTCTTTGCCGATGAGTATCTGATAATCAGACAAACGCAAGGTCTCGCTCATCGTCTTTCCTCCTTTTCTTTCCCCTCTTCACGCAGCATCACAAGATCGTCGTCCAGACCGTGCCGCAGGATATTCAGACGAGGCGAGAGCGATGCCACATGTTCGGCTGAGATATGGGCCAAGCGAAATGGAAAGATGCTCGGGCTGTCGAGCAGGTCTTTTATGGCGGCCGACCCGTTCAACCTGGCGCGGAGGGATGCCTCCACCATCCAGGTAATGAGCCTGGGGTCTTCAACCGGATGCTGATTCCCTTGGCCGTACACGCCTTTGTCGCCCGTCTCTTTCAAAACGCCCCAATCGATGAATGATCGAAGCACGCGGCGGGCTGCTCGGGAAACAGTCTCCCGCTCGCCGTATTGCTCGCGAACCCGGCGCTGAACATGCGCTGCAGCGGCTGTTCCCTGAAGCCGCAGCAGTCTGCCGGTGTGGGCGGCGACCGAACCCCAAAAGGGATAAGCCGCCAGTGTCATGCCCCAGTGAACGGCAATTCGGTCTTTGCGCGGAAGTCCCTGGAGCATCTCCAGACCCTCGCCCCGCAACTTTTCCAATTCACGGGGCACGGTAAGCCAGGTCTTCAAGAGAATGGTAATAACCTTTTCCCGATTGCCCCTGACGGACTTTCCACCGACCGACACCTTGTTCTGCAGCAGATCTTGGAGCGAGTCGTTGATTGTGGCCTTGTCGTTCCCGGCCAGTATCAAATTGGCTGTCTGCTCGAACCATTCGAGCCTGATGCGTTGGCTGAAGCCGATCTGTGCTTTCCGTCCGTTCATGTGTCCCTCCTCTCGATCTGAACAAGAGGGACGATGAGTTCCTCGACTGAAATGCCGCCATGGCTTACGGTGCGCTGTTTTTCTTGGACAAACGCCTGCCGAGCAGGAGCCAGGAGAGCGAGGTAATCCTCCGGAAGGCCAACGGGGCCCCATTCTAGCGCGGACGGGAAGCCTTCCTTCACCTTGCCTCGAAGGACTGCGTCGGAATAGATGCGGACTCGTTCACCGCGCAGGTCCGCCACAGCCCCTTCAGCCGGACGACCGCAACCTTCCGCCTCGACGTTGCCATGATCAGAAGTCAGATAGACCCGGAAACGCCGATCAAGAAGCAGATCGAGGAGAGTGCTGAGATACTGCTGTTTAGCCCACTGGCCAACCTGGTTATGCATCCCGGCGGTGCCCATTTCCATCCCGTGCATGATCTTGTCGACCTTGTCCACGACCAGCCCGGCGACTCTTGCCTTGGGATGAGAAAGCGCTTCAGAAACGGTTTCCAGACCGCCGTCGCCCAAACCCTTGAGGTAGACGACCTCGTTCGGCGCAAGGCCCTGATCAGCCCAGAACTGCGCCCAGAGAGCGGGTTCCTTGTCCGTGGTCTGGATGCTGTTCGGAAAAAAGATGGGAGCCTTGCCGGCGAAGGCAGCTTGGCGTGAAACGGACGTAAGTGAAGGAATCCAGGCAAAGACCGCCTGCTCCCGGAATCGCAGCCCGGGCTGTTTTGAGGCAAGCGCTTCCCGGACCACCAGCCACTGGTCCATGGCAAGGCCGTCCACCACGATCAGTGCGATCTTGGAGTTGCGGTCTTCTCCCATTTGGCGGGCAAGAAATCGCGGGAGGTGATGCAACATGACCGGAGGCACTGGAGGAAGGTTGATAAGTCCTGCGTACCGTTTGAAGAGCCAGGCCGCAAAACCGGCATCTACCTGTGCCTGCAAGCCTTTGATACGTTCGCCCGTCGCTTCGGGAATGGCCTCGGCCTGATCGTTCGCCAGCAGGATCGCCTCCGCCCATCCTCGGGCAAAGTGGAACCAGTCCGTGTGCTTCGCGCCCTCGGCCGGAATAGATACCTCCAGGCTATCGATGAGCTTGCCCAGGCGACGAGACCTGTCTTCGATGGGAGCTGTACGAACGCCGATTCCTACCCAAGTTTTGGAAAGGGCGTCTGCATGATCGTGTGATACGGAGTGCAGCAAGCCCTCGACGAACAGGTTGTCGATGTAGACCCGGATGTCATGGTGGTCGAAGGGCAGTTCGACCGGTCCCTCAATGGACAGACCGTAGGGCTTCTCATCCTCACGAACGCCGGACGTCCCTTTGGCTGCCTCACGGTCGAGGAAGATCGGCCAGCGCTCCTGGAGGAATGCGAAGAACGCCTCCCGGTCCGAAACCAGCGTCTCAAGCGGCCAGTCGTCGAAGACGTTGTTCTGGCGCAGAAGCTGGATGAACCGTTTGTCGAGGTCGGTTGGGATGCGCTGTCCGCGGTAGTGACGGCGCAGCAGCACCCGCAAAAGGTCCGATGGCTGTTTGACCAGCTCGGGCGCGATCTCAAAGACGTGCCGGAGGACGAACTCCTTGGTGGCGTTGTCGCCCAACTGGCCGGGAGCATGTCTCTTCTGTGCCTCATACAAGGCATCGAGGTCCCCGCGATCCAGGGCAGTCACGACAGGGTAACTGAGGTTCGGGAAGATGTCGCCGAGGTTGAAGGAGAGTCTGCGACCGGCCTGGAGGAGATCGAAGGGAAGAGTGATGAGTGATGAGGACTGAGTACTGAGTACAACGACAAGATCCGTATCTATGCCCTGATCCCATTTTGATCGGTAACGAGATTCGTAGGCATAACGAAACGCGATGTGGTCTTCAAACGGGATCAGCTCGAAGCCTCGCTCGCGGATGCCTTCGAGAATGCCCTCTTCAAGGAGGAGTCCGTCCGGATCGGCCACCAGGGTGAGTCGGGCGACCTTCGAGGTGAACTCCTTCAGGATTTGATCGCGCCAGCTAGTCATAAACGACACCGCCGTTTTTGATTTCTTCAAGAGCCGCGGAAAACTTATGAGACATCCTCATCCATCACAGCCCAAAAATCGTATTCATTCATCGGCTTAGTTTCACTACGAAGAAAGGCATCCGCCTGGCGCTTACCTGCCAAGGCAGAGCCCGCTTCGCGAATGGTCAAAATGCGCCACCCACTATCAGTAAAGGAGTTCGTGATGAGATCGATTGGGTTAGCCCGCCGGTCCGTGATGCCACCAAAGCGAACAATTAACTTTGCGCTCTGAGCACAGACGGCACCAGTGTTGCGCCAGACCTGCCTTAAATCCGCTGCGAAGTCTTCTGGGCTCTTGTGGACGATTTGGTTGCAGTGGGCATAGTCTACCACGTCAGGGCCGCCCAGAAACCAGTTGCGTAGCCACTGATCGGGGATGTATGTGCGCATGCCATAGTACGGCGGGGATGTGATCACCCAATCAAAGCGGACATCAGGTGATGCCGGCTGCAGGGACTCTTGGTGGCGACTGTCCGCCAACCGTACCGTTCCGGTGGCATTTGGTAGAGGTCCGTAATAACGCTTCGCTCGTCGTTCAATCACAGCCAGAACGTCGACCGGTTCGGGCTCAAGTCCTCGTTCTCGCCAGAAGCGCGTGGCATAAGCAGGCTTTGGAGCGTAGGTCCGGGGGCACTGGTTCGAGAAGTAGCTCTGGAAGGTCTTTTGCTTAGGGCCATGCAGCGCGCCAAGGACAATGCCGCGCAATGCGATTCGAGTGGAGGCAGAACAATCATCGAGGAAAGCCTTGCGCAAGCGGCACAGCGCATCCAGCACAATGGGATGGTAGGCCAAATTCCAGAACTCACTCGATGGTTCATCGCAAGGTTCGCATTCAGTAAGGATGTGACGGGCCTCCGCCATGATGGTTTCGACATTTGTAACCACCAGCTTAGAGGCCGTGATGGCAGCCGCGACAGGGCTGGAATCCACGCCCAAGGACGAGAGCCCAACGATCCGGGCGGCAAAGTTGGTCGTACCTCGTCCGCAGAAGGGATCAAGCACATGGTCGCCCCTCCTCGCATGCTCCTTGAGAATGCCGAGCGGGAAGTCGAGCGGAAACATGGTGAAGTACGGGCATATCCCATTAAGGGCAGTTTGTACGTCCGGCACTGACAGCACCGTTTAGCCCTTCTTTCTGACATAGGTCGTGTTATTTTTGGCCTGATTTTTATAAGTCTCCCATCCCTGGTCTTGAGGGCCATAGAAATGCTCCATTGCTTTCTTTACGAGCCGGTAGGCTAGATTATCTCTATCGTCCAGATGTTTTGGCAGATGTTCGAGGAAGAATGCCTTGATTGAGCCCCACGCAGCACCCTCTGATGACTCAATCTTCGCCATCAGCTTGGTTTCAGCTCGCAGAGCTTCCATTACCTGCCGCTCGATGTTCGCCATAATGTCCACGGGCTCAGCGTCCTCAACGTCAGAAGGGAACAATCCGCCCGTGCCATCGTCTTCCGGAATGCGAGCAATGTCGCCCGTCTGCCTCGTGCCAGAAAAAGTGTTGCGCAGCGTCTGCGCGTAAGTACAGCCTGCAGGCTGATTATAGCCAGGATCACGCATCGGAAACATCTTCTCGAACGAAAGGACGCGCAGGCTCACCGGGTATGGTTTGCCGCCCACGGAGCTCCAAAAAACGCCTTGGCCTGGAATCGGCTCGTTGAGCAGCGAGCTCAGCAAATCGTCGCTGAAGTGCGCGTTAGCCTTTTTCAGCGTATTAAGATCGGCTACCGAAAGCAAGTGGAAGATGAACCAGTTATCGCCTTGGCTCAAGATTTCCACCGGGATGCTGCCGGGCTGCTGGGTGATAAGAAGCGCACCCAGGTCGTACTTTCGGCCCTCTTTCACCCACGTCACATAGGGCTCGGATGCCGGGGCATTCTCGTTTAGCACTGCTTGAGCTTCCTCGACCACGGCAACGGTCGGAATGGTCTTTGGTTCGGCGGCGGTAAATTCCTGCTGGTTACGGTCAAAAATACGCCTAAGGATCAGGCCGGAGAGCACTAAGGATTGGCCGCCACGCATCTGGGAAACGTCAATGACACAGAGTTTTCCTTCCGATAGTGCGTGTATGAGCATGTCCATCAACTGGCTGCTCTTGTCGTGTAGCATCCTCACGATAGCCGTCATGTTGCTTCTTGCAGCCAAAGCTTCCGCCTCTTGACTCTCACTAAGATCCAGCAGGCGGCGGACCTCGTCCAGAGGTGTCGCGTTACCGTTGACATCGATTAAGTTGACCAGCGACTCCCATCGGTCCTGGGATAACCCGCGCAGCTTACGGACGTTCTGCTGTTCCTGGCGCTCAGGTCCCAAGGCAATCGCAATGACATCCCCGGGCCGCAGCCGACGGATGTCAAGTCGGATGCCACCTGCGACAAACGACTGGTAGAATGTACTTGGGTTCTTGCGCTCGGTAAACACCACCAGCTTATCTTCAAGGGCGGGCACGTCACATAAACCGGGCCGTCCTTTGTCGTCCGGCCAGAAGTATTCGCCGTCCGGATCAAATATAACTGTGCCGACGGGTACGCGCTTTTCTCCGCGCTTGGTAACGTGGGGTGTGACCTCATAGAGCTTGGAGAACAGCAGCTTGTTTAAGTTGGACTTGCCAAAGCCTGCCCGGGCGAAGATAAAGCTGCGCCGCGAGACGAGGGACTCGACTGGAAAACGGACCGTTATCTCCGGTTGCAGAAGCTGCATCCAATCTTGGGCTTCGAGATCGATATTGCCGCCCGCATAGATGTATTCGCCGAAGGCGAGATGCCCGATTGCCGCACCGTCGATGTTATGCCCGGCAACTTCACGCAGCACATCGTCTGAAGGGAATGCCACTCGACTGCCCACATGCGGCAGTCGTCTGTGAGACGGTACGAAAGTCAGACCCTTCCCGTTCTTACGCAACACGCCCAAAACGCGGATGTTGACGCGGTACTTAAGGTACTGCTCGCGCAAGTCTTCCGGGATCTGCCGGTCTTCACGCAAGGCGCGGATGTTGAACTCCTCTCCCGAGCCAAAGGAGAGCTTGCCCTCTGAAGAAAAAGAAGCAATACGGCCGAGCACAGCCTCGTCGGGCGTCTCTAGTTGCACCAGCATGAATTGCCCGTGCATTGGAATATTCTGGAACTCGTTTCTGTAGGGTAGTACCAGATCGGCATGGAATTCCAAGCCACCCTGTTGAAAACCCCTAAAGATACCGACGACTTTTTCCCTGGGGAAAAGCTGGAACTCTGTCATGACATCTCTCCTTATCCGTACCGGTGTTGAGCCGGGTCAGCATCTTGCAGTTGGAATACATCCAGCGTTGGTGCCTGGGCGCCAAGACTTCTGCGCAGTCCCTCGTAGATGAAGCCCTGCAAGATATCTAAGTCAAAATCAACCAACGCAGCGTTTTCATGCGCCTTCTGCAGGCATCGCGGGTAGTTTGGAATCGGAAAGCCGTTGATGGCATCAGCCAGCATCGATCCCAGGATCAACTGAGCCTCGCTCACCTGCGGCACGAAGATATCCACCGGCCAGACAGGATCACGCCGATGGGCTCCGAACTTTACCAGAAACATCTTTCCGCCTACGAACTTGTTGATTTCGCCTCCTTCCCCGACACGGTCGTCGCCGCGGGCGAACTCGGACCAGACATAGGCTCGTTCTTCAACCTCGCGTGGCACCTCGACGTAGGCCGGGTAGTCGGTCTGTAGAACGCCCTCTAATGCCATCGCCAGCCGATAACGCGAGAGCACCTTGCTATGCTTGGCTACCCCGACGAGGTAAATGTGTCGCCGGTTGCTTTTAAACTGCGCTTCGATGCACTGTTCCATCACTTTGAGTAGGCGCTGGAATAGGTCCTTGGCGAACACCTTGCTGCGCAATAAGCCATCGCAGACAATCAAGGTATCCGTGCCAAAGTCCTTCTTAAGGATCGAAAACAGGATTGCCCACTCGATCAGCTCGCGATACACCTGAACCCAGCTGGGCGACACCGGCTTGCCCTTTTCACTGGGACGAATCATGTGGGATAGCTCTGGCAGACTTTTTACGCCAAGTAAGGTCATCATCTCTCCCAGTGCCGTACGGGGCGAACCATCCTTGTTGAACTGGCGCTCGTTGAGTTTATCAATCGGCGTGGTGGGAGAAACAGCCTCCAAACAATACTCGTTGTTGCTACTGTCCACAACCCGAACAAGTTGGATGAGGAAAGGATCGAACTGGAGCTGGTTGTTGCCACCATCCGTGCCTACCAACGAAATCGATGTAGTGGCGCGCGGTTGGATCCTCCGGGTAGCACTCTTAAGTGGTCTAATCTCTTCGCGCAAGGCATCCAGCACGCCCTGATCGGTATCGACACATCCCGCAATTGCCTCTTTAACTAGAGCATAGGATTCCGGATCAATCATTTGCGCTCCCCCCAATGCGGCGAACTCTCAGAATTGGTCGCGCCGGCCGCTCATGCGCCACCCTCCACTCTAATCAAAAGTAACGGCACCATCTCGGGATAGGCTTGGGCTCTATGTTCCATTTGTTCCTGGAAGCTTCGCGCTTCTTGGGCCAGAAGATTCAGGCGATAGTTGCGGACCTGGGGTAGGCCAATCCGCTCGATGGTTTTGCCCAAGCCTACCTCGTCCGCCAGGAGATAGCGCACGCGGTCGTTGGCGGTGGCGCGGGATAGAGCACGAATCTGGTGCGGCAGCGGGATGACGGAGGACTCGATGGGCGCGAGCAGGACGTCCTGGGTCAGGGCGTCGGCTACCCGCGCGGCAGCAGCGATGTAGGACAAGTGATGAGGACTGAGGACTGAGGACTGAGCAGGTGAAAGCGCAGAAGCGTCTACGCGAATGATCGAATTACTCGATGGGAGCCAGACACGGAAAGATGTATTTCCCCACAGGCAGGACTTTTCGATAATCCTGCCCAAAGTCTTTTGTGGATGGACAAACACCCAGTCCCCTTCCGAAAAGGTCTGAGGATTAAGCGACGAGTAGTGAGTCGAGCGGCTCATCTCGCCCCATCCTTCCTCTGTTTGTCGACAGCAACCCGCAAACCGCCAAGGATGCGAGCAACTTCTTCCGCCTGCACGATCAATCGGTCGAAGTTGGCTTTATCCAGATAGCCGACATCAAGTGCCACGTAAAGCTGCGAACGCACCTCGGCGCAGGATGCCTTGGCGGTTGAAAGAAACTGGTGAAACTCACCGCGACCCCCGCGCTCGAACCCTTCGGCAATATTCGACATAATAGAAACAGCAGCACGTTGGATTTGACCGCTCAGGCCGAAGTCTTTTGCAAAGACGTCTTGCCGCGTCGCCTCGTATATGGCGCGTGTAAGTTTCCGCGCCTTCTGCCATGCAATCAAGTCCTCGAACCGCTCTATCTTCGCCATATCTCAGTCCTCAGTCCTTTCACCTCAGTCCTCAGCACTCATAGCTCAGTCCTGCATTTGCCCGGCAGCCAGACCCGGCAGGCGTCTCGCCCCAGAGCATCCGGGTCTCGATGACCTGACAGAGCTGCCCGTAGTCCGGGCTGTAGCACCAATCGCCTACTACTACCGCTTGCTCTTTCTCATGCATTCTCTATGACTGCCTTGATTGTGCTAAGCCATCCACGAATATCATCCAGACCATTACGTTCCCGAAGTCGATCCACGGTCATTGCGGCTGCCACCTCGTTGTTCAGCCGCTGCTTTGCACGGCTCTTCTTCTTTTTCCGTTTCTCGTCGCTCAACTGCTCCCAAGGTGTCGACCCTTCCTCCTGCTCATGGATAGCACGCGCCACCATCTCAGGGACGTCGTAGTCGTCAGAGATTTCCACTTCCACACCGAGAACCTCACGGATTGCATCGGGATGGAGGTAATTCTCAGCCTCGCGCTTGCTTGTTAAGAACGCCCCTGAGCCATCAACGCGTTGATTCATTTCATCCACTTGGGCTTGGTATTTCGGCGGGGAATCCACATCCCGATCATAGATATGGATTTCCGGACGATTCAAAGGCCTGAGGTAGTGACCGTTCACCCAATCCCGCAAAGAGCTCCCGCCAAGGGGCAAAAACACGACCTCTGGCGTATTATCCGGCTCGAAACCAACATCGTCGCCGGCGGCTAGAAGGACTCTCGCCATATTCTTCAGAAAGGCGACATCATTAGGGCCCTCAACACATACGAAAACCAGCACCCGGTTATCCGGGATCACACCAAGATCCTCGGCTATCCTCTTGAATACATCCTCGGTGCCCTCTTCTATCACACGTTTGTTATCGCTGACCAACCGGATATACCGCAGAGCATCTATAGGTATCATCTCCGCCAAACCGGGAACGTGCGTCGTGATCACAACCTGACATCCGTTGGTCGAAGCCAGGTCCTTGAGCGCGTCAATCACCATGCGCTGGTTGGATGGGTGCTGTGATGTTTCGGGTTCTTCAATCGCATAGATGATGTTCGATCTTCTCTCCTCCGTGCGTCGGCGCTCCGCTTCGGCGCGGAAGAACCCAAGAAGGATTAGCCGGCGAACGCCACTTCCCCGCTTATTGACAGGAATCTGATCATCTGTAGTTAGTGCCAACTTGAATAAGGAGTCCCACTTGGGATCTGCTCGGAACGTTGGTGTGAGTTCCTTTGCGAGATCTGGCGCCAGATCTTGGAGTTTTCCCAACGTCCGCTTAGCCACGTCCATAGCTGCATCCCGAACCTGATCTTGGATTTGCCGCAGCTGGTCTGCTAGCTCTGAGATCGCTTGTTGAACAGCAATCTTCATTGGATCTTGGACTTCGCTGTCCTCGTCTGTGCTGGGGCGATCGGCTCGAAAGAGAGCAAAAATTGGGAGGTATTTTTGAATCTGATCCCAGATTTTCTTAGCATCTTCCTTATTCAGTTCGGTTTCTGTCAGTGACAGTCGGAGGTCATCACAGGAATCCCAGAGAGCCTTGCGAATGGACGGGTTGCTCCTCTGATCGACGCCGTCCACGTCAATATTTTTTTCCTTAAGCCTCCCCTTGAGACCAGAGTTCGTGACTTGGAGTAGATCTGCATATCCGTCAGCCGTCGGATGCATGGCCCGCGCTACAATGCGCGGCTTCGGGGCCTTCAGAGAGCAATCAAAAACTTTGGATATCTCTAAATCACTGTCCTCGTTTAAGAGATACTCCTCTTTAAAGTTTGTTATTGACGTAACATCCAGCATCAGAGTATCCGGGAGTTCATCAAAGACGCAGCCAATGCGAACCTCTTGATCCTCCGCATACACGCACAGATCGGAGGCATCGAACTTGACGAGCGGTGAATCAAAGAAAATGGCAAGCGCGTCGAGTATGGAGGACTTGCCGACGTCGTTACGGCCAATCAAAGATGTGAGATCAGGGGAAATCGGAATCCGGACTTCGCCCTTATAACCTCTGAAGTTCCGTAATGCAACTGCTTTGAGACGCATGACTTTATCCCTCCTCCCCAGATCGGGTCAGTGCCTGGTCGTACCACATGAGGAGCTTCGGGTCTTCCTGGAGGACGTTCTCGGGGATCTTGCGGGCCACGGCGATGATGGTGGCGTAGTCGCGCTCAGCCCAGGCCTTTTTGAAGCCGGCGCGGACGGCC
>LDZU01000107.1_pt1 | contig 14594 bp, 15 predicted proteins | sample 615531 | NCBI WGS metagenome assembly LDZU01 (sample SAMN03408293, study PRJNA278302) | terrestrial metagenome | isolation source: oil reservoir sample SB2 | place: USA: Alaska, North Slope, Schrader Bluff formation | collected 2011-09 | reverse complement strand
GCGATCGTAACCCAATTTATCGTGCCGGTTGTAGAAAATTCATATTTATATGACCCAAAATCTGCAACATTTACCGAGCCTATCAACTCAACTGTACCACTGACTTGCCCCCCATCTGCAGGGGATGTGATTTCCAACACATCTTCAAGACAGTCTGAAACAAGGTTCTCTTGTGGTTCACTTGATACGCCTTCAGGTTGGGGTGTCAGACCAACCATAGCCGATAATGTTGTGGTTGGAGATGCTAGGGGGTCTATTGAACTGGCAGATTGACCCGGTACAAGCAACATCCTTGGGCTGATAAAGGTAATTATCAAAAATTCTCCAATTAAAAGCAACAATATCAGCGTCAAACCGGTCGATGCTGAAATTAATTTTCTCTGCGCCAGGTCTTTTTCCAGGCCAAAAACAGAACCCTGCCAGGTCCGCAGTCCTTTGAAAAATTTCTGCAGGTAGATCACAAAACCAACCCCTAGCAAAATAAAAATACCAGTGCTGAATGTGATCAGGCCTCGCAAAATGTCATCAAGAAACGCGTTCATATCAGGCGTTCCTTAAAAACTCTATGGAAATCAAAGCAATCACAAACCTATAGTTTCCTTAAAAATCCACGGATAAGTGCTGTCAACTTCGGTACCAATACTTTTCCAGCCTCTAAAACCTCTTCATGGGTGGTAATCGTGCTGCCGTCCAAATTAGCTTTGTTACTGATTCCAGATACACCCAAAACACGCATGCTGCTGTGTCTCGCCACAATCACCTCTGGTACCGTGGACATTCCCACTGCGTCTGCGCCAATGGTCTGCAGAAAACGAAGTTCCGCAGGGCTTTCAAATGACGGACCAGCCAATGAGGCATACACGCCTTCTTGAAATGCCATCCCTTCCTCATTGCATGCTTCTCGCGCGAGTTTCAACAATTCTCGATCATAAGGCTGGCTCATATCCGGAAAACGCGGTCCGAATTCTTCCAGGTTCGGTCCCTTGAGCGGGTTTGCACCTGTCATACCAATAATATTAAGGTGATCATTGATTAGCATTAAATCACCCGGGACAAAATCCGGATTGATTGCACCCGCAGCATTGGTAACAACCAGCTTGTCGCATCCCAATTGTTTCATGACTCGCACTGGCAACGTGATGCGCCCCATGCTGTATCCCTCATAGTAATGCGTTCTGCCCTGCAGGACCAGGACTCGAACGCCTTCAAGCTTACCAATCACCAGACGCCCTTTATGCCCCTGGACAGTTGAAAGCGGCCATTGCGGGATCTGGTCATTCGGGATGATAACTGCATCTTCAACGCTGTCCGCCAAATCACCCAGACCGGTGCCTAATATCATCCCAACTTCAGGCTTGAAATCAATCCTCTCCCGGATTGCATCCGCAGCTTGTTTAATGTCCTTCATGGTTATAAAATCTTCCATAAAATCCTCTTTACTCTCCAGTAACTGTGCTCAACTGTGCTCATATTATAACACTCGTTCTATTTAATGGGATTTTTAGAGAAATAATGATGAGCTTCCGTTGTTCTGATATAATTTCAAAAATCCAGATTGATATTATTTGGTCTCATAATCACAAGATTATTACCAATTAGAATAAGTTTGGGATAATGGAAAGTTTGTTTAATGCAAAATAAAAAGAATTCTGATGAAAAACCGCAAAAAAAGCGCCGGAAGACGATCCTTGGGGCTTTTTTTACGCGGGAAGAACCAGACAAGGAATACCTGCCGGAGCTAAAAGATCAATGGGCTTCGATGGAAAAAGGCGAGCGTGTCAAGTTTATCATCGGTGCTAGCGTTGGTTTGGTGGTTTTCATTGCCGCACTGGTATTGGCTTACATGGTTATCTCCGGGATTATTTCATAAACAAGCTTACTTACGTTGTGTATTTCTGCTGTTATCGTCGTAATTTTAAAATGAAACATTCCCAGGGGTCCAAATCCACCGGGATTTGAAATTCAAGGAGCGCACCGTTCTCTTCTAAGTTTATACTGCCAAATTCACCTTCGCCTAAGATCACATCAATCTCATATTCTCCCGCCAGGGGGCTCTCTTCAATTGAAATTGAACAGCCCTCCTGTACCCGCCGATCAAGGTTGGCAATGAGGATCAGCGCTTCTTCATCATCAACCCGTAACACCGGATAAATCAATCGACAGGAAGATGTAAACGGTAGATACGCTCCCGTCCTCAACACTGGATGCTGGTTGCGCAAATTGACAAGAGAACGGTAATAACTTAACAAAGAGGTGCCATCCTCTTTCTGTACAGCGACGTTGACCTCCTGATAGCTGCTGTCCGCCGGCTGCCACGGCGTTCCTGTTGTGAACCCTGCATTGGATTCAGCCGACCACTGCATCAGCGTCCGTAGATGTTCATCGGGCTTGTTCCCAAACATCCCAATTTCCTCACCATAATAAATAAAGGGGACACCCGGACCTGTCAGGTAAACAAAGGCACCTGTCTTTGCTTTATCAACATTCCCCTCGTACAGGGACATCACACGCTGCTGGTCATGATTGGATAGAAAAGTGCTGAAGTCCTCCTCCGGGAAATATTCGAGGGCAGTAAGATAGGATTCAATAATTCGTGATGGATCAGGGTAATAGGTCGAATTCTTGATATCCTCTGCCAGGTCGAACATGAACAGCGAATCCATTCCCTGGCTGTACTTCGCTGTCACCTGCAAATTTGTCCAGACCTCTCCAACAGTGAAAGCGTCCGGGTTGACATCTTTATAAAAGGACCGCCAGTCTTCAAACCACTGGATGGTTTCTTTGGTATCTTGCTGTACGAAACCGTCAGCGAACAAGTAGCGGGCTGCATCCACCCTGAACCCATCCACCCCTACTTCTTCAAGCCAAAACCTGGAGACATTCATCATCTCGGCGCTGACATCCGGGTTGTCGTAATTAAGATCGGGCATCCCGCCCCAGAAAACACCATAGTAGTACAACCCATTTGACGGATTTCGGTGCCATACATTCTGTGACCACGGACCTGGTGTTTGTGGGTTATCTTCAGACCAAACATACCAATCGTGATATTCAGACTCTGGATCCTGTGAGGATTGAAACCAGGGATGCTCTGTGGAAGTGTGATTCAAGACCAGGTCCATAATCACTTTGATATCCCGCTTATGCGCTTCTTCCAGCAATTGTTTGAAATCATCCATTGTGCCGTATTCAGGATTGACAGCGTAATAATCCACGACGTCATAGCCATGATAAGAGGGTGAAGGGTTGATCGGCATCAGCCAGATGCCTCCAATGCCCAAATCGTCCTGGGTGTCTGGATCGCCGTCATTCAGATAATCCATTTTTCGAATGATCCCCTGGAAGTCGCCAACCCCATCCCCATCGCTGTCATAGAAGCTGCGCACAAATATTTCGTAGAAGACAATGTCCTTCCAACATAAAATCGGTTCTGGTTCAGGGGTGTGCGTTGGCGTCGGCTCTGGCAGCGTGCTTGCCGGCGGTTCCGTTTCAACAACAGGGGCTGCGGGACCACAGGAAGACAGGATAATAACCAAAAGAATGACGATAATAAGACCTCGAATGATTTTCATCATGGAAAACTCCTATCATTTGATTAAACCAGGTCAAAAACCTGGCGCCAAAAAATTACTGAGATTGAGTTATATTATAATGCTCTCACACAAAATTTATTTGCGATTCAGAAAGCACAGATAAGTTCCTTAAATAGTAAATCAGCTTACCTTTGATCAATCATCCCCCATATGGAGCAAAGAACATGACTGAAAAATCGAAAATCTATAAAATGAGCCTCGACCCACGCGTCAGAATCAATCAGGTTCAGGTAAATAAAATTGCACAGGTGATCAAAGGCCTTCCTGCCGCCAGCCAACCTGATTTTGTTGGGGAATACTTACCCCCCATCAATCATCCATTGACACTGGACTATTTCTTCGCCGTCACACTCCAGCAATTCAGCTTTTGGGAAACCAGGGACGGTTATTATGATAAACCTCTGGTTGCCAATTTGGATGGGAAACGGATGAAGGGGTCAAGCTATCTTTTTTATACCTACACACGCATGTTGGATGTGAACCCTGGGTTCTTTTCACCCGAAGGGCAGGCAAATCTAACACTGGAAGAATTAGAAAATGTTTTTCGTGACGATCAGGGGGTTGTGCAAATGCCGGCAATTGAGCTGCATCTTCAGCAAGCCCGAGCTTATGGACGGGACATGCTCGCTTCAGGTCTGACTCCTGAGAAGATACTCGAAAGATCACATCTTTCAGAGAAGCCTTTAGGGGCTTTCCTGTCGATTCTCGGCCAATTGGGCGGTTATAAAGAAGATCCCTTGCAGAAAAAATCCAACCTGTTGGCTTTGTGCCTGAGTCAAAGGCCGGAAGGCTTTTTGAAATTCGGGGAAGATGAATTCATCGGACCGATCGTCGATTACCACTGCATGCGCTCCATCCTGCGGACTGGCATGGTCAATGTCCTTGACAAAGAAATGAGAACAAAGCTGACACACCGGCAGACCGTCAGCCCACAAGATGAGTGGGCTGTTCGATTTGCATCCTACCAGGTTCTGAAACAGCTGGTTGAGCTTTCAGGCAGACCGATCAGTGTGGTCGATGAATTTTTATTCCGGTATATGCGCAGCCACTGCCCCGAAATGACTGAGCCAATCTGCGCCGAATGCCTTCTGGACAGGGTATGTGCAAAGCAGAAGGATATGTTCCAACCAGTGATCCGGACGACTTTCTATTAAGCCAGATGATCACCCGATTGTTGATTAATCAACACAATGGGAGCCTGAATTTATCCTTACTGCAGATCAAGAAAAAGGATGCGTCAGGCTCCCCATTATGTTCAAGCTTAGCATACCAAAAATAATTTGACTGGCAGGGACTAATCATCGCCGGGCTGGCATTCACCGCGAAAGTATGCCCATTCCTCACACTCGCTGCCGTCCGGGAAAATGCAGTAGCCTACCTGCCCACCGGAGTCATCCTCACGGATCTCAACCGTGCCGCCATTCTCCTCGCAGAACTCAGAGGCAGGGTTGGCAAGCCCTGGCTCACGCCGGCAGCCTGCAAGGAGAAACAATGCGATCAGCAAAACCAAAACGAAAGACATTTTTCGAGACATCTCAACCTCCGAGATAAAAGGGTGGAAAGCATGAGGTACTTTCCAATTTTAATTGTTACATCTATGGGATCGTCGTTGCAGTTAAGACGTTGTTCGTTGAAGAAACGTTCCAAAAATGTTCGAATGAGATTGGGCGGGATTTTGATTAGCTTAATTATAGCAAAACGGTGAGATTATTTCATTAATCAAATAGGTGCATTGTTGCTCGCAAATTACATATATTTTGACCCGCTTTGAAATTACTGAAGAGTAGTCAGGAATTGAATAACAGGGTCCCACAGCAGGGATGATATGCGCTTTCGATTTTAAGGCGTTCCCCGTCGTAGTTGCCACCGGAGATGTCGAAGATCATGGTGTAGTCGAGGAGGTCGGGGCCGGCGAAGCGGAGGCCGTGGTCGCCGTAGGTTTGGGTGAGTGTGGTTTGTTGGTTTTGTGATTCGGATATAGTATCGTTGCACTGATAATATCAAATCAATATTTCGCTGGAGATGAGGCAATACAAAAAGGCCACTACAAAGTGAGATTTCTAAATATTTTATAAATTTCAGATAGTAAAAAAAAGTTACTATTCCGTTAACGAATCTTAATACTTTACAGAAACCTAAGAATTACTAAGTAAAAAAATTTTTGTTAACAAGAACAATCAAGAAAAATTGCCAAACTTATCCAATTTTCCACTTATAAATAATCACAGCCCATTTATGTTGACATTTTATCAATTATTCGTATGGCAGTATTTTCGTCTGTTATTAATACATTTATATAACCGGCATGACTCGCGCCAATAATAGCGTCTACTTTCTGATTACCTCCTGCTACTGCTATTACATCAGGCACTTTAATAAGTTCACCTAATGTGATGCTCATCACCTCATGATGAATGTAATCCACAGGAGTCCCATCTCGATCATAAAAACGCATACAAATATCCCCAACGGCATTTTCCATTATTAATTTTTCAGATTCATAAGAACTCAAAGTATCTTTAAATATCACATCTGGGCTTAATGGCGATTCACCAATACCGACAACAGCTTTATTCAATTTCCCCCAATACTTGATAACATTTTTTGTCTCACTATTGTTAATTAATTGATTCCTCAAACCTTTATGATCAAGAACCCCTGGCATGTGATATTGAACCCATTCACATTCTAACGATTCGCTAATTTTTTGGATGATATTATGTACTTGCAAACTTTGCTTTACCTGACCTATGCCACCAAGTAAAGGAATAAGGATAACATCTTTAATTTGATGAGGTTCAATATATTCAGAAATCTTATAAAGCGTTCTTCCCCAACCAACGCCAACAATGTCACCTGGTTTGATTACCTTATAAAGATAATTAATTGCGGCTAAAGCAATATTTCTTCGAATTAGATCATTATTATCAATTTTTCCAGGAACCACAATACAATTTGCCAAACCAAGACAATCTTGTAATTGCAAGGACAAATCAGAATTAACACTAAATGGGTCAATAATTTTTATTGAAACAATATTTTTCTTTACAGCTTCTTTTAATAATTTTGCAACAGTTGGCCGTGATATTCCAAGGCTATCAGCAATTTCCTGTTGGGTCAGTTTCTGTTCATAATATTGCCAAGCAATCTGAACAATTTTTTTAATTTCCTCATGATCTGCCATGCAATTTTCTTTTCTTTTATTATTACCCGATTCTATCAATAACCCAATCCAATCCCAAAGATTCTAATTTATAATTACGTGGGATTCCATTATTATTATAACCAGCAATATCATAATATGCATTAATAGCAGAATCAATTTCATTTTGAAATAATCGCTTACCATCCGTTACACCATTTTCTAATTTCTCATACAATTTAGATGGAAGATTATCTTGATCTCGGAAAATTCCTTCACGGCTATTAAAAATACGCATCATGGCCAATTTACGTTCACCTAGAGCAAGTATTTCCTTTACATCGACATCCCAACCAGTTACTGCATTGACTAAATCGACCAATTGTTTTGTGTTATATAATTGCCAACTAGCCCCAAACACAAATTGACAAACATCCAGGCTATCCAATGCAGAATAAAGACATTGAGTAGTGAAAGCAAATTTTACTTTCTCATTATTTAACACATCTTCAGGTTGAGGATTTTCCAGTCCAAGTTGAGCCATCCGATCCGAGTAGAAAGTATATGCAGGATCATGCTCACTTGATTGATGATCTGCTCCTGAAGGATTAACAGCATAAATTAGCGCTAAACTTTTCTTTAATTGAGGCATATGGGCAGGCAACTCTTGCTTCTTTGAAGAAACGACTAAATCTTCAGCCTCTTTTCCAATCAATTTAGCTGCGCGAGCTGAGCCTTCTCCAAGCAATTTTCCAATACCCTGTCGCTTTGCTATCATTTCTGTTAATTCCAAAACAACTTCAGAATTGCCAAAAGATATATCCAAACCATTTGTAGCTTTTGAATTGAGAATACCTTTCTCATAACAATCCATAGCCCAAGCAATTGTTGCACCACAAGATATTGTGTCCATACCATACATATTGCACAATTGGTTAGCTTGGCAAACAGCAGCAAGATCAGAGACTCCACAATAGGAACCGAAGGTAGATAATGTTTCGTACTCTGGACCACCAAATCGTGGATCTACGTTGAATTTTTGATTTTTTATTGATACAACTGGTTTGCAACGGACAACACAACCGTAACATGTATCTCGTCGAAGTAGAATATCCCTATTAATAACAACTCCATCAAGTTTGTTGGCATCAGCAAACACACCGCTTGACCAATTATGAGTAGGTAATCCGCCAACACTATTTTGCCAATTTATGGCGCCTGCTGTACCAAACTCATGAAAAGAATATACTTGTGAATTTTTTAATTCTGCCGAACCCAATCTTGCAAGTTTGGTAACCGATTCTTTATCATAAACAGATATGGTACCCATACCGCGGACAGCTACTGCCTTCAAGTTCTTACTTGCCATGACAGCGCCCATACCAGTTCTGCCATTTGCACGATTGCAATTGCTAAGCAAGTTGGCAAAGCGAACACCATTTTCAGCAGCAATTCCACACTGCAAGACTTCTATTCTTGAATCACTCAATTCGGAGCGAATAGTATCTTCTACTTCTGATGTAATTTTCCCCCATAAATGGGTGGCATCTCTTATTTCTGCTTGATCATTATTTAACCATAGGTATACAGGACGAGATGACTTGCCAGAGATTATCAGGGCATCATAGCCACTAAACTTCAACTGAACAGGGAAATAACCACCGCCCTGAGAATCCCCAATGCAATCCGTTAAAGGAGATTTTGCCATAACCGTCACACGGCTTAACCCTGATATACTAGCCCCTGTTAGTGGGCTTAATGCAATCACCAATAAATTATCAGCACTTAAAGCATCAACTCCCGAAGCCATATTTTTTAAAATGTAATAGAGTGCTAAAGCGCTTCCACCCATAAACAACCTATAAAAGCTGTCTTTTGGCTCCTCAATACGGATTTCTGAATTTGATAAGTTGACATGCAATACTCGACCATTATAACCAAAAGGCATTAATAAATCTCCTTATTCGAGCTTTAAAGTAATATTTTTAAAGCATCAGCAACCGAATTACCACCATGAACAATACTAGCTACTGATGCAGTGATCTTATCAGGTTCTGGATAGCCCCATATATTCCGTCCAATAGCGACACCAGAAGCACCAGCGTCCATACCGCGCCTCACTTTCTCAAGTAGCGGTTTTGGGTCATTAGATTTTTCACCACCTAGAATGACTACTGGAATTTGAGCATATTCCAATACAGATCGATATTCTTCTGAGTCATCTCCATCGAGAAAATAAGTTTTAATCACGTCAGCACCCATTTCTGCAACAACTCTAAGTGCTGTTGAAAATTTTTCAATTGATTTCCATTCAGGACCAGCATTGAAACCGCCTGGAAAAACCTCCGCCATAATAGGCAGATTCCACTTATCAGCCATCATCGCCAACTTTTGAAAATTCCAAACATTATCAGGATCTTCTTCGGAAAATGGATATACCATTACTTTAACCATGTCGACATCATAACGAAGAGCTTGTTTAATAATTTCCTCATAATGAATTGGATAGCTTTCTACACTCATAATTATTGCTGAAGATCTAAATTCTTCAATTGAAGTCCTCAAAGTTCCGAGAGTAGTCAACAAAGCATCAGCACCCGATGATGTTACTTTTGAAATGACATGTCCGGGATTATTAAGCCCTTCAAATCTTTTTGGCATATATGCAGCATGATCCATAGCTACTATCAGTGCTTTTCCATCTTCTGCAAAAATTCGTGATAATCTTCTTTTTTTACCTTCATGCATCATAATACTCCTTATATCGGAAATGTTTTGAATACTACACTTTTTTTAGCTGCATCGATTGCGCAATTAACTAATTCATTAACATTGGAAGTTTGGTCTCTCAATATCAAAACCTCAATAAGCATCGGTAAATTAACACCAGCAATAAGACTTATCCTTGAGTCATTCAGACCGACAATAGCATTCCAAGGTGTTCCACCTTGCAGATCAACAAAAACCATCATATTTTCAGCATCTTTGATTTTCGATATCAAGTCAGATGTAATTCTTATGAAATTTTCCAAACCATCACCCTCATGTAAGCATAATGTATATAATCTATCTCGTTTTCCAACTAACATTTGCGAAGAATTTTGAAGAGCAATAGGAAGATCTCCATGGCCTGTAATTATTATTGGAATATTTTTCAATTTTCACCTCTTTATTGGTTATTGGTGTACAACAACCTTGATTGAATCAAGTCGTTTTGCTTCTACAAAAGCATTTTGTGAATCATTCAATGAAAACCTATTTGTAATAAGTGGTCTCAAATCAATCTTTTGGGATGCAATCATATCTGAAGCAAGTTTGTAATCTTTGGTTCTGTAACCAGAAGTGCCAATCAATGAAACTGATTTGTAATGAATTGTATAGGAGGATATCGACAATTTTACATCCTTAGGAAGTCCACCGAATAAATGAACCACACCTCCAGGGCGAGCAATATCAATAACTGATTCAACAACTTCAGGAACACCAACCGCTGTAATTACAACATTTACTCCAATACCTTGCGTTTGGTTATCAACCCATTCAGATAGATGATCATCACCCTCAGGATTGAAGGTTGTAGCCCCCAGCTTTTCAGCCAATCCCCTTCTGAAAGGATTTGGTTCAGAAACAAGTATCTGATTTGCTCCCCACGCTTTTGCCAATAACACATGCAGGAGCCCCATAAAGCCCGCTCCAGCGATGAAAATATTCCAGTTAGGTTGCCAGCCACAAGCGCGTAGAGATAAAACAACGCAGGCTAATGGCTCAGCCAGGGCTGCCTCTTCAAATGAAACCGCCTCGGGTATCTTCCATGCGGTTTTTTCAGCAAGCAGTTTAGGAATTGCAACCTTCTCAGCAAAGGCACCACCTGAGATAAAAACCTTATCTTTGCATAGATCCTCCCTATCATTCAGACAATAATTGCATTTACCGCACCCAGCATATGGTGCGACAGAAAGCCGAGTGGATACTGGAAAAGTCTCCATATTGGATTCTGAAACCTTACCCCCAAATTCATGACCAAGGATCATCGGTGGTTTCATTCCTGGACGATTCCCAAACAGAGCCTTCAAATCTGTTGTACAAATCCCACTCGCTTTAATATCCAAGATGAGGCCATCATCAAGATTTGGATCTGGATAATCTGTCTTAAATTTAATTTCATTTTGTGCTACAAATACAGCTGCCTTCAAATTTACCTCCTATTTTAATAAAGGAGTAACTGCCATCCTGCCCGACAATTACCCCTTTTTTTAATTTAATACTGGTTTACGCTTAAATCCAGCCAAGCGTTGTCAACAATACAGTTAAAATAATCAATATTAACATAACCAGGAGTGGATTGACCTTCTTCTTAAGTAGGAAATAGACGCCGAACAATAATGCTAAGGGTAATGCTTTTGGTAGTATTGAATCCAGAATATCTTGTAAGACAATGCCACTTCCCTCAGCCTCGGTTTGGAATAGTACAAGAGGTGTTGATACCTGAATAAGCGATGCAACCATCACACCAGCCACTGTCATACCAACAATCTTGGCACCTAGAACAAATTTATCAAGTAAATCGCTTGAGCGAATTTGATCAACAACACCGATGCCTGCTCGATATCCCCAAAAGAATGGGAAATAGGTTCCTAATACAGCAACAACACCTACTAAGAGAGAAACAATCACACCCAAGAAACTTCCCTCGATTGCAAGGTTAGCAGCAATTGCAAAGATAATAGTGTGGATTGTGCCCCAGAAAAACGAGTCGCCAATTCCAGCAAAAGGACCCATCATCGCCACTTTGACATCATTAATGGCTGCTGGCGTTATGCTGTCATCATTTGCTTTAGTTTCTTCCATAGCCGCCATCACACCCATAATAAGAGAACCAAAATAGGGGTGTGTATTATAAAAGACCAGGTGGCGTTTGTATCCTTCTCTAAGTTTTTCTCCCTCGTACCCAAGAGATCTAAAAATAGGGATCATAACCTGAGTCATACCTAAGGCCATCAACCGCTCAAAGTTATAGTTACCAGCGAAGTTATTGTTACGCCAAAATGCGCCATATAACGCAAGTTCATCAATTTTCTTATTTTTGTCAGTCATTGAAATCTCCTTTCTGTTGCTCAGCTTTTTTGAAAGGTCCTGTCTTCAATCGAACATAAACTAGAGCTAAACATATACCCAAGATTGCTCCCGCGACAGCATTTATTTGCATATATGCTGCTGCTAGAAAGCCAATGAAGAAGAACGGCCATACTTCAGCAGAAGCAATAATTAACAATAGCATGCCAAAACCTAAGGCGGGCAGAATACCGCCAGTTGCACCAAGACCTGCCGAGAGCCAGTCCGGTATAAAGGATAGCAATTGGGCTGCAGGCTCTATTCCCAACGCCACTCCCAAGAATGCAGGGATAGCATTGACAAGAATCCAACCTGTTCCATTCAGTGAATTAAGAAGGTCGAGCCCAACAGTGTTTTCATTTTCTGCCATCCGATCAGCCCAGTGGAGAAAAAATACATTGAGGCTCATGAATCCTAATGTTAGTAATTGAGCTGCAATAGAAACTGGGACAACAAGAGCAATTGCCTCGCCAATGTTCGCGTTGGTGAGTATCACCAATGCTGTTGACAATATAGCTGCGAGAAATGGATTTGGCGGAATAGATGCGCCAACAATGAAAACCCCTAAGAACATAAGTTGGACAGTTCCGCCTATATATAACCCTGTTTTTAGATCACCCAACGCCAGACCAGTCAACGCAGCTGGAATGATATATGCATAATTGGCTGAATCATTAATGCCGCGCATAATCGTGATCCACCAGGCAGCAAACTTACTCTCTTTTTTAGATAGTATGACGATGACTTCGGGGATCGTTTTAAGAAAAAGACTCCACCCTCCCGCAATTAAGAATACGTAAAAAGCTTCCTTCCACATAATTTACTCCTTTAATTATTGAACTATTAGAGATCAAGACGAGATATTCGATCAGTTGGAACCATTCTCACCTCCATATCTACCCCACGATTGATTAACTCTTGAAATGCTGCTACTTCTTCTGGTGTTGCATAAACCACCTTAGCTAATTTTTTTGTGTTTGGTCTTCCTTGTAAGCCACCCACATTAATCTTGTTAATTTCAAGACCATTATCCATTAATTCGATAACATCACATGGTGAAGGAACAATAATAAAGAAATTTTCGTTTGGTTTAGATTTTGAAATATATTTATAAGTCTCTGATGGGGACATGAGTAGAATATCTTTACCTGGTACTGTAGCAATAGAAAAAATATTCTTATATATAGGACTATTCGCTACTCGCTCACTTGCAATAACTATTGTTGTTGCATCATATACCCTAAGCCAAGCCGTCGTTACCTGCCCATGAATCAAACGGTCATCAATTCGTACTAATGAAACTTTACCCATTAAAACAAATCCTTCCGAAAATAGAAATTCAATTCGCGTCTATTATAAACATTTGATTTACAATTGTCAAGAACAAATGTAAACCTAAATTTAACTCAAGATAAACCAAAAACTGAAGCCCACCTGGCACCAGGTGGGCTTTTTCGATAATTTTATAAGACTGCTCTTGCTCTTATCGCCACACACGGTCTACCAGCAACATTCATCGGCTCCGGGTAGAGGGTGATTTTCGGATCCTTCCAAGTTGCGGTATCATCTCCGAGGAACTCCGCAAGCTGAAGGGCAAGGGGACGGGTGAGGATCACGCCGCGAGGGGTCTCGGTGAACCAGAGGAGAAATTTTTTCACAGGTCGTCCGGCTGGGTGGAGCTCCTCCTGAGTGATCTCGTGGATAGTTACGGTGGCAAGACCTTTTTATTCACCCAACTGGAATCTGAATTAGCTTGTTTAACTATTAAAACAAAAAATGGCGAAGGGCGGATTTGAACCGCCAACCAATGGCTTATGAGACCATTAGTCTAAGAGCGATTTTTGCTCCATCCAGGTGTAATTTTTATGTGCTCTTGCTAATTCCTCTTCATTTGCTGTGCCGTAAATGTCAGCGGTGACAGTCACACTGCTGTGACCCGCAAGTTGTGAGGCGAGTGATAATGGCATACCATTGGATAACCATCCCCTGATTGCCCCATGACGAAAGTTATGAGGATTAAAGCCTTCTTCAATTCCTACACTCTTTGCTAATCTTTTGATAATTTGATAAATTCCATTTTCAGATAATTTTTGGTAATAACCAATCTGTTTTCTTGACCCTAATAATAAATACTCTTTAGCGCTCTGATCGATTTCATCATCAGGGCGCTGAATGATTAAAGTACTAAGCGCGTAGCCTGTTCTTTCCCCAAAGAACACTACGCGCTTTTTTGCGTTCCCACCCTTACCTTTTTCGAAAACAATCGCTCGATTGTTTTGTAGATCAATGTTTTCGATTTTGAGGTTGGCGAGGCCACCTACCCTGCATCCCGTGTCGGCGAGGAATAAGACAATAGCAAGATCACGCACGCAGGATTCTTCTGCGGCAGCGATGATTTTGAATAAGTCGGTTTTGCTAATCCCTTTGCGGGGTAAGTCGGGTTTGGGGGGCATTTTCAGCCGGATGGCTGGATTGTGGTCAAGTTTCCCATCTTCTTCCAGCCATTTGAAGAATCGCCTAGCACACTTCACATACGTCCTGATTGTGTAAGGTGAGAGTTTACCCTGAACTTCAGGGTGGTATTTGTGACCTTCATATTTCACTTCACGCTTTGAGAGCTTGGAACGCCAAAGACGTAAATCATCGAGCGGTATGTGTCAATGATTTGAAACAACTCATCAAAAAATTTACGCTCTAAAAACATAGTTTTTCATCCAGCTGAAGCACTTCTTGCTGGCAATTATATT
>LDZU01000170.1_pt1 | contig 14600 bp, 12 predicted proteins | sample 615531 | NCBI WGS metagenome assembly LDZU01 (sample SAMN03408293, study PRJNA278302) | terrestrial metagenome | isolation source: oil reservoir sample SB2 | place: USA: Alaska, North Slope, Schrader Bluff formation | collected 2011-09 | reverse complement strand
TTCAATCACCTCGGCGTTTTTAAGTGTGTTTTGAATCTCCTGAATACGACCTTCGAGAAAGCCCTGGTCTTCTTTGGCTTTGTGATAATCGGCATTCTCAGAAAGATCGCCCATTGAGATGGCGTGTTTTAATCGGACGGCAAGTTCATTACGCCCGTTTGTGGTTAATTCAGCCAATTCTTGTTCAAGTTTTAGTTTTCCTTCAGGTGTTAAATAATGAATGTCATTCATAATGTGTCCTTTGTGTTAACTTTCTTTTTTCTCTTTTAGGTTATGGCAAAACAGCAGGATCAAACAATTTTTGATACTCGTCAATGGCATATCGATCGGTCATACCAGCGATGTAATTACAAACGGTTTGTTCCAGTCCCTTTTCATCAATCATTCTTTGAAAAGTGTCCGGCAAAATAGTTGGTTCTTCGATGAAGGCTTTGAACAGGCTTTCAACCACGCGTTCGGCCTTAACCGCCATTCTTACAACGCGATAATGGTTGTAAAGATTGTTGTAAAGAAAATCCTTCAATTCACGGTTACGCCGGTGCATGTCCTCACTGAAACCGACCACGTTATACGGCAGCTTTTGTAATTCTTCCACATTACGGACCCCGCTTCTGCGGATCATCCTGTCGATAGACTGGGTCAGGTCTGTGATTTCGATATTGATCAGCCTTCTGATCAATCGGTGGCGGGATAGCTCATCCAGGGGGTCTGATCGCCGCCGTCCAACGCTCTCATTGATAACCTCCCATAAGGAGATGCCAGCCAGGTCATCCGGGGTGATCATCCCTGAACGGAGTCCATCATCAAGGTCATGGGCTGTGTAAGCTAATTCGTCCGCAGCGTTGGCAATCTGTGCTTCAAGATGCCCCCGCAGGTTTGGGTCATATTCCGATGCGTCAGAGACATCATATTCTGTCTCATGCTTGATCATCCCTTCCAGCACTTCATAGGTGAGGTTGAGCCCATCAAATTCAGGGTATCGCTTTTCAAGTTCTGTTACGATTCGGTAGGAATGTTGATTGTGGTTAAAACCACCAAAATCGACCATCATTCGTGCTAATTCGCGTTCGCCTGAATGTCCAAAAGGGGGGTGCCCAAGGTCATGCGCCAGACAGATGGTTTCAACAAGGTCTTCATTCGCACCCAGTGCACGGGCAACGCTGCGCCCGATTTGCGCGACTTCCAGGGTGTGTGTCAGGCGGGTGCGATAATAGTCACCTTCATAATTAATAAATACTTGCGTCTTATATTCAAGCCGACGGAATGCTGTGGTGTGCAAAATGCGGTCCCGGTCCCTTTGGAAGACGGTTCGGTAATCGGGCTCATCTTCAGGGTGTGACCGTCCTTTGCTGTCTTTGCTGCGGATGCCATAAGGCGCCAGAAATTGGTCTTCGATCTCTTCTAATTGCTGACGCGTAAATATCATGTCACTTTCTCCATAAATTTGTTTGATTTCAGATTATACCGGATTTGCTTTGAATTAAATCAGGTTTGTTTTAGGGTCAATTGCCAATGCTGGTTCCGAGGGTCTCTCCAGCGAGGGCTTTTTTAATATTACCAGGCTTCAATCCGGAAAAGATTTGGATTTTTATCTCAGGATCCTTTTCGACCAGGGTCAGCATCATCTCAACTTTTGAGAGCATCCCTCCTGTAACATCTTCCGCTTGAGAGCCAGAAATGGCAAAACGAATATCCTCAAAATTTGAAGGTGTGATTTTTGGATAAACGTTTTCGGGTTCCTGGGGGTCGCTGTAAACACCTGCTTCTAAACCCGCCAGCAGGATCCGCTCTGGATTTAATTGGCTGCACAAGTACTGGAATATTTTTTCTGTTGAGAATATTGTGCCGCCAATTATGGAATCAAAGATGACGTCGCCCTGGACGAATGGGATTAGGTTGTGCGACAGTGCAAGTTCCATCGGTTTTAAATCCCAACCCACGAGTTCTTGATCTCTTGAAATGACCCCGGCTGACGGTGGAAAAGAAATGACAGGCAGTCCTGCCTGGTAGCAAATCTCAATTAGGATTTGATTGAGTTCACGAGCTGCCTGCCAAACGTCTGCAAAACCTTTCCAATAAGTACCCCCTGTCCCGCCTTTTTGCGTTTGGTATTGACTGGCAACAGCATGGCCAAAAGAACCGGATCCGTGGCCAATCAACAGCTGCGTTTCCGGGTGTAGTTGGCGAAAATCAGCAATTTCGTGTGCAATCTGTCGGATGGTCTCATGCTTTGCGGTGAGCGGTTGACTTTTATCCGTGATCAGGGATCCACCCAGTTTTAAGAAGGTCAGTCCAGAAGGGTTCATGACTGCGGTACTCCGGCTAATTTTGTGGAAATGACATTGACAGCGCCGGCGTCATACAGGGCTTTTTCTACAGCATCCATTTTGGAAGCTGATGCCACAGCGATCATGTTGCCGCCGCGCCCCCCGCCTGATAATTTAGCACCCTCGGCACCGGCATCAAGCGCTGCCTGGATCAATCTGTCCAATGAAGCACAGCTCAGGTCAAGTTCACATAACAATGCCTGGTTTTCATTTAAGAGCCTTCCCAGGGTTTTGATGTCAGCCTTAATCAGTGCTCCTCGCGCTTCTTGAACGATCCCCCCGATTGTCTGGAAGATCTGATCGTAATGTTGTGGCTTTTCGGCATGGCGTTTTCCCAAATCAGAGACCGTTTCATAGGTCGGCGTTTTTTCACCGGTATCCCCAATCACCCAGTGGGTTTCTTTTTCAATTTGCAAGAATTGAAGGGCTTGTTCTTTCTGGTAATAAACTGGCTTGTTATAGGTGATCACGTTGTTGTCGATGCCGGAGGGGTTGCCGTGGTGGATTTTTTCCACCTCGTAGGTCAATGTCGAGACTGTAGAATCTGGTAGGGGACGACCTAAGAATGCGGATATGCCCCGGATGATGGCGGCGGAAATTGCTGCGCCGGATCCCATGCCGGCTGAGATCGGGATGCTTGAGGAAATCTGTACTTGAAAAGCGGGGATGTGCTCCAGCTGCAGTTCTGCCAAGGTCAGATTAACTGCGGCTGCCAGCGGGTGTTGTGGGTCCAACTCAGATAAGAAAGTGTCCAGGCCAATATCGAGGGCTTGAATATGGATTTCCCCAGCCCTGGATTTAAAATCTGGAAAGACATGCGCGGCTGCTTTTACTTTGGCAACCGGGATGGCGATGGCGGGTTGTCCATAGACCACTGCATGTTCACCAAAAAGGATGATCTTTCCAGGGGCTTTTCCTGTAATCACAGCCATAGATTCACCTGCTTAAAGGATATAGAGGATGATGACGATCGTAAGTCCCCACAATCCTACTGCAATCTGCATGGGAAGATCTGTCAGGACAATTTCTTCTGGTGCACCGCCGATATGTTCCATGCGGATCAGGTAGAGATATCGGAAAAGTCCATAAATGACGAAGGGGATGGTGAGCATCATCACGTGATTCCCGGGTGTGATTGGGGAAGAAAAAGTGTAGAGGCAGTAGGTCATCAGGGTGCTCGCCAAGACGATGGTCAGTAATTGGTCCAGCAGCTCAAGTGAATAGCCTTTCAACACCTGTCGGTGGGAATCAGCCGCGCCTTCCAGCAAATCGATCTCGGCACGACGTTTTCCCAATGCGATGAACAAAGCCAGGAAGGTGGTGGCGACGAACAACCAAGGTGAAAATTCTGTTGTGACAATTACTATGACACCCGCTGCCACGCGGAGGACAAATCCGGCTGCAATGATCATCACATCAACGATGGGGATATGTTTAAGCCAGAAAGAATAGGCTAACATCAACAGGAAATAGCCAGTGATGATCAGACCAAAGTTGATGTTTAAAATAAATGCCGATGGAAATGTGAATACAAAAAGGACAATGGTAGCAATAATCGCTGTTCTTTGAGAAAGCTGACCGGAGGCAAGGGGGCGATTGCGTTTAAACCATAATGAGGGAAAATTGGTTAGCTGACCGTCGAATATCAAGCCAGCCAGCACGAATAAATTCTTCGGCCACTGCCTGGGGCGCATGGTTTTGATGATTAGTTTGATCTTATCAAGCATGCATTAATCGTATCATAAATCATAATGATAGAAAATAAATTTGTGCTTTTCATTGGGAATTTGGGTAATCACGAATTTCTCTGACCTTTGTCGGAAACGATGCAATGATGGAATTTCAGGAACCTGAATAATCTTAATAATTCAAGGGTCCATAACACAGCGGAATCCCATTACATAATTCATAGCATCGGGCGTGCTTATGTCTCTGTGGCTTGTTCTGACAAATCTATTGGAACTTTTCCAGCCGCCTCCACGGACGGCAATCCATTCACCACCAGATGGTCCTTGTGGATTGTCGTAAGGTGAATATTCATAATAGTTTGCGTCGTACCAGTCATTTGTCCATTCGAAGACGTTTCCGGCTAGATTATAAATCCCGTAGGGGCTGGCACCGCCTGTGCTGGCATAAATACTAATTGGACCGCCAGAGCTGTTATTGTGAACCTTTGCGCTGTCGAAAGAATTTCCCCACGGATAAATCCGACCATCATCACCCCTTGCCGCTTTCTCCCATTCCGCTTCTGTCGGCAGTCTGCCGCCAACCCAGGCACAATAAGCTTGTGCCTCATATTTATTCACATGAGTTACGGGAAGTGAATTTTGATAAGTGGAATCATCTCCCATGGGATGGCGCCAATTCACGCCATCGAACGCAGTCCAGGTGCTGGATGAATTGTACATGTATGAATATCCCTGCTCTTCCGCCAGTGTCTGGTAGCCGGTTGATTCGACAAACTTCAGGAACATGTCATTTGAAACTTCATAAGCATCCATCCAAAAAGCGTCCAGGTAAACTTTGTGCCGCGGTTTCTCATGTGTGAAAGCACTGCTATCATTATTCGTGCTGCCCATCAAGAAACTGCCTTCGGGTATATACATCATGACCATGCCGTCGATTTCCCTTGTGAAGCTAGAACCTGTATCCGGGATCTGTTTTGCTGTCTCTTCAGGCTCGAGTGTTTCAGGGGTTTCAGTCGGTGGATTCTCAGTTGGTACCCCAGTGGTTGGTGTGGCAGGGCTTAATGTGGGTAATGGACCAGGTGTCAATGTGCTGTCCTCTGGAGCAGCATTATTTGTGGGCAGCTGCGCAACGGCAGTTGCTTGCGTTATACGTTTATACTGGTTTGTGCCAGATTCAAAATATAATGTCAGGATATCGTCAGCGATTTCGTAGTTAACCACTTCAGATTCCTCGCCCTTTGAAATTTTCAGCCTACCAGGAGCGATCACCACAAATTCATTGTTTTGATCATCTCCAGCTAATACCAAAGAACCATCTTCTTGAAATTCAAGATCAAAAAAGTATTCATTACTGCCGTTCTGGTTGTCAACAAATTTCCAGGTACCCCATAATGTTTTTTCTGGACCATTCGAAGCCGAATTACAGGCGCTTAAGTTCGGTAAAAGAAAAAATATAATTAGACTAAAAATGAAAATTTTTCTATTCATAATATAGTACCTTTAAGTATTGTTCACTGGAAATTTATTGAGAGAATTTATCAAATTTAAATATAAAAGGCTCATACCCCGGCGTGCCGATGATCGCCTCGCCGATGCCCAAATTTGCAATATCCCAATCTTCGACGACATTTGCATCTCGCACATCCTCCACAATTCCGCGCGATTGCACCGAAGCCATATAGATCTCTTTTTTGCGGTTGCATCCGAACAAGCCCTGGATGAATTCCCGTGAGGCAGCATCGTTGACATGGAAGGCGACTGTGGTCAACAGCCCGGAAAGGATGGAGTGTGCCCTTGCTTCGCCATAGGCGTCAAAAACCTGCTCCACATTTTGTACGCCAATGATAAATTTGGCACCCAGACTCCGTCCGAAGTTCACGCCATCATCAATGTGCTGCAGGTTGGGGATCAGGCGGAATTCATCGATGACAAACCACACATTGCCCTCGCTCTTTTTTCGGCTGAGGGCTTCTTTGATAGCCATGTCCATCAATAACTGGTAGATGGGTGTGAGCATTCCGCCAATTCCCAGGTCGTATTCCACAAAAATAATTCGGCCCCCTTTTGCCCGAATGGATTTTCGCATGGATAAGCTGCCTTCTTTACGGAAATTGCCGACAAATATTTCCCTGATATGCTGCTGCAGCTCTGAGATGACGCCCTGTGTTTGAGGTGACCGATCATCAGCAATGTAACTGACCATCGCCCTGAGGTCATTGTGCTGTGACAGCACTTCCCGAATCTCTGAGGATGGTGACTGATCCAGGAAGGTACGTAAGTGTGCGTTGGAGCATTGATTGCCCTGACGAAGAAAATGGAGTATCAGGCCGGAAAACAAATCCCTGGCTGCATTGGGGAAGAAGGGTTGGCTGGTTTTCTGGCTGCGCTCGTAGAATAAAGCTCGAGCAATTTCAATGATCTCTTCCTCAACGGAACTTCCCGCATCGATTTCCTGGAAGATGTTCCAGTAATCTTCACCATCCGGGCCGGTGGCTTTTTCGTCATTGCTGATCACGATGTCACCCTGCTGGTAAAAGGCATCGTAGAAATCACCCTTGGTATCAAATATCAGCATCACATCGCTGAGTGACATGCGTTCGCGCAGCTGGCCGATGATCTGGAAGATTCCGTTGGTTTTACCCATGCCAATACCGCCAATAAAAAGCATGTGCTTGCTCAGCAGGTCATCACTGAGGGGCACACGGGCAGGCTGTCCATTTATCGACTTTCCTTTTAGAAAACAGCGCAAGCCCTGGCTGTCCATTTGTGGCACCATGTAGTTTAATGCATTGCCGTCAAACACAGAAGTTTTTTTAATTGAATTGTTCGCTGCCATATCGAACACTTATCCTTTAATACCCATATCCGTAATGATAATCTTCATCTTCAGAAGGTTCTTCATGACCATTAATTACAGAATTTTTCCGGATGGTTTCAGTATTCACCTGGAATGATTTTGAGACATCTTCATCGGGCTTAACTGTATTTCCAACACTTTTGGATGGGTTTTGTTCTCCTGTTTTCATATGTTCAAATGTCTCATTTGAGCTGAGACCCGTACTTTGAACACGTTCGCCGAAGCTCTTCAATTGTTCTTCCGTTGGGGTCTCTGGCAGGAAATACTTTTCAGGTAATTGCCTGGCATCGTTGACTAAAGCTTCGCGTACACTTTCTACATGGTCTGAAGGGATGCGCATGACGGATTTTTCTTTGAGAAATTGAACAACTTGCTCCTGACTTGCTTCTTTAATTTCATCGGGGACAGGAATATCTTTCTCGGCACATTCTGAAATCCTTTTTGCGTCCAGCGCTAAAGGTGACAGGCCATCTTGATAAGGTTTTCCTGATCCAAGCATTTTCGAGAAATCATTTTTGTAGGATTGAATGTTTGGCGCGCCATCCTGTGTAAAATGCGATTTAACGGAACAAATTTCGTTGGAAGAAAAAATATCAAAGTTTGGATAATTTCCAGCATGTAAGCCCATATCCTCCAGTTTTGGGTTGTTGTTAAGATTTTCCGCATCACCACCTATTAATTTTAGGGCAGATTCCTCATGGAGAAGACCCTGTTTTTGGATGCCGATTTCGCTTTTACTCTTTTGAGCCATGCAACCTCTCACATACCATAACCGTAGGAATAGTCTTCCTCTTCTGAAGATGAAGCCTCTTCCTGGGCCGCCTCCGCAGTTTCTGAATCTCCAGTTGTTTGTTCATTCACTGCTTCATCAGCCTGATTCACCTGATTCTCAGCGTTTTGCATGCCTGAATCCTGTTCCTGCTCAGCATAGAATTGTTGTATCTTCTCATCCATCGCAGCTTCTTCAGCAGCGAGCTGTTCATCTGCATGAGCCTGGGCTTCAAGCGCATCTTCAGTGAAATGAGATTTATCCACAGGGATCAGATCTTCCTGGGGGATGTCATCTACCTGGTTTTGATTTATCTGTCCCTGTTCTTTGGTGTCTGCCTGTTGAATATCCTGTCGGTTGTCATAATTTTCAAATTTTTCTCTGGTTAGATCACCCAGTACGCCGCTTACATATGCCATTTCCTCCCGGTCTGCCTCAGCAATTTCATGCTGCCCGATCTCATCCATCTTGCTGGCATGGGCTGCCAGGTCTTCATAATATTTCTCATAATAATCGCGCTGCCGTAAATTTTCTTCCAATGAGAATGCGTTTTCAGATTGATTTTTTGAATTATTAGCATTGATTGCCATAATATTACTTCTCCTGAATGGGCAATTCTATCCCAATCAATAAGCAGGGACTAAAACGTAAATTATTTTAAACATCTCACGAAATTTTAAAGCACAGGGAGGTTTTTTTCACTCCCTGTGCTTTAGATCATCAAATCCTTGACCATTTCTCGATACCCAAATCTCCCATTTGTTGAATATCCAGAACTAGGGCGCCCAGTTCTCGGGCAACGATTTCCGCATCTTCGGCTGGTGCTGCGCTCAAAGTTTTTGCTGCTGAATTTGAGCTGTTAAACAGGGCTAAAAATGCATTACCGTGGATTAAAATCCCTGAATTGCTGCTGCTTTTTGATGCAACCTGCAGACCAAAGGAACGCTGCCTGCCAGTCGTCAGGATGTAAATCACGGTGTAGCCGGCTAAAAGGATAAAGTATCGCAACAGAAACAGCTGCCTGCCAAACTGTGTTTCAAAGGCAAGGTTGTAGGCAAAAAGAGGCATACCGACCAGGAAGAGATACCGAAATATGCGCATCAAAAATGACCAGTTAGCATTTTCTATCAGGGAATCAACCGAAGAACCTTCAAGATTCTTCAAGATTTTTTCGGAAATTTCCTGGTTGATGATATTCTTCTCAAATAGCAGTCCAATCAGATAGGGCAGGAGCAGCACAACACTGATCCCCATGCCTGTGAGGACATCCGGAAACAAACCTTTAAGCAAGAGGGTTCCAATGTAAAGCGCTAGGCTTAATCCAATAAAGCTGATCAGGTTTAACGAACTGCCGATAATTGTGTTGATGCTGCCGACATCCTCAAGTGGGATTTCAGATATGACAGCACTGTCGCTGGCAGCTGTTTTGCTTTCGCTGTGATAAACAAGGCGCTTGTTGGTGATTGATAGATATCCGACTGCAGGCTTTTGAAACAATTGACGTAAAGCTGTGCATCGGTAGGTTCGAATTATTTTTTCGTTTTCAGATAGTGCAGCAAAGGCTGGTAAAGTATCCATAAGATTTCTCCATCCACCTTATTGTGATTTCCATTTATCAATGCCATAATCGCCCAGCATCTGAATATCAAGGATCAGTGCACCTAATTCCTTCAACATTGTTTCAGCATCCTGTGCAGGTTCGGCATTCAGCGATTTACTGGCAGAAATACTCAATATACCGCTTACGCTGGAGATGCTGATGGGCGTGCTTGCGCCGCCTTTGGAATTAATTTCCAGGGCAAAAGTTGGCCTCCTGGCGTACCAGAAAGCACATAGGAGGGCGTATATAGCAGCAAACAAAGCCAGGATCAGCTGCCAACCGCCGGAACTTCGTCCTCCCCCGAGTAAACCCCATAATGAAAAATTGCTGATGAGTTGGCCGCCGCCAAGAGCGACGAGGCCAGCGACTGCCACACCAGCCAAAACCGGCCGCCAGATAGATTTGACCGGTACCAGGAATGAGCCGGCCAATCCTGCAGCAACGATTAGCCAGGTAATCACCTGAAAGGCGGTATAGGACTCGAGGAGAACAGCCATAAACCCGATCACGGGTATCAGGATGCTGATGATAATACCGGTTAGAAGGATGACGCCTAACAAATGCAGCAAGCTGAAATAAATACCCTTGAAACTGGTTAACCCGGACACATCGGCAATCGGCACCTCACTCTGGATAACGCTTTTTCCACCTGTTGATGAGCCGACTGCCTGGTAAATAACCCGTTTGTTGGTCACCCCCAGGTAGCCATTGGTCTGAATGCCTAAAAATTTTGATTTGTAATACGTACAGCAGTAAGTACGCACCGATTGCTCCCCATCGGCCGGGGTAATGTTGGTATTAAGTAAGTCCATTATTTCCTCCATAAAATTAGTTTAGTGGGGAGGCTGCTTTATGCCCCTGTTATTAAAATAGATATCGAAAAGTATATCAGGATTTCCAAAGAATAACCAAAAATATAAATGTGATAAAGAAATTCATGCCTTTAATATCCGATATTATATCCTATGATATTATAATCTTAGATTCAACTCGTAAGTGCAACAAAGCTGGTGGTAGAAAGGTAAGCTGGAGTAGAATAAAGCCCCTTTTCACCATCAGAGTTCAAGGAGCATTTATGAGCTACTCGCAGCTTACCCAAACACAAAGATACCAGATTTATAGCCTTAAGAAAACAGATTGCAACCAAACAAAGATCGCAGAAATTGTAGGGGTTGACAAATCCACTATCAGCCGAGAATTACGGCGAAACAAAGGGCAAAAAGGCTATCGGCCAAAACAAGCTCAAAGGATGGCAGAGGAACGGCGTCATAAAGCCCATTGCAGGCTCACTTTCAGTCAATGGGCCGTAGTTGAAGGTCTGTTGAATTTGAAGTGGAGCCCTGAGGAAATCTCGGGCTGGCTTAAGAAATATTTTCAGATCCGGATTAGCCACGAGTGGATCTATCAATATATCTGGAACGACAAAAAGCAAGGTGGCAAGCTTTATCAGCAATTGCGGTGCCAGAAAAAGTATCGGAAGCGCAGTCAAACAGGTGAAAAACGAGGCAAAATACCGAACCAGACCAGCATTGAGGAGCGACCAGCTATTGTGGAAGCACGAGAACGCCTTGGGGATTGGGAGGGTGACACCATTATTGGTAAAAGGAAACAAGGCGCTATTGTAACCCTGGTAGACAGAAAGAGCCGTTTGTTGCGAATGGGATTGGTCGCTCATCGAACCAAAGACGCTGTTAAAGAAGCTGTTATTGATTTGTTGAAGGATTTTCCAGTTCATACTATCACGTTTGATAATGGCAAGGAATTTGCTGAACATGAAGTCATGGCAAATGCTTTGAATGCGGATATTTACTTTGCTCATCCCTATTCCTCCTGGGAAAGAGGAACAAACGAGAATACTAACAAGTTGATCCGCCAATACTTTCCAAAGAAAACAGACTTTAGAAATTTGACTGATTTTGAGATCAAATTTGTTGAAAACCAATTGAATTATCGGCCAAGAAAATGTCTTGCATTTGAACAGCCTATGGTATTCTTAAAAAATCACTGTTGCACTTGAAACTTGAATCTAAGAATATATAATTATTCTTCGATTAGAATTATTTTGAATTACAAATAAAAAAGTTATTATTTTTGTGGGGAGAGCGGAAGATCGTTATCGAAAGGGGAAGGCACATTGAGGAAAAAGATATATGTCCTATTCATACTATTATCAATGATGATGCAGTTACTGCCTGGCTGTTCAGCCGGTTCCGCAAAGCCTGAAGCCGCTTTGTGGGGCACCTGGGTTTTTGAAGATGACCAGAACGGGAATGCGTTTTTTGCAAACAGACTTACCTTCTACGATGATGGGTGCTTGGTGATTAATGGGAATGAAAATGACGCTGCAGAATATGTGGTGATTGCCCCTGGGCGGATCAAGATCACGCATGGTGGAGAAGCAGAAGTGTTCAATTATGAGGTGATTGAAGACGACCTCATATTAAGTTTGGATGGCAATGTTCAGCAATTTTCAAAGGCCGGTGATCCAGTCATAATTGCCCAAAGTACCGTGGATTTACCTGTTTTAGAATCCATAACAGATACGTCAACAGATACGTCCACTTCGTTGCCAGCCACTCATACGCAGGACCAACTTCCCCGCACCAATACATCGATCCCGCCAGCAGCGACCACAACACCAACGGCGACACTTCCACTCCCAAATTTAACACCAACAGTGCCTATAGATGATATTGTTGTTGATTATCAAGTAAACCCTAAAGACAGCATGCCAATGGTTTTTGTGCCGGCAGGCGAATTTACCATGGGCAACAATGGCGAAAATGCAGACAAAAACGAAAGTCCTGAACATCAAGTATATCTGGATGCTTTTTGGATTTACCAGCATGAGGTAACCAACAGGCAATTTGGTGAATATATTCAACAAACCGGTCTTATGACAAGCGCTGAAATTCAAGGATGGAGTTGGGTTTTCGGAAATGGCTCAAAAAAAGTTGATGGGGCTTTTTGGTCAGCACCCGAGGGTTATGACACGAATGTTAATAATCGACAGGATCATCCTGTGGTCCACATAAGCTACTCAGATGCTGTGAACTACTGCAAATGGGCTGGTGGACGCTTGCCAACAGAAGCAGAATGGGAAAAGGCAGCCAGGGGTACGGACAGCCGAACTTTCCCATGGGGTGAAAGCCCTGTGACAGGGAGCGAGGCGAATTTTTGTGATGTGCAATGCTCTATGGAATGGTCGAATAAATCTTATGATGACAACTATGCAACCACAGCACCCGCAGGAACATATCCTGAAGGTGGGAGTGTCTATGGCGTGATGGATATGGCTGGCAATGTGTGGGAATGGGTCGCTGATTATTACGAGAGGCGTTATTATGAAGATTCTCCCTTGGATAATCCATTGGGTCCTGATTCTGGAGAAAATTATGTGATTCGGGGGGGTTCATGGGTTAGTGAGCCACAGTATTTGACGTGCACAACACGCTATTTGTCTGATCCCGATGAAACCAGTAATGACCACGGGTTCCGCTGTGTTTTTGATCAACTGCCAAGTGATTGATACCTATCATAAACAGGTTAAGTGTTTTAGTAGCGATAGGGCGAATTCTTCTATCTAATCAACGATGTCCACAAGCTATTATCTGACAAAATTCCTTAGTAAAATTGATAAATCAGATGCATTTTTTATTTGTGGTTTCTATTTTGAGGCGGTTTTATTGTAGAATTCAACTACAATTGTTAATATATGTGTAACTAATCTAATAACCTAGATGACTTATCCTGCAAAGGGGAAAGTATGAATAGACAAAAGCTAACTGCTGTCAAATCAATAGGATTGATCTTAATTTTCTTGTTCAGTGGCTGTTCATCTGGATCTTCGGCCCCTGAGGCTGAATTATGGGGTGAGTGGATTGTAGAGAACATCCAATCTGAGAAATCAGATTTTGCAGGCTCGCTCATCTTCCATGAGGATGGATGCCTGGTTTTGGATGGGCAGGAGGAAGACCCAGCGCAATATGTGGTGATTGCTCCAGGGAGAATGAAGATCATACAAGGTGAAGAGGCTGAAGTTTATAATTTTGAAGTATCTGAGGGGCAGCTCAAGGTGTATTTTGAGGAGGGTTATAACCTTTATGCACGACAGGAAGAGATGTATGCGGCGCAAACAACAAGGGATGATAGATTTGAATCTCCTGATTCGAGCACACCTGGCCAAAAGGAGAATTTGGAAGAGTTTGTAGAAGATATATTTTCAAGCAGCCAGATTATCTCAGCAAAAAATGTGAATGCCATGGCTGAATTAAGAAAATTGGAACTGAATGGCCTTCAACAAGTCATATGGTCACCGAACAGCAAAGAGATTGTTGTAAGAACAAGGGCAGAGATTCAATTATATAATGCGGAAAACCTGAGCCCGAAAGAGCAATGGTTTATTCAAATGGAACCAAGGTTTTCAGGTGTGGCTTTTTCACCAAACGAGCAGTTTTTTGCTCATGAAGTCTCTGAAGGAAAATTGAGATTATGGGATTTTAAAACAAAAATACCCTTAGGGAACTTTGATGGCTATGAATATGGTGTGATAAGCTTAGCAATGTCACCTGATGGAACGAAATTGGCGACTACAGGTGCCAATAATACTTTGAAAATATGGGATCTAAATGATGACAGTCTTCTCATTAGCAGAGATATAAAATTTTTGGATAGATATTTAGCTCCCTCAAGGGGCTTAGATTTTTCGCCAGATGGAACGATTTTGGCAGTTGGTAGTGCAGATAATTCGATTTATCTTTGGGACCCCACAAACGGTACACTGATCCGAAAAATTGAAGGGCATAATGGCGTTATACGTGATATCGCTTTTTCACTTGATGGGAATCTATTGGTATCAGCAGGTGCTGACAGCACTGTGCGGTTGTGGGATGTCAAGACTGGTACTGCCTTAAATATTCTTAAAAAACATACAGATCGCGTAAACAGTGTCACCTTTTCCCCAAATGGAGAACTGCTTGTTTCAGGTTCTGATGACGGCATGATATTACTGTGGGATGTTAACACTGGCGAAAATTTGAGTGATATAAAAGCCCATTTTGGTGATGAATTGATGGGAATTGCGAGCCTGGAAACACCTTGTGATAGTTCGCCACCTCCAACGGAACCTTTAGAGAATAAACCTTATCTTATTGTTGATCCGACCTGTGGCACACCATCGGAGCAAATTGACAAGGAGGACGGTACAGTCGAAGTCCTACCAGGCACCAAGATACACGTTGAAGGATACAACTTTACACCGGAAAAAGAGGTTGAAATTTGGTGGAAAGACCCTGCAATATCCCAATTCCGACATCGGGAAGGTGGCAATATTCTTCGCATAATCCCGGATGAAGAGGGC
>LDZU01010471.1_pt1 | contig 14619 bp, 14 predicted proteins | sample 615531 | NCBI WGS metagenome assembly LDZU01 (sample SAMN03408293, study PRJNA278302) | terrestrial metagenome | isolation source: oil reservoir sample SB2 | place: USA: Alaska, North Slope, Schrader Bluff formation | collected 2011-09 | reverse complement strand
TAGATATTTTTTTATAAGAAAATTGTAATATGGTTGGTTTGTCTGCTTGCAGGAAAGTAAGAAAAAAGGTATAAATATGAGAAAGCTGTGATCAGGACGAGTATCTGAAAAAAATCGACAGAAAAGGGAACCCAACGGCTGAGAGGTTTCTACGAGGAAGTTCAGCGAAAACCACCTGAGAGCTTGACCCGGAACGGCATTCACCCAGTATGGGAAACGGCAGGCACCGTTATCAGCCGCCAGAGATGACAGTATTCAAACTGTCAAACTGGGTGGAACCGCGTGAGAACACTCCCGCCCCAGCAATGGAGCGGGTTTTTGTTTAATTTGAAAACTGGAGGTTATCATGGAAAAAGAAAAGAAAGAACAGTATGAAGATTCCCACCTGTACAAGGTGCGTCATTCCACCGCCCACATCATGGCATCGGCCGTGCTGGAAAGGTTCCCCAATGCCAAGATCGCCATTGGCCCTGCCATTGATACGGGTTTTTACTACGATTTTGATCTGCCCCGCCCGCTCACCCCTGAAGATCTGAATGAGATCGAAGCGCGCATGCGCAAGCTGATCAAGGATCATATTCCCTTTGAAAAGAAGGTTATCTCGGCCGAAGAAGGCAAACAGATCTTTCACGATCAACCCTACAAGTTGGAATTAATTGAAGACCTTGAAAAAGGCCAGTTCGATGAACACGGCAACCCGCTCAGCGAGAAACCGGAGCTTTCTATTTACACCAGCGGAAATTTCACCGATCTGTGCCGTGGACCGCATGTAGCGGATACTACGGAGATCAATCCCTCTGCCATCAAACTGCTCAATATAGCCGGTGCTTATTGGAGAGGTGATGAAAAGCGCGCCATGCTGCAGCGCATCTACGGAACCGCCTGGGAAAATCAGGAGGACTTGAAAGCGTATCTTGATCTTCTGGAAGAAGCCAAAAAGCGCGACCACCGTAAACTTGGTAAAGAACTGGAATTGTTCAGTTCCGTCGATGAAGTGGGAGCCGGTTTGATCCTGTGGCATCCCAATGGTGCCAAGATCCGCAAAATCATTGAGGATTATTGGCGTGACGAACACGAAAAATCTGATTATGATTTTGTCTATACCCCCCATATCGGGAAAGCGCAGCTCTGGGAAACCTCCGGGCATCTGGGTTTCTATAAAGAAAACATGTATTCCCCGATCGATATCGAAGGGCAGGAATACTACCTCAAACCCATGAACTGCCCTTTCCACGTCCATATCTATAAGAGCAAGATTCGTTCTTACCGGGAGCTGCCTTTGCGCTTCGCGGAAACAGGCACCGTCTATCGCTACGAACGCAGCGGCGTGCTGCATGGCTTGCTGCGCGTGCGCGGATTCACCCAGGATGATGCGCATCATTTCTGCTCACCCGAACAGATGCCGCAGGAAATCGATTTTGTATTGAATTTCTGTTTAAATATTCTGCGCGCTTTTGGCTTCACCAATTTCAGCGCCTATCTCAGCACTATGCCGGAAAAAGCAGTTGGTGATCCGGCTCGCTGGAAAGATGCAGAAGCCGCACTGGAAGCATCCCTGAAACGGGCAGGTATTGCCTATGAAATTGATGAAGGTGGCGGCGCTTTCTATGGCCCAAAGATCGACCTGAAGATCAAAGACGCTTTGCAGCGTGAATGGCAGCTATCGACCATCCAATTCGATTTCAATCTGCCTGATAAATTTGACCTTTCCTATATTGACGAACATGGCGAGCAGCATCGTCCTTATATGGTTCACCGCGCGCTCCTGGGCAGCCTTGAACGGTTCTTCGGTGTTCTGATCGAACATTATGCGGGAGCATTCCCGGTCTGGTTGATGCCCGTTCAAGCTATCATCATACCCATCGCTGACCGGCATATGCCCTACGCTGAAGAATTGAAGAAAACGATCCGTTCTGCAGGGATTCGCGTGAAGGTTGATGACCGCAGCGAACGCATGAATGCCAAGATCAGAGATGCGCAAAATCAAAAGATCCCCTACATGCTCATCATCGGTGATCAGGAAATAGAAAACAAGCAAGTTTCTCTGCGATTGCGCAATGGTGAGAATCCGGGCGCTCAGGACCTGGCAATCTTTATGGCAAGAGCAAAAAAGGAAATTGAAGAGAAAATTTAACAAATACATAGAAAGCAGAAGGGAAAAATCCTTCTGCTTTCTTTATCTATGCGCAGTTTATTCGTTTCACTGCGTTTCTTTTCTTAGTTAAAAATAAACATTCACGCTTCAGCTAAAGTTTGGAGCTAAAGTTTAGATGTTGACTTGTATTTTCAATGTATGGTAATATCAAAACATTGAGGTTAAGAAAGGAGTTTTTCATATCGCTACTTCAGACGTTAGAGCAAATGAGGAAATCAGATCAGCAACAGTTCGCTTGATCGATCAAAACGGAGAGAATATTGGCGTTGTTCCCAGAGAGAAAGCGCTTCAAATGGCACGGGAAGCCAACCTCGATCTGGTAGAAGTCGCCCCCAATGCAGAGCCGCCGGTTTGCAAGGTTCTCGATTTGGGAAAATATTTATACGAGCAGAATAAAAAGGAACGCCAGGCACGCAAAGCACAGACAAAAATCGAAATTAAAGAAATTCGCTTGCGCCCAAAAACCAACGAACACCATCGCAGTTTCAAAGTTGATGATGCACGCGGTTGGCTAGAACACGGCATGAAAGTATTGGTCACCATCCGCTTCCGCGGAAGAGAGGTCACCTATCCTGAAATTGCTTTGGAAGATTTAAAAGAAATTGCCAAAGACCTGATGGATGTGGCTGTGGTGGAAAAAGCACCGGCCATGGAAGGCCGCTCCATGAATATGCTGCTCGCACCGCAAAAACAAACAAAATAACTCATATTCACTGGTAATCAAATCTAACACAGATCTAACGCCTTATTGGCAAAACTGATGTTTTCCAGTATAATTGGCGCTTGCCCTTATTTAAAGGATTTTCTATTTAATACTTAAGGAGTAGAGCTGTGCCGCGAAAAGCTAAAAGTACAAAATATAAAATGAAGACGCACAAAGCAACAGCCAAAAGATTCCGGACTAGCGGTTCTGGCAAGCTTTTGCGCACTAAAGGCGGAAAAAGCCATCTTCGCCGTAATACCTCTGCGCGCACCAAAGCGCAATTCACCGAGATGATCCCGGTGGAAGGCAAAGGCTATCAAAAACGTGTGAAGAGACTTGCGCCCTATATTGACAAAAATAGTTAAAGATTAATCGAAATTTGCGGCTGCTGGGTGTTCGCAACTGGTTTTCAACCGACGCCCCGGGGCTTGCAAAGGAGAAAAAATGACTCGTGTAAAAGGTGGACCAAGTCGGTACCTGCATCATAAAAAAGTTCTAAAAATCACAAAGGGTCAGTTCGGCACCCGTTCCCGTCTTTACAGGCGTGCAAACGAAGCCATGCTGAAAAGCTTATGGTACGCATTTCGTGATCGTCGGGTACGCAAGCGCGATCTGCGTAAATTGTGGATCACACGCATTAACGCTGCTTCCCGTTTGAATGGGATCAGCTACAGCCGTCTCATCTATGCCATGAAAAAAGCCGATATCACCCTCAACCGGAAGATGCTGGCTGATCTGGCAGTCCGTGATCCGCAAGCATTCGCGGCTGTTGTTGAAAAAGCAAAATCAGCCATATAAGCAGAAAATCCTCCTTTAAATAAGCCAACGGGGTGGAATAATTCCATCCCGTTTTTGTTTTAATTTGCATTAATCTATTAAAATGAATGCATGGGTACGCAATCGAATGTGTATTTTGAATGCTGTTTTTACGAGTCAAACCACCTTCAGCTCGTCCGGGGTGATCTAACCCGCGAGAAAGTGGATGCAATTGTGAATGCAGCCAATAGCCATCTGCAGCACGGCGGGGGTGTGGCAGGCGCTATCTCCCGTGCAGGGGGTAGTGCAATTCAGGAAGAAAGCGACGCTTGGATTCGAAAGCATGGGCCTATCACGCATGCCAGACCGGCTTTTACCCATGCGGGCAATCTTGACTGCCAGTATGTCATTCACGCGGTTGGTCCAGTTTGGGGAGAAGGTGATGAAGAACTCAAGCTACGTGAAACGATCAGGGGCTGTTTTATCCTGGCTGAGGAACTTGCCATCACCTCCCTCGCTTTTCCTGCTATTTCCACCGGCATCTATGGCTTTCCTTGTGGAAAAGCCGCTCAGGTTTTTAAAGAAGAACTATTCCGCTTCTTCGAAAAAAATCCCATGACCAATCTCCATCTGGTGCGCCTGGTATTATTTGATCCGGGAACCTTGCAGATATTTCTGAAAGAATTTGAAAAGACTGGTTAATCAAGATCATGATCACATCCATCCAAAATCCCAAAATTCAATGGGTTCGTTCTCTGCTTGCCAGGAAGAAGGAACGCTATCAAGATAAAGCGTTCGTGTGCGAGGGAATTCGCCTCGCCGAAGAAGTTATCCATCACAAACAGGCTCCCCTTCTGGCTTTGTTCAGTTCCTCCATTTCAGAGCGGGGAAAAGCTCTGCTTTCAGGCTGTACCTGTGAAAAACTCGAGGTCGCCCCTGCTCTGTTGGATAGAATATCGGATACGGAGACCTCCCAGGGATTATTGCTGGTTGTACCTTTTCCTGAACTTCCCCTCCCAGCAAAATCCAATTTCGGCCTGGTGCTTGATGAAATCCAAGACGCGGGTAATTTTGGGACCATCCTGCGTGCGGCTGTCGCATTTGGATTACAGAGCGTCTTCTACACCCCCGGTTCTGTTGATCCCTACTCACCCAAAGTTGTGCGTTCGGCCATGGGCGCCCATTTTCAAATGCCTCTTCGGGAAGCCAATCTCCAGAAAATAAGAGAACTTTCCGAAAGTACACAGCTTTTTCTCGCAGAAGCGCAAAACGGCATCCCATGCTGGGAAGCTGACCTCACACAGCCCATTACCATCGTCATCGGCAGTGAGGCATTTGGCGCAACCCAGGCAATACGGCAAATTCCACATAAGAATCTGCTCATTCCCATGCCCGGATCCATGGAAAGTTTGAATGCAGCCATGTCAGCCAATATCCTGCTGTATGAGGTTGTGCGCCAGAGGAAATTATGAGAATTCGCTCCATCACCTATTTTATCGATCCAGCTCGGGTTCCGATCGAACCTATTCTTGCTGCAATTCGCGCCCACAAGAGCGAATTGAAAATGAATTTGGAATCTGCCAGGTATGAGGTGCAAAGTGTTCGTCTGGCAACAGCACCATTCCCGCAATGGTTGGAATTAAAAGATGAATCAAAAACAATCCAACAAATCCGCGATTTATGCGATCGTTCTCAAGCAGCAGGATTTGATTATCTTTCGCTAGGTCCATGCCGCGCGGATTCATGCCACGTTGAGTCAATGATCCCTGCTATCCTATCTTTATCAAAAATACTATTCCTGAGCATGCAGCTTACCGATCCACAGGGCAGATTATCCCTGCCAGATATTCGGAGTTGTGCAGACGTGATCAAGCGGGTCGCGGATTTGGAACCCGATGGCTTCGCGAATCTGCGCTTTGCAGCTCTGGCGAATGTTAAACCGTATACCCCCTTTTTCCCGGCAGCTTATGGAGAAACAGGAACACTCGCATTTTCATTGGCAATGGAATGCGCGGACACAGCCTTGAAAATCTTCGAACAGGCAGTGGATATCAACAGAGGCTGCCGTTCGCTGTGTTCGACCTTTGAAGAACATGCCAGAGCGCTGGAAGTTTTGATCGAGAAATCAAAATCCAAATCACCCATTTCTTTCAAAGGATTTGATTTTTCTCTGGCTCCCTTTCCGGAAGATTGGTGTTCCTTTGGAAAAGCACTTGAAGCGATGGGAGTCTCCGCTATTGGTTCTGCCGGAAGCCTGGCTGCAGCGGCTAGCCTGGCTGGAGCACTGGATTCCGGTAACTGGAAAAAAGCAGGTTTTAACGGCTTGATGATGCCAATTTTGGAAGACAGCATTTTAGCAGCCCGCAGCAGCGCCGGTCTGCTTTCGATTTATAATGTGCTCCAATATTCCAGCGTTTGTGGGACAGGATTGGATACTGTCCCATTGCCTGGAAATATCGAAGTGGAAAAGATCCAGGCGTTATTGCTGGATGTCGCCGCCCTGGCATTAAGGTTGAACAAACCACTCACTGCCCGGCTTATGCCGATCCCCGGCAAAAAAGCCGGCGACACGGTGGAATTTGATTTTTCGTACTTTGCTAAGGGGAAGGTGCTCGATTTCCCTTATTCAGGGATAGGCCATCCACTAACTGCCGGGGGTAAAATAGAGATCAAACCGCGCTGTTAGATTAGATCAACACTTCGATGGTTGAAGAAGCCCAGTGTGCATCAATCCAATCCTGCACAGCTTGTTCTTGCAGAACATGCAGCGCTTCTGCGCTGAGTGGTTGACTTTCACTGCGCTCGATGACTTGAATGATGTGGAAACCGTAGGATGTTTCGATGACTGTGCTGTATTGACCCGCGCTCAGACCGAAAGCAGCATCCTCGATTGCTTGCTGGTATAAGAATCCACGCGGGAACCATCCCAGATCGCCGCCGGTTAAAGAATCATATTCTTTTGCCAGAGTTGCAAAATCCGTCCCCGCTTGAAGCTGCTGGTATATAGAATCAGCCGTTGCGCGATCGTTGACCAGGATCTGGCGGGCATGAACCTGTTCGGTAGAGGTCGGAACGCCGTTGCTGATCTTGTCGCGCATCCAGGCGGCGGCCAGCTGCCTGCCCAAGGTCTGCCGAAAACCTATCTCATCATAATGGTTTGCCTGCAGCCAGGTCATGAATGGTTCTGCGCCGCCTACATCAGCGATCAGATCATCTATGTGAGCTTGCAATGTTGCTTCATCAACGGAATACCCTTCACTGGTAGCAGCTTGAGCCAACAGCACCTGCCCCACCAATTCGGAAAGGATCAGGTCAACCTGTTCTCCCTCGCTCAGTTCTTCCCCAAGCGCTGTTTGAGCATCTTTCAGACGGAGTTGTTCGTTTTGAAATTCTGCAACCGTGATTCCGGTTCCGTTCACCCGAACAGCCATTGGTTCTTCTGTTGGCGTAACCGTGGCGGTGACGGTCTCAGTTTGCTGCTGCTCCTTTTGAGTGCAGGCAGATATCAGTATCAAGAATATATTCAGTATGATAAACAAAGAAGTATGTTTTTTCACAATAGCGATGATTATAATCGGAAATAAAAAAGCCGTAGGGGTTTACCCTACGGCTACCTTTTTTAATATTCAGGCATTGGCGGTTGCGCCATCGGTTTTTCCTTTTCAGGAATATCGGTGATGAGAGCCTCGGTAGTGAGGATCATCGCTGCGATGGAAGTTGCATTTTCCAATGCACCGCGGGTCACTTTGGCAGGATCGATCACACCTGCTTTGACCATATCAACATATTTCTCAGAGAGAATGTCGAAACCGATCTTTTTGTTCTTTTCTTTTTCCTGAGCTTGATGAACATTTTCAACCACAACAGGTCCATCAAAACCGGCATTTTCAGAAATGCGTTTCATGGGAACATACAGTGCTTTGCGGACAATATTCACACCGGTTTGTTCGTCATCATTGCTCATCTTCAGGTCAGCCAGTGCATCCACTGCATTCAGCAGAGCTACACCACCACCGGGAACAATGCCTTCTTCAACTGCGGCACGGGTGGCAGAAAGTGCATCTTCAACACGATGTTTCTTTTCCTTCAACTCAGTTTCGGTAGCAGCACCGACACGGATGATGGCAACACCACCGGAGAGTTTTGCAAGGCGTTCCTGTAATTTTTCGCGATCATAATCACTGGTGGTTTTATCGATCTCAACACGGATCTGATCAATGCGGCCTTTAATTTCTTTGGAATCGCCTTTTCCGCCGATAATGGTGGTATTGTCTTTGTCAGATTGTACTTTCTCGGCTGTTCCGAGGTCCTGAACAGTAGCGGTATCCAGTTTGCGGCCGGTTTCTTCAGAAATGACAGTAGCACCGGTCAGGATAGCGATATCCTGCAGCATGGCTTTTCGGCGATCACCGAAACCTGGCGCTTTGACGGCAATAACATTGAGAGTGCCGCGCAGTTTGTTCAATACCAGGGTTGCCAGTGCTTCACCATCAACATCTTCAGCAATAATGACCAAGTCGCGCTTGCCTACCTGCACCATTTTTTCAAGGAGAGGTAATAAATCCTGCGCTGCAGAGATCTTCTTATCATGAATGAGAATATAGGGATTTTCAATGACTGCTTCCATGTGTTCTGAATCAGTCACGAAATATGCTGAAATATAACCGCGATCAAACTGCATACCTTCCACATATTCCTGTTCGAATTCCAGGCCTTTTGATTCCTCAACAGTGATCACGCCATCTTTGCCAACTTTATCCATTACATCGGCAATCAGGTTTCCAATCTGGCGATCCTGCGCAGAAATGGTGGCAACATTGGCAATTTCTTCTTTGGTAGAAATATCAATTGCTTGATCCTTGATCGCATCCGCCACTTTTTTGGATGCGGCTTCAATACCGCGCTTCAATAGCATCGGATTCGCTCCGGCTGCCAGTGTTTTCAGACCTTCGGTTACCATGGCATGTGCCAGAACGGTCGAGGTTGTCGTTCCATCACCGGCGATGTCATTGGTTTTGGTTGCTGCTTCTTTTAATAACTGGGCACCCATGTTTTCAAATGGATCTTCCAATTCGATTTCTTTTGCTACGGTCACACCATCATGGGTGATGGTCGGGGATCCAAACTTGCGATCCAGGGCTACATTGCGTCCCTTGGGACCGAGAGTGGTGGCAACTGCTTCAGCCACAATATCAATACCACTGCGCAGTTTCTTTCGCGCTTCTTCTCCAAAAACCAGTTGTTTTGCTGCCATAAGTATCTCCTTCTTTCGAGATTATTCTTGATTATTCTTTAACGATTGCCAGGACATCGCTCTCTTTTAAGATCAAGAGCTTCTTATCATCGATCTTGATTTCGGTGCCCGAGTATTTCGCAAATAGGATTGTATCGCCTTCTTTTACATCCATCGGGATACGTTCGCCCTTTTCATCGCGATCACCAGGACCGATGGAAAGAACTGTCCCTTTTTGGGGTTTTTCTTTTGCTGTTTCAGGCAATACAATGCCTGAAGCGGTCACATCTTCCCGTTCGATCGGTTCTACTACCAATCGGCTTCCGAGGGGTTTGATATTGAGTGCCATATAAGATCCTCCTAATTTTTTTTGAGTCATTATTTTAGCACTCTTTTTATTAGAGTGCTAATTTCAATCTTAACCAGCTTTCAAGTTCAAGTCAAGACAAAATGCGAGAATTAATATTTTTTTAATATTTAATAGCCATACGACTCACAGATCGCTTCGGATTCTTCCACCACCCCCATAATGATCGTGTCATCGGAAAAAGCATTTCGCACCATTTCCAGGATTTCCATTGCTTTTTCGCAGTAGCCATTCGTCTCCCGGTGTAAAGCAGCCATCACGGCGCCATATTCCGCATAGTAATCTTTAGTATCGATGGTTAGAGGTAATCCCTCAATCGCCACCATGGTATCGGTTTCCGAATCACATTGGCGCACTTCACAGCTTTCTTCAGCCGTGCAGCCTTCCAAACCGCATTGAAAAGCCAGGATCTCGCTTTCATAGTTGCGGGCTTTATGATAGATATCTCCTAGAAAAGCATAATTGTAGGCATCATCCGGTTTTAATTGCACCGCTTTACGGGCATTCAAACTTGCCAGAAGGGGTTGCCCCTGCTGTACATAGGTTTTCGCAATGGATTGGTAAGGGATCGGATCGGCAATCCCAAGCTGTTCATTGATATCAGCAGCTTTCGCGAAATAATCCAGTGCATAATCATACTGCAGCAGCTCTCGATAATTCACCCCGATGGATAAGTATAAAAAAGTAAGGTTGGGATTGATCTCGGAAGCTTTCTTATACTCCGTAATTGCCGCACTGTAATTTCCAATGGATTCCTGCAAATATCCGCTGATGCGGTGAACATCCATTAATGAATCATCCTGTTGTAAAGCCTGATCGATATATTGTTCGGCCTGGGTCCATTTCATTTGGTCAGTCAGAATTTCAGCATAGTATGCCAATGCCAATGTATTATTGCCATCCAGCTGCAGCGCAGATACGGCTTCCTGTTCTGCCTGGGTTAATAATTGATCAGACTGATCACTGACCAGTGCGGAACTCGCCAGCCAATCCAGCGCAAATGCTTTGACGGCATGAGCAGTGCTGTTTTCGGATTCAATTTCGAGTGCTTTGTTAGCCGATTCCAATGCCTCGTTCAAGCGGTTATATTTATCTTCGCTGGAAACTAAAAGGGTTGAAGAATATACCTGAATTCTGGCCAGTTCAACCCACAGATCGACATTATTGGGATCCACCGCCGCCGCGTTTTGAAATGCCTCCAGAGCTTTTGTTAGATCTCCTGCAACAAAATGTACCTCAGCCTCTTCTACAAATGAATCCACGGTTCGAGTAGCGGTAGGTGTTGCCATAAACAGCGGAGTGATGTGGCCTTCTATTTGATTGCGCATTATTATAAGCAAATAAAGGATCATAGCGATCAAAACCGCAATGATATAAGGACTCGACCGGTGTTTCTTCTTCTGAAACAGAGAATCCCTGTGGGGTAAGTACATTTCACTCTCCCGTTGTGGTTGGTACCTGATACGGTAATGGAGTGGGCGTAGCGGTGGGCTGGGGTGTCCAGGTAGGCAGCATGGTGGCGGTCGGCAGTTTCAACAATTGTTGATTATTCATTTTGGTATAGCAGCGATCCAAGATATATTCAGCATTATAAATAGCCGTCTCATCATCCTGCATGCTCTGGATAATAGCCTGTGCAATGGGAACGGCATCACCACAATATCCAAGTTCCATCAAAGCCATACCGTATACATAGTAGAAATCAACCACATCATACGATAACGGTACTGCTTCAACGAGCACATTATCAGATGTGATCCCTCCCTTAATTACTAGTTGAAGTGAAAGGATGGCATCTCCAAACTGATAGTTCTTGTAATACGCTTGTCCAAGATAGCCCCAATAATAAGGATTCTCGGGATCATCGGAGATAGCCTGTTGAAAATACTGGATTGCTTTGCCATATTCACCGGTGCGGGAATATGTCCTTCCGATCAAAACATCCGGAATTGCATCTGTGGGATTGAGAGCACTTGCTTTGGTATACTCTTCCACCGCTTTGGTATATTCAAGTAAGCTGGCATAGGTGCGCCCAAGGGATATGTGAATTTCAGCAACATTGGAATTCACTGCCACGGCTGCCTCATACTCCGTAATCGCATCTGCATAATTGGCCGTGATCTCCAAGACTGCACCCCGTGCCCAGTGTGTTTCCAATGCGGTAGGTGAAATCGCTTCGGCCTTTCGGGAAGCTTCGATTGCGGCGTCGAGATCACCCTGCGCACCGGAACCCACCAGAATCTTTTGGGCTTTAACAATGGCATCATAAGCATATGCGAAATAATTGGAGGGATCATATTCGGTGGCTTTCTGGAGATTTGATTCTGAATCCAGATAATCTCCTAAGAGCCCGTGTGAAATACCCTTGATTGCATACGCCTGGCTGTTCTCTGGGTTAAGCAGCAATGCATTGCTGGCATCTTCCAGCGATGCTTCATAATCTCCTCGATAAAGATTGATCATAGCCGATGCAATATAGTTCGAAGGATTTTGCGGATCAGCTTTGATGGCTTTGTCATATGATTGCAGGGCTTGTGAGTATTTTCCTTCAGCCACATAATTCTGAGCTTCGGTTATAAAGATTTCCGGAGATAGGGTGGGAGTTGGGGAAGGCAGGAAAATATATGGCGAGAATGGTTCAACTTTCCGATCGATGTATACCAACAATCCGATAATGATAATCAGGATCAATATTCGCAGGGGATTTGAACGGCGATTCCTGCGCCGCATATTCCAATTTCTTCCTTTTATATACATATGGCAATCTTATCATCATGTTAAAAAAGGCGTCAAGAAAGGGAAAAAGTACTGCGCAGATAATGAAATGGTTTTCTTGCAAATCGTTTTGGTTAAAGCTAGAATGAAACCATGTATTTTGATATTTTTACGCTCTTCCCCGAAGTTTTTCCGGCATATCTTGAAACAAGCATCTTGAAACGGGCAAAAGAAAACCATCTTCTGGATGTCCATTTACACGACATTCGCAATTGGGCAACCGATAAACATCACACAACCGATGACACACCCTATGGGGGTGGAGGGGGGATGGTGATGAAACCAGAACCAATTTTCAATGCAGTTCAGGAAGTTCTCAATATTCCACCCATCTGTCCCCTTATTCTGCTCACCCCGCAGGGAGAAACCTTCACACAGCAGAAAGCACTTGCATTCAGCAAGCTTCCCCGCCTGGCAATGATTTGTGGGAGATATGAAGGTTTTGATGAGCGCATCCGCGAACATTTGGTCACAGAGGAAATATCCCTTGGCGATTATGTTCTGAGCGGCGGCGAATTGCCGGCACTCATCCTAATTGAAGCAATAACTCGTCTCATCCCGGGTGCATTGGGTGATCCGGATGGTGCCTTTGACGATTCATTCAGTTCCGGTCTGCTGGAATATCCGCAGTACACCCGACCGCCTGTTTTTCAGGGATGGAAAGTGCCGGAAGTGCTACAATCCGGAGACCATGGGGTTATTAACCGCTGGCGGCGCAACCAATCTTTACTGCGCACTCTGCAAAAAAGGCCGGAACTTCTTCTAAATGTTGAACTTACCGCCACAGATCTGGATTATCTCGAACAAGTAATTCATGAATCAGAAAATTCCATATCTGATTCTATAATTAATATCATTAAAAAAAAGAAAGGATTGATATGAAATACAACATTGGGAAAACATTTTTACTTGGTCTGGGCTTCTTTGGGGTCAGCGTTATTTGGAGCGTCTATAACGCTTACGTACCCGTCTTCCTCGAATCCAGGTTTGCACTTTCAGCTGGGTTCATCGGCATCTTTATGACTCTTGATAACATCGCTGCCTTATTTATTCAACCATCCGTGGGAGCATGGTCCGACCGGCTGCGCACACCCATCGGCCGCCGCATGCCTTTCATTCTTATCGGGGCTCCGATCGCTGCGCTGGCGTTCTTTGTCCTGCCAAAATCCATGTCTCTACCCGTCTTCTTTTTTGCAGCCAGCTTGCTGCTTCTTGCCATGGCTCTCTGGCGCACACCGGTCGTCGCATTGATGCCAGACATCACTCCGTCTAAGTATCGTTCACAAGCCAACGGTATCATCAACTTTATGGGGGGAATTGGTGCAATCGTTGCATTCTTGATTGGGGCAACGCTGTATGAGATGAATCCGTCTTATCCTTTCTGGTTAGGTTCTATCCTCGTTTTAGTGGCAGCCATTCTTGTCTTTATATTTATCAAGGAACCGAAGGAATTTGAGCATTCGGAAGAAAAAGCTCCATCGCTTCTGCAATCTGTAAAGGCGATTTTCAAAGAAAAAGATCGCAACACGCTACGCATCCTTCTATCGATCTTTTTCTGGTTCATCGCCTACAATGGGATTGAAGCCTTCTTTACACTCTATGGAAAAAATTACCTGGGAATTAGTGAATCGGATGCTGCACGACTGTTAGGTCAGCTTTCTACTTTCTTTGTTCTATTTTCACTGCCCTCCGGTTACATTGGAGCTGCAGTAGGAAGAAAAAAGACGATCCTGACCGGAATTATTCTCATGGCTATCTGCATCGCATCTCTCTTTTTTCTGCCAACCGGATTCCTGACAACCTTACTCACCACACTGCCTTTCCTTGGTAAAGTTCCCGTTATCGGCGTCATTTTAATGATTACAGGAATTGCATGGTCGCTGATCAACATTAATTCACTTCCTATGGTTGTTGATATGACCGATGCAAATCGAATCGGAACATATACAGGATTGTATTATTTATTCTCAACCCTGGCTGCCATCCTCGGCCCCATCCTGTATGGTTTCATCATTCAATTCAGTGATGGAAAATATAACTTGCTTATGATCATCAGCCCAATTTTCCTATTAGGGGCACTGCTAAGCATTTCAGGTGTGAAACGCGGCGAAATTCAGGAGTAAAGGAAATATTTTATGTAAGAAAAAGAATATGATAGAAAGCATATTAATCAAAACTTGATTTTGAAATTTAAACAAGATATACTTAAATTCCATGAGAGATGATTGTCATCTCTCGAATCTAATTTCTCTAGGAGGAGAGATAATGACCAAAAAAATTTCGTTCCTTTTAACTCTTCTAATCATTGCTTCTGTCTTGCTCGTCAGCTGCTCAAAAGCAGAAGAAGCAGTAGTAGAAGAAGAACCTGCTGCTGAAGAACCCGCAGCAGAAGAACCAGCAGAAGAAGCTGCTCCAGTTATGAAATTCTGTCAGGTTACTGATGTCGGCGGTATTGATGACAAATCTTTCAACGCAACAGCTTGGCTGGGCATGCAGAATGCTGCCGCTGATTTTGGCGTGGAAGTCAAATACCTCGAATCACAACAGCAATCGGATTACGAAATCAACCTAAATGCCTTTGTGGAAGAAGGCTGCGACCTGATCATTTCCGTTGGCTACCTGCTGGCTGA
>LDZU01010230.1_pt1 | contig 14657 bp, 6 predicted proteins | sample 615531 | NCBI WGS metagenome assembly LDZU01 (sample SAMN03408293, study PRJNA278302) | terrestrial metagenome | isolation source: oil reservoir sample SB2 | place: USA: Alaska, North Slope, Schrader Bluff formation | collected 2011-09 | reverse complement strand
CAGCCTGCAAACATCTTTCCCCTCACCAGCGTCGGTCAGGCAGGTTAAATCTGAAACCAGCCGCTGGGGAGGGGAATCAAAGGGGAGGGGTTTATGAACGTATTGTGTTCTTCTTGAATATAAAGTTGTTCATTTTTTATTGTTCTGGTCATTTTCAACACCCTCGATTTACTTCCCGTACCTGAGCAGTAAATCCTAAGACAGCTTTGCAACTTTGGCTTGAAAACGGGGTTTTAGTATTCAGGTTAGAAGTGGTCCTTCTAACGGTTGTTATAAGTTTGCATTTAACGAAACAATGGTTATTACGATTTTTCTGCAGTTTGATGCTATTTTGGGACAAACCTTAACATGATACAACAAGAAAAAGAATTGCAATCTTTGCGCCAGCGGGCGAGCTTAGGTGGAGGGGAAAACCGCATCGAGGCGCAGCACGCTAAAGGCAAAGCCACTGCACGCGAGCGCATTGAGAAACTGCTTGACCCGGGGAGCTTCAATGAGATCGGCATGTTTATCACCCACCGCGCCAGCGGCTTTGATATGGAGAAGAACCGCCCCTATGGCGACGGTGTAGTAACTGGCTGGGGCAAGATTGACGGACGTACGGTGTATGTGTTTGCTCAAGATTTCACTGTGATTGGCGGCTCGGTGGGCGAAATGCACGGGCGCAAAATTGCGCACCTGATGGACTTGGCGTTGGAGAATGGCGTGCCTCTCATTGGCCTGAATGACTCGGGCGGTGCACGCATACAAGAAGGCGTGGATGCCTTAGCCGGCTATGGTGAAATCTTCTACCGCAATGTGCAGGCTTCCGGCGTTATCCCCCAAATCTCTGTGATTCTGGGACCTTGCGCTGGTGGGGCGGTCTACTCGCCAGCCATTACTGATTTCGTCTTCATGGTGGAAAATACAGCGCATATGTTTATTACCGGACCGGATGTGGTACGTGCTGTAACGCATGAAGATATCAGTGCTGCCGAGCTGGGCGGAGCGGCGGTGCATAGCCAGCGCTCTGGCGTGGCGCACTTTACCGCCAGCGATGAAGACACGCTGCTGGCTAATGTGCGCTATTTGCTTTCCTTTTTGCCTTCTAATAACCTGAGCCCAGCGCCTGCAATCGACCTAGACGATGACCCGAAGCGCCAAACACCCGAACTGCGCGAAATCATCCCCGCTGAGCCGCAACAATCCTATGACATCTTAATGGTTATCCGTGCCCTCGTGGATGGCGGTGAGTTCCTCCAGGTGCAGAGCAGTTATGCCCCAAACCTGGTGGTGGGTTTTGCCCGCCTGGACGGCAAAACCGTGGGCGTGATCGCCAACCAACCTGAAGTGCTGGCTGGCGTGCTGGATATCAATGCCTCGGATAAAGGCGCGCGTTTTATCCGCTTTTGCGATGCCTTTCATATCCCTTTGCTCACGCTCGTGGATACGCCTGGTTTCATGCCCGGCGCCGAGCAGGAGTACGGCGGCATCATCCGGCATGGCGCCAAGATGATTTATGCCTATGCGGAAGCCACCGTGCCAAAGGTAGCGCTCATTTTGCGCAAAGCCTATGGTGGCGCTTATATCGTCATGAGCTCTAAACACTTGGGCGGGGATATCAACTTTGCCCTGCCGCAAGCCGAGATTGCTGTGATGGGTCCCGAAGGTGCGGTCAAGATTGTCTTCCGTAAAGAAATCGAAGCTGCCGAAGCCCCTGAACAAAAGCAATCTGAGCTCACCCAGCTCTACCGTGCAGAGTTGGCTTCGCCTTTTATGGCGGCTGCCCGTGGGTACTTAGACGACATTCTCGAGCCAGAAGAGTGCCGCGCACAGCTGATTGCAGCGTTTGAGACGTTGGCAAGTAAGCGCCAAGCTGTCCCGGCACGCAAACACGGCAACATTCCTCTTTAGCAAGCAATTTCCCGATAAGGTTCCATACGATGAGAAAGAGTTTAAAGATACTGGTTGCTAATCGAGGGGAAATTGCCCTTCGCGTCCTGCGCACCTGCCGCGAAATGGGCATCCCGACTGTGGCCGTCTACACGGAAGTAGACGAGTTGGCATTGCACGTAAGCTACGCAGATGAGGCTGTAGCGCTGGGGGAGCGCATTGGCTATCTTGATATTGATAAGCTGCTGCAGGCTGCCCGCCAAAGCGCCGCGACGGCAATTCATCCTGGGTACGGCTTTTTAGCAGAAAATGCTGACTTTGCCCAAGCAGTGGAAGAAGCCGGCCTGACTTTTATTGGTCCGCGCTCGGAGACGATTGCCTTGCTGGGCGATAAGTTGGCTTCCCGCCAAGTGGCGAGCGAATGCGGCTTGCCCGTGCTGCCGGGCTCGAGCTCACCGCTGCCGCCAGAGCTGCCCTTGGAGATGGCGCGTCAGGTAAGCTACCCTGTACTGGTCAAAGCGGCAGCTGGGGGCGGTGGCAGAGGCATCCGCTTAGCCACGCGTGCCGAAGAACTGCCAGAGGTAATCGCCGCGGCACGGCAGGAAGCTTTAGCAGCTTTTGGCGATGATAAAGTGTTCTTGGAGTCGATGGTGCAGCAAGCCCGGCATATCGAAGTGCAGATTTTGGGCGATGGGCGTGGGAATGTGCTCTGCTTAGGGGAGCGCGAATGCTCCATCCAACGCCGGCTCCAAAAGCTGATCGAAGAAGCGCCGGCTGCAGGGCTGCCAGAGAGCATCCGCACGCAGCTTTATGACGCAGTTTTCCGTTTGGGGCATCAGCTCAACTACCGCGGCTTAGGTACGGTGGAATTTTTGCTGGATGCTCAGAACGAATTTCACTTCATCGAGGTAAATCCGCGTATCCAGGTGGAGCATCCGGTAACGGAAATGGTCACGGGCATGGATCTGGTCAAAGAGCAGCTTTTGGTGGCTTTAGGCGCGCCTTTGCGCATGCTGCAGGACCAAGTGGAGCTGCGCGGTTCAGCCATCGAGGCGCGCGTTTTGGCGGAAGACCCGGCGCAGGATTTTTTACCATCCACGGGCAAAGTCAGCTTCCTGAAAGAGGCTGGAGGTCCAGGCATTCGCATAGATAGCGCTATTTATCAAGGTTTGCAGGTGAGTGCCGATTACGATTCGCTGCTGGCTAAAATAATCGCCTGGGGCGAGAACCGCCCAGCAGCCATCCGCCGCATGCACCGCGCTTTGGACGAGTTTCAGATCGGCGGGTTGGCTACGGATCTCGAGTTCCTCAAGCAGATTATCAACAGTTCTCGCTTCCGCGCCGGCAATATCACCACCACGTATTTGGAAGAATTTTCACCCCAAGAAACGCAGCCCGAATCGGAGCTGGAACGCGCTGTAGCCTTAGCCGCTGCACTTTACGTCAATGAGCAGCATGCGCGCAAACCAGCACCAGAACCCGGTCATCTGGACTTGTGGCAGCGCACAGCCTGGCAGGAACAAATGAAAGCAAAGTTTTAGGAGGTAATCCTATGTCCTTATATTATGTCACTATTGGTAAAAATGAATATCATGTCGATTTGAACGGCACGCAAGCTAAAGTAAATGGCAAGCTTCTGGAGGGCAACTTGCGCCGGCTCAATGGCTCTGGGCTGCACCTATTGCAGCGCGAAAAGCAGACCTTGGAGCTCTTCTTAGATTCCCAAGAAGATGACACGCTCGAAATTTTGGTGGGCAGCCGCAGGGTCTTAGCTAAGGTCGAAACCTTGCCACAGCGCCTTACCCATGCTCGCACTGAAGCGGAATCCAGTAACTTGCGCTCCCCCATGCCTGGATTAATCATCAAGGTAGGTGTTTATGCTGGCGATTATGTGGAGCAAGAGCAGACGCTCGTGGTGCTCGAATCGATGAAAATGCAGATGCAGCTGCGTGCCACTTGCAGCGGCTATGTGACGGAAGTTTCGGTTCAGCCCGGTCAACAAGTGGAGAAGAACGCTGTGCTTGTGCGCATCGACCCAGAGAGCTAAGGGTTAAAAGACTCAAGTTTTGCAATATAGAATTTATCGGAGAATATCATGACCACTCCTCAATTGGTTGCGATCGTGGGGCTGGGCGCCGTCTTACCAGACGCCAAGGACGTCCCCACTTTTTGGAATAACATCAAAAGCGGGCGCTATTCGATTACGGAGGTTCCGCCTGAGCGCTGGAACCCGGCGCTGTATTATGCTGCCGACCCTTCTATTCCGGATAAGACCTATTCTAAAATTGGCGGTTGGGTGCGGGAATTTGACTTTGAGCCGCTCAAATGGGGTATTCCCATCCCGCCGCGTGTGGCGGAAGCCATGGATGACGCTCAAAAGTGGGCCATCGCTGCCGCACGACAAGCCCTGATTGACTATGGTTTTCCGCAGAAGGCGCTCGATCCTGAACGCGTGGCCGTCATCTTGGGCAATTCCATGGGTGGCGAAGGAACCTATAACTCTACCGTGCGCATCCGCTCAGCTGAACTTCTCGATGACTTGCAAAACATTGCTGCTTTCCAAAGCTTACCAATTGAAGTGCAAAAGGCACTTTTGCAAGGCATGCAAACGCGCATCAATCAGCGCTACCTCAATATCACCGAGGACACCATGCCTGGGGAGCTCGCCAATATCATTGCCGGCCGAGTGGCAAACATCTTCAATTTCTACGGCCCTAATTTCACTACAGATGCCGCCTGCGCTTCGTCTTTTGCAGCGCTGCAAGCCGCTATTAATGGCCTCGCGTCGGGTCAGTTCGATGCCGTCCTGACGGGCGGCGTGGACCATAACATGGGGCCGGAAACCTTTGTCAAGTTCAGCAAGATTGGCGCGCTCAGCCCGGATGGCTCGCGTCCTTATGCCGACGGTGCCAATGGCTTTGTAATGGGCGAAGGCGCAGCCGTATTCCTGCTCAAGCGCCTGGAGGATGCCGAAAAAGCCGGCGACCATATCTATGCTGTTATCCGCTCTGTGGGTGCCAGCAGCGATGGCCGTGGCAAGGGCATCACCGCCCCTAACCCCATGGGTCAGCAACGTGCTGTCGAACGCGCTTGGAAGGCTGCCAGGGTTTCCCCAGCCAGCGCCGGCCTGATCGAAGGGCATGGCACCTCTACCAAAGTGGGGGATGTGGTGGAAGTGAACAGCCTGAATGAAATTTTTGGGAAGTTGGATTTACGCGCTGGCAGCATCGCCTTAGGCTCGGTCAAATCCAACTTTGGCCATCTCAAGAGCGCTGCCGGGGCGGCTGGCTTGCTCAAGGCAGTGCTGGCTTTGCATGAGCGTGTGTTGCCGCCCAGCGCCAACTTTGAGCGCCCCAACCCGCAGTTAGATTTTGCGCATATGCCTTTTGCTGTAGCAAACAAGCTGCGCCCCTGGGAGCAAGCTAATGGGCAGCCGCGCCGCGCCGGCGTGAGCGCTTTTGGCTTTGGCGGCACAAACTTCCATGTCGTTTTGGAAGAATACCTACCGGGGCTGGCAACTGAGGCTGCGAAAGCCTTTCCGGGCGTAGAAATCTTTAGGGAACCACAAAAAGAAGCAGCAGCCCTTCCGTTGTATTCCAACCTGCTCTTTTTAGGGGCAGAAAGCCGATTAAAGCTGCAGGAGCAGCTGACCAAGACACTTGCCCAAGTCCAGCAAGGCGCGCTTCCGTCCTCTCAGCTGCCAGGAGCAGAGCTTATCCGTCAGCCCGAGCGCTTAGCCATTGCCTATAGCTCGCCTGAAGAGTTGATTAAGTTAGCAGAGAAAGCCCAGAAAACCCTTGAGAACGAATCCGCCATAGCTTGGCAAGCATTCGCAGCGCAAGGGGTGTTCCGCGGCAACGGCAAGCCCGGCAAATTGGCGTTTCTCTTCCCCGGGCAAGGCTCGCAATACGTTAATATGCTGCGTGACCTGCGCGATAGCGAGCCTGTGGTTGCGGAGACCTTCCGCGAAGCCGATGAGATTATGACGCCCATCTTCGGCAAGCCGCTCACCAGCTACATTTACGTGGAAGGCGATGAAGCCAGCTTGAAGCATGCAGAAGAGAACTTGCGCGATACCACCATCACCCAGCCGGCTGTGCTGACGGCGAACGTAGCCTTGCTGCGTGTATTAGAGAAGTTTGGCTTCAAGCCGGATATGGTCATCGGGCATAGCTTAGGCGAGTACGCGGCGCTGGTAGCCGCTGGGGTGATGAGCTTCTCGGAGGCGCTCGAGGTTGTCAGTGCGCGCGGTCGGGAAATGGCGCGGGTATCTCTCGCAGATAATGGCTGCATGGCAGCCGTTTCGGCTCCCTTGGCAGAGGTCGAGCGCATCATCCAGGGTGTGGATGGCTATGTGGTCATCGCTAACGTCAACAGCCCGGTCCAATCTGTAATTGGTGGTGCAACCAAGGCTGTGGAGGCAGCCATCGCAGCTTGCCATGCAGAAGGCTATCAAGCTGTCAAGATTCAGGTTTCGCATGCTTTCCATACACGCATTGTGGCACCAGCAAGCGAACCCTTACGGAAGGTGATTGAACGCATGCACCTGCACACGCCGCAAATCCCGATTGCTGCCAATGTGACTGGCGAGGTTTACCCTACCACCCGTGAGGAAATTTTGGATATGCTTGCCCGTCAGGTGGCTTCACCCGTGCAATTCATCAAGGGCATCAAGACCCTGTATGGATTAGGTGCGCGCACTTTCGTGGAAGTGGGACCTAAACGCGTCTTGAACGGCCTCACCGCGGATATTCTTAAAGGATACGAAGATATCACTGTTTTAGCCACAAATCACCCGCGCAAAGGCGGAGCAGCCAGCCTACACGATGCGCTCTGCGCCTTGCTGGCAGCTGGGTATGTGCCGGCTGGTGCGCAAGAGAGCCACGCCAGCGCGCCTGAGGTAAAGATAGACGCTAAACCTTCAAAATCAGCTGACCAAAAAGCCTTAGACACCGCGGAGATTCAAGCATTCGTGCTCGGCTTGGTCAGCGAGAAAACTGGCTACCCCCCAGAGATGCTCGATCTGGAGCTGGACCTGGAGGCAGACCTTGGCGTTGACACGGTCAAGCAGGCGGAGCTTTTTGCCGCGGTGCGGGAGCATTACGGCATCCCGCGCCGGGAGGACCTGCTCTTAGCTGAATATAACACCTTAAGTAAAGTGATCAGCTTTGTGGTGAATGCGCTCCAAGAGCAACCTTTAGCTCCAAGCATGCCAGGTCAGGCAGCGCAGCCGGCTGTGAAGCCAGAAAGTGTTTCTACGGTAGCACCGGCTTATGCCATGGCAGCGCAAATTGCTCAGCCCGCTGCGGTGACCACCCGGACACTCCTGCGAAGCCTTGCGCCAACACCTTCTCACGCTGGGTTGACAGGCTCTGTGGTCATTAGCGGCACAGGCTTGGGCTTGCCTGGGCGCAATCGGCACGTTTTCCAAGAAGATAACATCGAAACTATTCTAAACGGCACCGTGCTGATTGACCCGCTGCCTGAGGAGCTGCGCCAAAAAATCCTCGAACGGCGCATCGTGCGTGTAATGAAAAGCGAATCGGGCGCACAAATGTTGCCGATTGAAGACTTGGAACAAACGATTAAGTTAGCTGGTCAGCGGGGGCAGTTCGACCCAGTGGTTGAATTTGGCATTCCGCAAAACCTGGTTGAATCAACCGACATCAGCACGCAACTAGCCATGGCTGCCGGGATCGAAGCCTTGCGGGATGCTGGCATACCACTCATGATGACTTATAAAACTACCAGCACGGGTAGCAAGCTGCCCAATCGCTGGATGCTGCCGCCAGCATTGGCAGATGAAACCGGTGTGATTTTCAGCTCGGCTTTCCCGGGCTATGCCCAGCTGAGCGATGAAGCTGACCGTTTTTACACACATCAGAAGCTCACAGCTCAGCTTGATGAGCTACGCAGCTTACAGGCTTTAACTGCCGGCGATACTGCTCTGGGGAAGGCACTCGCTGAGCGCATGGATGCCTTGGAGGCAGAACTAGAAGCTCTGGACTATCATTTTGACCGCCGCTTCCTCTTCCGTATTCTTTCGATGGGGCATTCGCAGTTTGCGGAGTACATCGGCGCGCGGGGGCCTAATACCCAGGTCAATGCCGCCTGTGCCTCGATGACCCAAGCTTTAGGTTTAGCGGAAGATTGGATTCGCAGCGGACGCTGCCGGCGGGTGGTAATTATCTCCGGCGATGATGTTTCGGATGGCAACTTAGGTGCGTGGATTGAATCTGGATTTTTGGCGACGGGCGCTGCCACGGCGGAAGGCGACTTGCGTAAAGCGGTGCTGCCCTTTGACCGCCGGCGCAACGGCATGATCGTGGGGATGGGCGCAGCTGCTCTGGTGGTCGAGTCGGAGGATGCGGTGCGCGAACGCGGCATGTGTGGACTGGCAGAAGTGCTTTCCACCGAGGTTGCCAATAGCGCCTTTCACGGCACACGGCTGGATGTCAATCATATTTCGGATGTGATGGAACGGCTCTTAGCTAAAGCTGAGGAGCGCTTCAGCCTCAAGCGCAATGATTTGACCGGAGAAATGATGTTTATGTCCCATGAGACGTATACACCTGCGCGCGGCGGCAGCGCTGCGGCAGAAATCCATGCCCTGCGCCAGACTTTTGGCGATAAAGCCAATCAAATAGTGATTGCCAATACCAAAGGCTATACTGGACATGCGATGGGCGTGGGCATCGAGGACGTCGTCGCCATTCAGGCGCTGGTGCATGGCAGTGTGCCCCCTATTGCTAATCTGGACGAGCAATTCGAGCCCGATCCAGAGCTGGGGGACCTCAACCTTTCGCATGGAGGCAGCTACCCGCTCAATTATGCATTGCGCTTGGGAGCAGGCTTTGGCTCGCAGGTTGCCATGGCGCTCTTCCGGCGTATCCCCAATGATGAAGGCAGAAAACAACCCGAGCTCTACCAGCGCTGGTTAGATGAGATTAGTGGTCACCCTGGTGCAGCTCTGGAAGTGCAGCAGCATACCTTGCGGATCCGCCAAAACGGCTTACCCGAACGGCAGCCTGCGCCTTCACGCTGGAAGATGGGCAAGGGACCAACCCTTTGGGCGGAAGAACCTGCGCCATTTGTGGCTTGGCCGGTTAGCTCCCAGATAGCAAACGAGAGCCAGCCCACCGCTACAACGACGGCGCAAGCCAGAGCAGAAGCACCTCAAGTGAATGCTCCCATTGCTGCTGCAGAGCTAGATGAGATAAAAACATTTATCTTAGGCTTAGTGGGTGAAAAAACTGGCTACCCCGTTGAAATGCTCGACCTGAACTTAGATCTCGAAGCAGACTTAGGCATTGATACGGTCAAGCAGGCTGAGCTTTTTGCTGCAGTGCGCGAGCACTATGACATCCCGCGGCAGGAGGACCTGCGCCTTTCAGACTATAATACCTTGCAGAAGGTGATTGACTTTGCTGCCGGTGCTGACAAACCTGAGCTTTCAGCCGCAGGTGCAACCCAGAATGTGAATGCGGCAGGAACAGCACCGGTTACCTCAGAGTTGGCCATCTCTGCCCCATCAGGGCAGGCGGAGGTTTCAGCTACCTTCCAGGTGCCAGATGAAGAAGCCGTGAAGGCTTTTGTGCTCGCGCTGGTGAGCGAAAAAACTGGCTATCCTGCTGAAATGCTCGACTTGGACCTCGACTTGGAGGCAGACCTTGGCATCGACACGGTCAAGCAAGCCGAGCTCTTTGCTGCAGTGCGCGAAAATTACGGCATCCCACGGCGGGAAGACTTACGTTTAGCAGAATACAACACCCTGCGCAAAGTCATCGGCTTTGTGCGTGAAGCAAAGCCTTCAGAGCAAGCAGCAGAGACTGAGAAGTTGATTCAGGCAGAGGTACGAGAAGTAGAAGAGCCATCAACTGTACCCAGCCGACGAGTGCCCGTGCCCGTTTTGCTACCGGCGCTGGAACTCTGCCAACCCACAAATGTGGCGCTGCGCGCCGGCATGCGCATCATAATCATTGCTGATCAAGCTGGCGTGGGCAGCGCTCTGGCTAAAAAGCTGCGCGCTAAAAAGCTTGAGGCTTCCTTGCAAAAAGCCGGCTCTACGCTGAACGCAGATCCCTTTGCTGGGCAGCCTGTGGATGGTGTTTACTTCCTCAGTGCACTGGATGATGAACCGACTCTGCAAGACCTGACACTTGAAGTTTGGCAGGCATTACTGGACGAACGCTTATTTGTGCTCACGCGCTTGTTGCAGGCTTTGCCTAATCAGCCATTTCTGGTTACAGCCACGCGCTGTGGAGGGCTGATGGGCTATGAACCCGATGGCGCGCAAAACCCTACGGGCGGCTTGGTGAGCGGGTTCACCAAAGCTTTGGCGCGCGAGCGCCTAGACGCCTTGATTAAAACAGTTGATTTTGCAGCTTCGGCTTCAGCTACTGTTATCGCGAATCACTTGATCGATGAGACTCTGTGGGACCCAACGGTAAATGAAGTAGGCTGGCGTGGCGATCAGCGCTTTAGCCTGACGCTGGTCGATGAGCCGCTCAATGAAGCGGACAAGCCGGACTTGCCCGAGCAGCCGGTTTACTTGGTCAGCGGTGGCACGGCTGGTATCATTGCGCCCATCCTACTGGACCTAGCGGAGCATACACCGGGCAGCTTCTTCTTGCTCGGGCGGCATGTGCTCCCTGAAGCCGGAGATAGCGATTTAATCCGCTTGCAAACTGATCCGATCGGCTTGAAGAAAGACCTGATGGCACGCTTGGCTGCCCGTGGGGAGAAAGCGACGCCGGCACGCGTGGAAGAAGAGCTGGTCGCTCTGCAGCGCACTGCAGCCACTCTGGGAACGATAGAAGAGCTTCGTAAGCGCGGCGCCCAAGTGCGCTACTTGGTTTGCGATGTGACCTCGCCTGGGGCGACTGAAGCTGCAGTCAGTCAGGCACTGGACTCTGCTGGGCGGGTGGACGTGCTGTTGCACGCAGCTGGGGTGGAGTACAGCCGGCGCTTCGAGCGCAAAACCCAACAGGAAATCGAGCAAACCGTGGCAGTGAAAGATACTGGTTTCTTCAACCTATACCGTGCCCTTTTGGCTCACAAAGCTCTTCCGCAGCACATTCTGGCGTTTTCATCGGTGGCAGCCCACTTTGGCAATGCAGGGCAGACCGATTACAGTGCGGCTAACGATCTGCTCTGCCGCATGGTGAGTGCCCTACGCCGCCAGCACCCCCAGATCAAAGCGCAAGTGATTGACTGGGGGGCTTGGGGTGAGGTGGGCATGGCAAGCCGCGGCCACATGCCCGAGCTAATGAAGCGCGCCGGCATCGAGCAACTCAAGCCGGCAGTTGCTGCACCTTGCGTTTACCGCGAGCTGGCTTTTGCCCCAGCAGGCGAAGCCGTGATCGCCGGCTCTTTAGGGCAGATGGAGGCAGAGCTCTCGCAGGAAAATAGCCTCAACGGAGAGAAAGCCAACGAAATCATTCGGCGAAAACAACCCAAGTTAGCAATGGTGCAGCGGGTCATCCAATTTAACCCTAAAGAAGGGTTCGAATTTGAAACTGAGCTCGATCCCCAGCAAGAACCCTTCCTGCGCGACCATGCCCGCGACGGCATTCCTTTGCTGCCTGGGGTGATGGGCGTGGAAGCTTTTGTGGAAGCGGCGCAGGTGCTCACGGCGGTGCTTGCAGGTAAAGCGAACAGACTCACGCTCGATTATTTGGACGATGTTCAATTCTTGGCACCGCTGAAGTTTTACCGCGATAAACCGCGGCGCTTTACCCTCAAGGCGCGCGCCATGCCAGAAGGTGAGGGTCTGAGTGTGGCACTGCGGCTTAAGTCGCTCCTGGAACGTGTTGGCCGGCCTGTGGAACCCGTGCTGCATTTCAGTGGGCGGGTGCACCTGCAGCCAGAGGTAAAAGGCACATTGCCAAAACTTTCCTCACCGCAATGGCGCGAGGAAGGCATGGTCACAGCGGAGGAGATCTACCGGCTATACTTCCATGGGCCGGCTTTCCAGGTGCTGGAAGGCGTGCAGAGGGCGGAAGGCGGCGTGTTGGGCAAGATGAATGTTCAGCTGCCCCCGCTGATGAGCGCAGATAAAACCCTCTTGACCAACCCGCGGGTGCTTGAACTGGCTTTGCAAACCGCGGGAATCTGGGAAGCTGCCACGACTGCTACCTTGGCGTTACCCAGTACGATTAGCTGGCTCAAGCTCTACCCGGAGGCGAAACTCTCGGAGCTGCTCTTTGCGGAAGTGCAGCCAGATAAAGACGGCGATGACGCGCTCTACTTCTCAGCAAAAGTGATGGATGCCAATGGCAACTTAGCGCTGGAATTGCGCGATTACCGCACTGCCGCGCTGCCGTTTCAGGCTGAGCCAGAACTGATTGCGCCTTTCAGGCAGCTGGTAGCATGAGCATGCAGCAAGTGGAAGTAAAGTGGGGCAGCATAAAAGGCTTGCCCGAAGGGGTTGAGGGCTTTCTGAGTCCGGCTGAGGCGGAGCACTTTAGCCAGCTGCGCTTTGCTGCGCGCCGGCAATCCTATTTGCTTGGCCGGCTGGCGGGCAAGCAGCTGCTCCTGCAACAGCCAGAGTTAGCCAACCTTCAGCCACAAGAAATTACCGTCGTTAATTTGTCCTCCGGTGCGCCGTATGTGCTTGTAAAGGGGGAGGTTATCACCGGTTCCCTTTCGCTCAGCCACAGCGGCGAATTTGGCGTTAGCGCATATATCTCCGCATCCGGCTTTGCTGTGGGGGTTGACGTTGAAATGCTTCTGCCGCGCTCAGCCGGCCTGGTACGGGACTTTTTCACACCTCAAGAAGCTGCGCTGATTGCCAAGCTGCCTGAAGCTGAACAAACCGAATGGGTAAACCGCTTGTGGAGCGCGAAAGAAGCCATCCTCAAAGCTGTGGGGGCTGGGCTGCGCGTCGATACACGCCGGGTAGAAATTTTACCAGGCAACTACCCTGTGCGTGCCGATGGTTGGCAGACGCTGCAAGTGCAAAGCCAACTTTTCCAGGCAGGAGCTTGTCAGGTTTTTTCCCGCTGCGAGGACGGCTTTGTAAAAGGCTTGGCGGTGCTATCCACAAAAGAGCAGATAGAAGCATTCATAGTAAACATTAAACAGGAGCTGCTTGAAGTGCCCTTTGAATTATCTGAGATGAAGGAATAACGGATGAATAAAATCTCTTATATCGAAAATAAAGCTAAGTTGGTGGATCTCAGCCGCAGTGCGGAGCTGCTGCGCCAGATTGAGCAGCCGCTTTTCTTGCTAGACGAGGCTCAGCAGGTAGACCTCGTTAAGGCACTCCCCCAAGGTGTAATTCCCTCAGGAATGCTGCCAGCGGTGCCAATCACGGCGCTGGGCAGTGCAGCATTCCGCGCGCGCTATGGGTTGAAATACGCGCTCTATGGTGGCGCCATGGCAAACGGTATTGCCTCGGAAGATATGGTGATCGCCTTAGGAAAAGCGGGCATGATGGGTTCATTTGGGGCTGCCGGCCTCTCGCCGGCGCGTGTGGAAGCTGCGATTCAAAAGGTTCAAGCGGCATTACCACAAGGACCATATCTCTTCAATCTGATTTCTAGCTCGGGCGAAACGGGGCTGGAGGCAAAGCTGGTGGAGCTCTACCTTCAATATGGCGTCAACGCCATCGAAGCTTCAGCTTTCGTCAGCATCACTGAACCGCTGGTGTATTACCGCGCCTCAGGGCTAAGCCAAGACCCGGACGGCGCAGTGGCTATTGGGCACCATGTGGTTGCCAAGCTTTCGCGCGTGGAAGTGGCTAAGCGCTTTATGGAGCCGGCGCCGCAAGACATTCTCAAGCGCTTGGTGGAAGCTAAGAAAATCACACCAGAGCAAGCCGAGTTAGCTGCCAAAGTGCCCATGGCGGATGACATCACGGTAGAAGCAGATTCAGGAGGGCACACCGATAACCGTCCGCTAGTCAGCATGATGCCGCCGATGCTGCATCTTCGCGATCAAATCCAAGCCGAGCAGCACTATGCCGAGCCGGTTGGCATTGGTGCGGCGGGCGGAATCAGTACCCCCGAAGGCGCGCTGGCAGCCTTTACTTTGGGGGCGGACTATGTGGTTACTGGTTCGGTTAACCAGGCATGTGTGGAATCGGGCACTTCACCCAAGGTGAAACAGCTGCTGGCTCAAGCAGCGAGCACCGATGTGGCTATGGCTCCGGCGGCGGATATGTTCGAGATGGGAGTGCGCGTGCAGGTGCTCAAGCGCGGCACGCTCTTTGCCCCGCGGGCGCAAAAGCTGTATGAGCTCTACTCGGGCTATAACTCCGTAGAAGAACTGCCTCAAGCTGAAAAAGAGAAGCTGGAGAAACAGATCTTCAAGCGTTCGCTCGAAGATATCTGGCAGGAGACGGTGAGCTTCTTCTCTCAGCGCGATCCACAGCAATTGGAGCGTGCTCAGGCGGACCCGCACTATAAGTTGGCACTGATTTTCCGTTGGTATTTAGGCCTTTCTTCCCGCTGGGCAGTTACTGCCGAGCCTGACCGCGAAATGGATTATCAGATTTGGTGCGGGCCTTCGCTTGGTGCCTTTAATGATTGGTCCCGTGGCACCTATCTGGAACAGGCGGAAAACCGGCATGTGGCAGATTTGGCGCTGCAAATCCTGACTGGAGCCGCCTACCTGGCGCGCGTACGCCTGCTTGAATTGTATGGCGTGGAGCTACCGGCAGAGCTGCGCAGCCATCGACCAGGAAAGCCTATCGCTTAGGGAAACAAGCTATTCTGAGAATGCAAATCGTTTTTAACCGATGAGCGTGTTATAATAATTAAATGACCTACTAAGAACCAACC
>LDZU01004922.1_pt1 | contig 14706 bp, 8 predicted proteins | sample 615531 | NCBI WGS metagenome assembly LDZU01 (sample SAMN03408293, study PRJNA278302) | terrestrial metagenome | isolation source: oil reservoir sample SB2 | place: USA: Alaska, North Slope, Schrader Bluff formation | collected 2011-09 | reverse complement strand
AATGGCTCCAGAAATTAAACAAAAATCGGCCGCATAATTATAAAATAGGCCTGATCTGATCTTTATTTTACCATGCAAAATATGTTATAAATTAACGTACGAGATGTGTAATTATCAACTTATGGAGGGTAGAAGACAAAAATTAAGGAACAAAGTTTTTGGATTTGGGAACTTTTGAGAAATTTATTGCGTCCATAAGATATCAAGCACTTAACAATAAGAAATGGATGGTAAAGACATGAAGAAATTAACGTTATTTTCAATCCTTATATTAGCCCTGATTTTAGCCGGGTGTAATTTGCCGGGTTCACAGCAGGGGGAGGTTGATTCCGATGACAGCATGGCGACGGAGATCGCAAAGATCCTGACGGGCACACCTATCGAAATTAAACCTTCTGCGACGCCAGTTGTTGAGGAGGAAGAACCAACCGAGGTAGAAGAACCGACAGAAGTGGAAGAGACTGAAGAACCAACACTCGAACCGACGGACACACCTGAGGAAACGGAAGAACCCGAACCGACTGCGACCCCTGAGGAAGAGCAAGAAACGCCAACGCCTACAGCAGAACCCACAGAGACCTTGGCTGAGACCGATCCTGCGCGCACCCTGGGAGAACCGGATTGGGTTGATACCCTGGCGGATAGTGAAGGGTGGGCGATTGGCTATTCTGAATATTCAAGCATCGAATTTGAGGATGGCTACCTTAAGCTCACGGCAGACCTGGATGTAGACGCCTGGCGACTGACCTGGCCTTTCCTTGAAGATTTTTACCTGGAAGCAAAAATGCAATCACCAGAGTGCGAGGGCAGTGATCACTTTGGCGTGATGTTCAGGGTTCCTGCGAACGCAAATGCCAACAGGGGTTATCTTTTCGGGATCACCTGTGATGGCAAATACGGTCTGCGCCGCTGGGACGGTCAGGTAATGTATTCCCCGATAGCCTGGACAGAAAGTGATGCAATCAAAAAGGGTGAAGATGAAGTGAACACCCTGGGTATCATGGCTGAAGGTGCACAATTAACATTCTATATCAACGGCGAAAAGGTTGATGAGGTCTCTGACAACGCCTATTTGGCAGGCAGCTTCGGAATTTTTGTTGGCGGAACAAATGTTGACGATTTGACCGTATGGGTTGACCAGATCCGCTATTGGACAATCGATTAGAAAATTCAAACAAATAAACACAAAAAACAGCGGCTCAAATTTGAGCCGCTGTTTTTTATACACACATCTTATTGAGGTTTATATCAATCCCAGTTGTTTTCCAACTTTTTCGAAAATAGTAAGCACTTTATTCAACTGTTCGTCGGTATGGGTTGCCATGTAACTTGTTCTGAGCAGCTGCCTTCCAGGGGATACTGCTGGTGAAATGACCGGGTTAACAAATACCCCGTTTTCAAACAGCATCCGCCAGGTCATAAAGGTTAATTCGTCATCACCGATGATGATCGGGATAACAGGTGTGATTGAGTCGCCTGTGTCAAAGCCCAGGTTATGATATTCTCTCCGCATCATGTCGCCAATTTGGTTCACGCGTACAATTCGTTCAGGCTCTTCGCGCATCACTTCAAGGGCAGCCAGGGCAGCCGCGGCATTTGATGGCGGGATGCTGGCGCTGAAAATCAAGCTTCGGGCATGGTGCTGAACGTATTCAATCACGTCTTTGTCACCAGCAATAAAGCCGCCCAGGGATGCAAAGGATTTGCTAAAGGTGGACATGATCAGGTCGACGTCTTCTGTCATCCCAAAGTGAACGGCTGTGCCGCGTCCACCGCCAAGGACACCCATGGCATGGGCATCATCGACCATTAAACGCACACCATATGCCTTGCACAAGGGCACGAGTTCTGGCAGAGGAGCAATATCCCCTTCCATGCTGAACAAACCGTCAACCACCAGCAATTTTCCTTTGTCCTGGGGGAGGCTTTCAAGGACACGCTCCAGGTGGTCCATATCATTGTGCCGGTAGCGCTCAATTTTTCCGCCGCTTAAAAACGCGCCGTCAACAATACTGGCGTGATCCTCTTTATCCAGGATGATGATGTCACCTCTACTGACCAGGGCGCTGATCGTGCCAAGGTTGACCTGCATACCTGTTGAGAAAACAAGGGATGCTTCTTTGCCCACCCAATCGGCAATCTCTTCTTCAAGTGTCTCATGTAAGGTTAAATTGCCATTTAAAAATCGGGACCCAGTGCAGCTTGTACCATATCTATTGAGGGCATCAATGGCGGCTTGTCTTACCTTGGGGTGAGTCGTTAATCCCAGGTAGTTGTTAGAACCGCACATGATGATATGGCGGCCGTTGAAGATGACCTCTGTGCCCTCGTTTTCGTCAAGGGGGATAAAATAAGGATAAACGCCGCTTGCCTTCGCCTCTTTGACGGTTGAATAATCAAAACATTTGTTAAAGATGTCCATGTGACCTGCCTTTTACAAGAATAAATAACCTGTTAGATTATACATGAAATTTGTATCTATGAATCAACAATAGGTTAATGATAACACTTATCACATAAACATATAAGTCACGCCAGTTGCCTTTGCGACCTGAAATTCTTATAATATCAGTAGTATTGCAGTACTTTCTTGCGATTTGGGAGGCTGAGATGAAGCGGTCAGGTTCGATATACTTATTAATCCTTATACTGTTACTTCTATCAAGCTGCGGCATCACTGAAGAAACCGTGCCAACAGACGACGTTTTGGGGACCCAGGTTTCAATCATTTTGACGGAGACCGCGCTTCACAGCACCCTTCCTCCCACTGAAACCCTCATGCCATCCCCAACATCCGCAGCAGTTCCGATAACTGAGACGCCAACGCCAAGCTTCACGCAAACCACCATACCAATAGAGCCCCAGGATCTTTCAGATCCAGCTCTTTTGCTGGGTTTACCTGCATGGACATATGATTTCAACGGCACATCCAGCCCGTGGGATTTTGAATCGGATCAGGCGCTTTTTGAAACATCGGATGGCTATTTGAATATCACATCAAGGCTTAATCCAAACTGGCACAGCTGGTGGGTTTCATCACCGAGATTAAAAGACGCGTATCTTGAAGCAAAAATTGAGATGGAAAATTGCGGCGGATTCGATCGGTTTGGTATGGCTGTCAGGGCGAGCTCGGATGGAGAGCAATTTTATTTTATCGGTCTTACCTGTGATGGGCGCTGGGGTTTCTTCAGAATGACACCGAATGTGGAAATCTTTGAAATTCTCGCCTTCAACGAGGTGGATGCAGCACCTGAAGATTGGACTGAACCTCGCCGAGTTGGCATTTGGATGGAGGGTCCTTCTTTCAAGTTTTATATTGATGGCAGTGAAATCGGAACAGCCGCGGATAATACCCTATCAGGCGAGGGTTACACAGGGTTCCTGATTGCCTATTCTGAGACACCGGGATATACCGTCCGCGTTGATCAACTTCAATATTGGAATCTGCCCTAAGATCGACCCAATGTGCTAAGATTATTGATTGAAAATAAAAGAAAGACCTTTCGAGGTCTTTTTTGATGAATTGCATATGGATTAAACAGCGGTTTACTGTATTATTGACCTTATTTGATTATGACAGGTATTCGGACAAAATGAAAATTAAACAAGTTACAAGTAGTGATCGAAAAGCGATCAAACAATTTATTGATTTCCCCTTCAAGCTTTACCAATATACAGAGCAATGGGTTCCACCGATGCGGTCGGAGATGAAAAAGATCTTTGAACCCACTTATCCTTTTTATAAGTACGGCGATGCCGCATTTATCCTCGCCCAGAATGGAAATGGCGAAACCCTGGGGCGTTTGGCTGTGGTTAACAATCACCGTTACAATGATTTTCACAAAAGTAAAACGGCATTTTTTTATTATTTTGAAACGGTTGATGATCCTGATGTTGCTGATGCGCTTTTCTCCTGGGGGTTTGACTGGATAAAAAGTCAGGGGTTGAACCACATTTTTGGACCAAAAGGTCTGATGGTTTTAGATGGCTTTGGGATGCTGGTGAAAGGTTTTGAACACCAGCCGGTTTTTGGGCAATCCTACAACCCTGATTATTATCCGGGTTTTATTGAAACGCTTGGATTCAAAAAAGTAAAGGATGTTTTTACAGGGCGCATTGATCGCAACACAGATTTTCCGGAAAAAGTGCTCAGAGCGGCAGAGCTGGTTAAAAAACGCCTTGGCTTTTGGTCGCCCCGGTTAAGAACGAAGGCAGAATTAAAATCGGTCATCAATGATTTTAAAGTTTTATACAATAATTCACTGGCAGGACCGGCGGGAAACCCGCCAATCACAGATGGTGATATGAACGCCATGGTGTCACAACTGCTGTGGATCGCAGACCCAAAATTGGTGAAGCTTCTTTACAAAGAGGATGAACCGGTGGGGTGGATGCTTGGGTACCCAAACATCAGCGATGGGCTCAAGAAAGCGAATGGGCGCTTATTCCCCACGGGCTGGGCGAAAATTTTATTGGAAAGCAAACGTACGAGCCGAATCATTCTAAATGGCATTGGTATTATTGAGGATTATCAACGAATGGGCGGCACTGCAATTTTGCTGAGTGAGGTCTACAACAGCGTTATGCAGGGCAGTCGGTATGACCAGGCAGAATTATTGCAATTGCGTGAAGAGAACATCAATATCCTTCTTGAGGTTTCCAATTTTGACATTGACTTTCATAAAACGCATCGTTTATATGAGAAGTTTTTGTGATTTGTTCCCTGGAATTGTTGGATATTTGAATTAAGCTAATGAAATAGTGAAACACTCATTTGTTTTATGTGATATTAATCTTATATTTGTGACATATAATTATTAGGCTGGGAAAAATTTTTATTCGGTTTGAGTAAAAAATCAAACAAATAATCAAAAGAGAGGAAAATTTTATGGGAACAAAAGGTCGTGAAATTGTTGGGTTGGATGTGGATGAACTGATCAAGCGATTGAATTCAGCCCTGGCTGATGAATGGCTGGCAGTCTACCAGTACTGGGTCGGCTCGAAAATTATCACAGGTCCAATGGCTAATGCTGTGGAAGAAGAATTAGCAGAGCTTGCAGCAGAAGAAAAACAGCATGCAGATATGCTTGCTGATCGAATTGTGACATTGGGCGGCACACCGCTGATTGATCCGAAGATGTGGTATGAAGTAACTACTTGCGGTTATGAAGAGCCAACAAGTGAGTTTGTCAAAGATCTTCTGGAACAAAATATCAAAGGCGAGCAATGCGCTATTGAGGTTTACAAAGGTTTGCTTGATTTCATTGGCAGTAAAGATCCTGTAAGCTTCCACATGATTCGAGAGATTCTTGAAGATGAAATTGACCATGAGGAAGAATTGCAAGTGCTTGAAGAAAATTTTAACTACATGATGTCGCATAAGCAGTAATCCAAAAAACTTAACTTTCGAAAATTCAGAGATTTAATACATATGGATCATGTTCCTGTAATCAACTGGACATGATCCTTTGTTTTCAGGATGCATTAAGTGGGAGGCTATTTATGCTTTAGATAGGTTTACTCTAAACCAGGTGTTTTATCTTTGCAAGGAGAATTTTCGGCAATTTCTTTTGATTAATCGAAATCACAAAATCAATCTTTTCCACGAATTCAATTCAATGCCTGTGTAGAATTTTCAAGTAAAATTGTATTGGAAGGTTTATTAATTTTAGGATTAAAAGGAGCTTTTCCCATGAAAAAGCATTTCAACATAATTGTCATTCTTGTTTTAGCAAGTATTCTTTTGGGTGCCTGTGCACCCCAAGCAGCCGAAACACCGGAGGTGCCTACATCAACCCCAGCAGCGGATACGCCAGAACCAGAAAAACAGCCAACTGAGGTGGAGGAAACAGAGCTTGTTGAAGAAGAGCCTCAAATCCTCTATGTCAACCTTACATGGCATCAGCATCAACCGCTTTATTACAAGGATGCTGATGGGATCTATACCCGTCCCTGGGTGCGCGTCCATGCCACCAAAGATTACCTGGATATGGCTGAGAAAATCGCCGAATACGAGGATGTTCAGGTTAGTTTTAACCTGACGCCATCGTTGATTCGCCAGATAAATGACCTGGCAAATGGTGCCAGGGATATTTACTGGGTGTTAGCAGAAAAAACCGTATCTGAGCTGACCATGGAAGAGAAGCAGTTTATCCTGGAGCGGTTTTTCGATGCGAACTGGGACAATATTATTGCAAGGTATCCACGTTATCAGGCATTATTAGATAAACGGGGCGGCGGCGATCAAGCCAGCGTCCAGGCAGCTTTGGATTCTTTCACAGAACAGGATTTTACGGATCTTCAGGTTTGGTTTAACCTTGCCTGGTTCGACCCGGAATACTTAAGCCAGGAACCGCTCCTGGCGCTTGTAGAAAAGGGCGAGAATTTTACGCAAGAAGATAAAGACATCCTGTTCGCAAAAGTTCTTGAAGTCGTCCAATCTGTGATCCCATATCATAAAGAATTACAGGATACAGGTCAAATCGAAGTGACCACAACGCCTTATGCCCATCCCATCCTCCCGCTGATTTATGATATTGAATTGGCGCTGGTTGGCAATCCGGGTGCGGAGATGCCAGAAGCAGATTTCAGCTATCCCCAGGATGCGGAGAAGCATCTTGAAATTAGTGTTGAAATGTATGAAGAGAATTTTGGTCGTGGCGTGAGAGGGCTGTGGTCCGGTGAGGGTTCTGTGGCACAAGCCATCGTCCCCTTGGTGGCTGATGCCGGGTATACCTTTATGCAAACTGGGGAGCCTGTGCTGGCAAAATCCCTTGGGATTGACTCCTTCACACGGGATTCACAGGGATTTGTGCAGCAGCCAGATGATCTTTATCGGCCCTATTATGTCACCGCAGAAGATGGAACGAAGGTGGCGGTCTTTTTCAGGGACGGCAACCTTTCCGATCGTATCGGTTTCGATTATTCGGGTATGGATGGTGAAGCTGCTGCCCAGGATTTGATCAGCCATCTTGAAGGGATCCAGGCAGATTTTCAGGCAAGTGGGAGTGAAGGTCCTCACATTGTCAGCATTATCCTCGATGGCGAAAACGCCTGGGAGCATTATAAAAACGACGGTAATGATTTCTTCCACGCGCTGTACACCAAATTTGCCGAAAGTGAAGTTTTGGAAACGATCACACCCTCTGCTTATCTTGAAATGTTCCCTGAGCAGCGTGAGTTAGATGACCTCTTCCCCGGCGCCTGGTTCAGTCCCAATTACGATACCTGGATCGGGGAGGGTGAAGAAGCTGTTGCCTGGGATTATCTGGCACAGGTCCGGGAAGATCTGAGCCTTTATGAAAATGGTGAGGCAGCTGCCAGTGAAGAGGCGATTGCTGAAGCCTTTGATTTTATGTATTTGGCTGAGGGTTCTGACTGGTTCTGGTGGTATGGCGCTGACCAGGATTCAGGGCAGGACAGCTATTTTGATGAGGGATACCGGGCTTTGTTAGCAGGTGTTTACGAATCCCTGGGACTTGAAGTGCCTGGTTTTGTGAGTGTCCCGGTTATCGAAGCGCAGCCTGTTAGTGCGACGCGATCGATGAGTGGGATCGCTTCACCAGTTGTGGATGGTGAGGATGAGCCTGCCTGGGAGACGGCTGCGTATTATGAGGCTTCAGAAGCTGCGGCAATTTCTGGCATGTACACAAGCCTGGATGAAGAAAACCTGTATTTGCGCTTTGATTTTGAAGGTGCTGTTGGTGCCAAGCAGTTCAGTGTTTATTTTTCAGTCCCGGGATTGGATACCGGGAAACGTGCCTTAAGTCTTGAGTCGGAGTCCGTTCTTGGGTTCAGGGCGAACAAATTGCTCACCTGGTCACCAACGAATAATGCTTTGGCGCTTTACCAGGTTGAAGATGATCAATGGATTCAAATGGAAGGCGAGGCAGGACAGGGCGTTTCAGGACAGGGTATGGCTGAATTGGCGCTGCCTTTAAATCTTTTAGGGGACTTGAGAGCTGGCGATTTGCTTAAGTTTAAGTTACTTGTCGAACCCGATGGCGATCAAATTCCATTATCTGGTCCTGCACAGATGTTGATACCGGACCTCGGTGGAACGGCTGTCTTTTTAGAGGTTCAGGACCCTGTGGGTGATGATTACGGACCCGGGACTTACACATATCCGAATGATGCTGTTTTCAAGGACTCTGTTTTTGACGTCCAGGCTTTTTCTATTGGTACCGATTCAGAGAATCTTGTGATTAATTTCAATTTTGTTGGCCCGGTTGAGAATCCCTGGGGATCCCCGATTGGTTTATCCCTGCAAACGATGGATGTTTATATTGATACCGACCCCGGTGGTGGCACGGGTGCAAGGAAGCTGCTGCCTGGTAGAAATGCTTCTCTTGAAGAAGGCTTTGGCTGGGAATATGCGATATGGGCAGAAGGCTGGACATCCCAGGTAGTTCAGAGTGATCCGGATACGCTTGAGCCGAAGGATTATTCAGAAGCCTCAAGTTCAATGAAAATCGTGGTGGATTCAAATCAAAACCTTGTTACCATTCGCGTTCCTTTAAGCTTTTTGCCCGAGGGTGACCCTGCGACCTGGGCTTATGCTGCAGCTGTGCTCAGCCAGGAAGGCTATCCCACTGAAGGCGTTTGGCGGGTGAGAGATGTCAGCCTGCAATCCGCACAATGGATATTCGGCGGTTCAACAGGCGATGCTAACCATACCAGAATTATTGATTTGATCTGGCCTGAAGGATCCGATGTAAACCAGGCGGATATTTTAGGTGATTATCCAAGCAAGACCGGTTCGCTTGACTCCCTGACCCCGGATGATTTTGCCCAGGTTCCTATGCTAAGTCAAGATTTGGATTAGAATATTAGTCCATTTACACCGAAAATACTGGTTGAGATAGCGAAGGGAGATCATGAATAAAGCAATTAAGATTAATGAAAAAATGCGTGACACGGTTGAGGTCATTGTAGACGATGGTACCGTAATGAGCGGACCACGACATACGCCCATTGGAGAATTTATGCGAGTTTACCAGGATCCTGATAAACCCCAAATCGTTGGTGCAATTGTCAATAATGATCTCCGGGAATTGACATTTCCCATTTCAGCAGATGCAAAAGTCACACCCATTGATATGGGGAACTCAGATGGGGCGCGGATTTACAGGCGTTCACTCACCTTCTTATTAGAAGTTGCTTTCCTCGAACTGTTCCCAAAATGGTCTTTGACCATTGATCACTCTGTTTCCTCCGGTGCTTATTTTTGCCATGTGCCTGAGAGTGAGCCCTTTAAAGAACAGGATTTGGTGAAGCTTGATGCTGTTATGCGTGAGATTGTTGACGCTGATGAGCCATTGATAAGGGAAAAAGTAGCACTCGAAGACGCTAAAAGTTTTTTTAGAAAACACCAGCAGGAAGACAAACTGCGTTTATTAAACTATCGCAATGACGATTTTTTGGTCTTGTATTCATTGCGGGGTAAACGGGATTACCATCATGGTTATATGGTTCCCTCTTCCGGGTATCTCAAGTGGTTTAATCTAAAACTGGTTGGAAATGGTTTTGTAATCCAATTTCCTCGTCGACATGCGCCCAGTGAACTTTCACCCATGCCGAGTTATCCACAACTGCTGACCTCATTTCGGCAGTATGGAGAATGGTTGGAGACCCTTGGCATTCAAAGCGTAGGGGCATTGAATGATGCCATCAAAGACGGTCGGATCAATGAAGTGATCCTGGTTTCAGAAGCTTTGCATGCCCAGCAAATATCACGGTTGGCCAACGAGATTCGCAAGAAAAGAGATCAAATAAAGGTCATTCTGATTGCGGGACCAAGTTCTTCTGGTAAAACGACGTTTGCAAAACGCTTAACCATTCAACTCTTAACAGAAGGTATCTCACCCTTTGCCCTTGAAATGGATAATTACTTTGTGAACCGGCAAGATACGCCGCGTGATGAAGATGGAAACCTTGATTTTGAACACATTGATGCACTCAATCGCGCATTGCTCAACCAACATATTCAGGAATTAACTGCAGGCAAAGAAGTGCAGCTGAGAAGGTATGATTTTCATGAGGGTTTGAATAAACCAGGTGAAACTGTAAGCCTTACGCCAGGGCAGGTGATTATATTGGAAGGTATTCACGGGTTGAATCCCAGACTGCTTGAGGGATTTCCACCTGAACATACTTTCCGGATTTATGTCTCTTGCCTGACACAGTTGAACCTCGATCGTCACAACCGGATATCGACAACGGATACCAGGGAACTGAGGAGAATCTTGCGTGATGCTCGTGATAGGGGTTACAGCGCTCAGCAAACCATCAGCAATTGGGAGATGGTTCGTCGCGGTGAAAAACGCCACATTTTTCCCTACCAGGAAAATGCAGATGTGATGTTTAATTCTGCTCTAGCATATGAGCTTACCGCGCTGAAACCCCTTGTGGAACCATTGTTAAGGCAGGTGCCCTATGGCACCCGGGAATATATTGAAGCAAAACGCTTGTTCAAGTTCCTGCAGTGGTTTTTACCGACTGACCAGAGGTTTATCCCCGATAATTCAATATTGAGAGAATTTATTGGTGATTCTATCCTTCAAGATTTCAAAATCTGGCAAAACAATCAGCGCAATGATTATTGATTTTCAATCCGTTTTGTGTTTTGATTTTTGTTCAAAAAGTAAATTAAAAATGTGAATTAAAAAAGCGTGCTATAAGTTGAAGCGCGCTTTTTTGATATCGAAATTTTCAGAGTCTATTTCAGGTTGTCCTTGACAACTTTGGCTAACCGCTTGATGCCCTCAACAATCATGTCGGGTTTTGAATTTGAAAAATTGAGGCGCATGGTGTTATGACCGCCGCCCTTGGGATGGAAGGACCCGCCGGGCACGAAGGCCACTTTTTGTTCTACAGCAGCCGGAAAGATCGCTTGTGTGTCGATGCATTCTGGCAGCGTAACCCACAAGAATAACCCGCCTTTTGGTTTTGTCCATTGGACGCCTTCAGGCATATATTCTTCCAGCGCTTTTAACATTACATCGCGACGTTCTTTATAGGTCTTTCTAATGACACAAATGTGTGATTTCATCCATGGGTCATTGGCAACCTGATAGGCAAGATACTGGTTGAATGTCGAAGTATTCAGATCGCATCCCTGTTTAGCCTGGACGAGCTTCTTTATTACTTCAACTGGGGCAACCACCCATGCCAGGCGTAAACCAGGTGCCAGGATTTTCGAAAAAGTACTTGTGTAAATAACATTACCGCTGTAAATCGGGAATTCCTTTGCGCGAATTTCATCATCCAAAACAACAACGGGGGGGAGGTGTTCGCCTTCATAGCGCAGTTGACCATAAGGATCATCTTCGAATATTGGGACGCCATAGGCGTTTGCCACTTCAACCAGCTGTTTTCTGCGTTCGCGAGAAAGGGTAACACCTGTTGGGTTCTGAAAATTAGGTAAGACATAAATAAACTTGATGCCCAGGCGCAGCCTTGCTTCAAGCTCTTGTGTTTGCATGCCATCTTCATCAAAAGGGATGGTGACATACTTGACGCCGTAAGCGTTCCACGCCTGGATAGCGCCAAGATATGTTGGGGATTCAACCAGAACACGGTCGCCACGATTGATGAAAATTCTTCCCATCAGGTCAAGGGCTTGCTGAGAGCCTGTTGTGATCAGGACATTGTCTGCCGAGATTTTAAAGCCGTATTTTCCAGCATTACGGGCAATCATTTCACGCAGCGGTTGGTAACCTTCTGTTGTTCCGTATTGTAAAGCCTTCTCTCCCATTTCGGTTAATACAATGTCGGAAGCTTCTTTGAATCTTTCAATTGGGAAGACATCCGGAGCCGGAAGTCCGCCCGCAAACGAGATCACATCAGGTAGTGAGGTTATTTTTAGAAGCTCGCGGATGGCTGAGCTTTTAATATTATCTGTCCTTAGTGCAAATCGTTCGTCCCATAGTGTATGCATAAAAATTTCTCTCCTTATTTAGGAAATCTTGTAGTGACAGTCGCCCGGGCTGGTAAGGTAACCCGGTCGCCTTTGGTGAGTTCAGCCGGTGCTTTACCGGCTTTTTCAGGTGCGCCTTGAAAAATATAAAGAGCTGTATCCTCCTTCGTGTATTTTTCTCCGACGTAAGCCTGGCCGGTGAGCGAGCCTTCGGAGTTAATTGCACAGCTTGTGACCGTCCCGACGACTTTGCCGCGTTCATCAACAATGGGATCGCCAAGATGCGCCATGCGTGTTCGTTTTTCATCGAATGTGAAGCGAATGACTTCGCCATCTCGTTTTTCTTCCTGGTCTAAAAAGGCTTGGCGGCCGATAAACCAGGGCTTATATGTTTTTACAAAACTGCCAAAACCAGCTTGTCCGACACCTAAGTTTAGCATCCCGCCCATCTCATGCCCATACAGCGGTAAGCCGGCCTCTGTTCGAAGTGAATCCCTTGCACCCAAACCACAGGGCTTCAATCCTAAAGGTTCACCCTTATCAAGAAGTGCATGCCACAACGCAACGGCTTTGTCGGGATGGACAAAAAGCTCAAATCCCAACCGTTCACCCGTATAACCGGTGCGTGAGATAACGAGGTCAATGCCATTCAGGCTTACTTCACATAATTGTGCCCATGCGAGCGCCTTGATCGCTTCTTGATCTGTTAATGAGCTTTCTAATTTGAGGAGAATATCTCGTGAACGAGGTCCCTGGATTGCGATATCGACGCGCATATCATCACCAGCTGCGCGATCTCGGAGGTTTCGCAGGATCACATTTTGGCCAAAAGCAAACGTCCATGGCCTTTGGTTATCGACGCGGACTTCGCCATTTCGAACCTTATTCAACCAGCCCCAATCTTTTTCGTCATTGGATGCATTGACAACAACCAGAAATTTCTGTTTATCACGACGATAAACGAGAAGATCATCAATAACATTTGCATCCTGATCGAGGAAATGAGTGTAACAGGATTCGCCTTTTTCCAGGCTGCTGATATCATTCCCGCAGACACTGTCCAGGAAGGGCCCAGCGTCTGGACCTTCAGCCTGGTAAACACCCATGTGTGTGACATCAAATAAACCTGCAGCCTGGCGCACGGCTTGATGTTCCTCAAGCACTGAGGAATACCAAACAGGCATATCCCAACCTGCAAAGGGCACCATCTTTGCGCCTATATCTTTATGGGTTTGGTTCAGCGGTGTTTTGAGTAATTCAGGACCAGTTTCTTGTTCCCACTCAAATTTAGGTAACGGCTTGCCCTGGTTTTGGTCTTCATCTATTCCTATATAATAAGGTTTCTGCTGGCTAATTGGATCACCCTCGAGGATTTCCGGCTCAAGGGTTTGCGTATCTTCAATCTGCATGGGGCCTGGAACCCGCATTAACAAGTCCTCATCAAATTTTATGTATGCATCTGAAAGGTCTCGCAGCCAAGCACTTGCCAACCCCGCTTTTTCCCCAGGGGCTGTCAATATGAATGTAAAGGGATCCTGGCAGGTGATAAAGCCTCTGACATCTCCCTTTGTTGTATGAATCAGGGTGGCTTGGCTTTCACCTTCTGATAGAGCTTCAATATCACTTGTAAGGGTATAGGTGAGGAAAAGTCTGATCTGGTCCCCGGAAAGCTTGAAGCTTGCCCATGGTTCATCTTTATTGTCTTCAATATCGTAATAATGTGGATAACCGTGTTTGGTCTCGACAGGGATTAAGATTTCTGCTTGCTTTGCTAATTCTTTTACACGAAGCTTTGCATCTTCCAGTGCGCTGAAATCGACCTTTGCACGACGTAAGGGTGATCGCCGACCGGGCATATTATAGGGTGTTGTCGCTTCGAACAGGTCGGCAATAATATCCGCAATTTGACGACATTCCCCCTCTTTTAAACCGCGTTGTGTCAGCCAGGTGGTGCCGAAGCGAACGCCGGTGGAAGAAAAAGCGGAGTGATCACCGGGAATGGTGTTGCTGTTTGCAACGATCCCGGCAATATCAAGAATGCGTGCACCCATATCCCCTGATAAATAAGCGCCGTCTTTAGCCTTGACGGATTTACAATCCAGAAGGGCGATGTGAGTATCTGTTCCATCATATGGCACTCGCAAGCCGCGCTTTTGTAGTTGATCCGCAAAAGCGACGGCATTCTTGAGGATTTGTCCCTGAAGCTCTTTGAAACTTTCTGATTGCGCCATTTTGAAGGTCAAAGCCAGGGCAGCCATGGTGTTGATATGCGGCCCGCCTTGTTCACCTGGGAATACAGCCTTGTCAATTTTCTTGGCATAAGCGGCATTGTCTGTAATGATGCAGGCGCCGCGCGCCCCGATTAAAGTCTTGTGGGTCGTAAAAGTGACGATATGAGCAATCCCAATTGGGGAGGGAATTTGCCCTGCCGCAATCAGCCCGGCGATGTGTGAGACATCTGTCAGCAGCAGTGCACCAACACTGTCAGCAATTTCTCTGAATTTCTGCCAATCCGGTACCCATGGATAGCTGGAGTAGCCCGCAACAATGATCTTTGGTTTGGTTGCCATAGCTTTTTCAAGAATGGCATCATAGTCCAATCGTTCAGTTTTTAGGTCCACTGTATAGTGCTGTGCATCGTAAAGCATCCCCGAACGATTGACCGAGGAGCCATGGGTGAGGTGCCCACCGTGGAGCAGGCTCATACCAAGGATGGTATCACCAGGTGTGAGGAATGCGGTGTAAACGGCGTTATTTGCTGGTGCACCGGAAAGCGGCTGGACGTTTAC
>LDZU01000246.1_pt1 | contig 14724 bp, 15 predicted proteins | sample 615531 | NCBI WGS metagenome assembly LDZU01 (sample SAMN03408293, study PRJNA278302) | terrestrial metagenome | isolation source: oil reservoir sample SB2 | place: USA: Alaska, North Slope, Schrader Bluff formation | collected 2011-09 | reverse complement strand
TGGTAATCGGGGCTGAAGTAATGTCCAAAGTGGTTAACTGGCAGGATCGAAATACCTGTGTCTTATTTGGAGATGGAGGTGGAGCAGCAATATTGAAGCGTAGTGAAAGAGAGGGTATTATTGCTACTTATACCGGTTCAAATGGTGACTTAGAGGGATTTTTAACCATACCGGCCTTATCTGTAAAAAATCCCTTTGTTGAGGATAGCTCAGCTTTGGAAAATCACTCCTATGTTTTTATGAATGGAAGAGAGATCTTTAAATTCTCTACCAGTATCATGTTAAAAAGCATTCAAAAAATATTAGTAGAAAATGACCTGACTATTGACGACATTGACTACATCGTTTCCCATCAAGCTAATTATCGAATTATTGATTATGTTGCCAGGAAATTAAAAGTTCCTTCAGAAAAATTTTACAAAAACCTGGACCACTTTGGAAATACCTCATCTGGAAGTATTCCCTTAGCCTTAGATGAGATGATTTCTAAGGGAATAATCAAGAATGGTAATCGCATCATTATGGTTAGTTTTGGTGGAGGATTGACCTGGGGCTCAATTCTGCTAAAATGGAATAAATAAGGAGAATTAAAAATGATACACACAGTCATCAATGAACTACTCAATATTGAGTATCCCATAATACAGGGTGGTATGGCCTGGATTGCCGATGCCAGTCTTGCTTCTGCTGTTTCCAATGCTGGCGGATTGGGTGTTATTGCTGCTGGCTATGCTTCAGAAGAATGGATAAGAGAAGAAATCAGAAAAACCCGTCTTTTAACTAAGAAACCTTTTGCTTTAAATATTATGCTTCTAAATCCTCAGGCGGAAGAGATTGGGAAAGTGGCTATGGCAGAAGGTGTAGAGGTGATTATCACTGGTGCTGGTAGTCCTGGAAAATATATATCTTCCTGGAAGCAATGTGGAATCAAAGTAATGCCAGTTGTTCCCTCAGTTTCTATTGCTCGAAGAATGGAAAAGATGGGTGCTGATGCCGTTATTGTTGAGGGTGGAGAAGCAGGAGGGCATATTGGTGAATTATCTACTATGGCCCTGGTTCCACAAGTGGTAGATACAGTTAATATCCCGGTAGTTGCTGCTGGAGGTATTGGAGATGGGCGTGGTCTGGCTGCTGCTCTTATGCTGGGAGCGGTAGGAGTCCAAATCGGGACCCGTTTTTTAGTAGCTTATGAATGTAATGTTTCCCGGGCATATAAAGATAAAATTCTACAGGCAAAAGATACCAGTACTATGGTAACCGGGAGAGCTACCGGACATCCGGTTAGAGTTATTAAGAATCAGCTGGCACGTGAATTTCAGCAATTAGAGAAAACAAATGCCTCTTTAGAAGAATTTGAAGAACTGGGGAAAGGTGCTTTTTATAGGGCAGTTCGAGAAGGTGATATGGAAAAAGGTTCCATTATGGCTGGTCAGATTGCCGGTTTAGTGCAGAAGGAACAGAGTTGTCGGGAAATCATTACCGAAATAGTGGAACAGGCTGAACAATTAATTATTGAGCAGGCTGAGTGCCTGAAAAGAAATAAGGCAACCGTATAAAGAGGTAATAGAAGATGGGTAAGATTGCCTTTTTATTCTCCGGCCAGGGCGCCCAATATGTGGGAATGGGTAAAGAGCTTTATGACCACTTTTCCTCCTGCCGAGAAATATATAAAATAGCTGATGAAGCACTTAGTTTGAAAATGGAAGAGCTTTGTTTTGAGGGGCCAGAACAGGAACTGAATAAAACTGAAAATACCCAACCAGCTATTTTAACTACCAGTATTGCCGCCTGGACTATCTTACAGGAAAAGGGATTTAAACCTGATGTTACTGCTGGTTTGAGTCTGGGCGAATATGCTTCTTTGGTCTGTTCAGGAGTTTTAGATTTTGCCACTGCCGTACAATTAGTTAAAAAAAGAGGTAAGTTTATGCAGGAAGCAGTTCCCTTAGGAGTGGGTAAGATGCTGGCTATCTTAGGTTTGGCAGATGAGATAGTGGAAGAAGTGTGTCAAAAAGCCAGTTCGGCAGGAATAGTGGAACCGGCAAATTATAATTACCCAGGACAGGTGGTTATAGGTGGTGAAATGAAGGCGGTCGACTTTGCTGGGGAACTAGCCAAAAAGGAAGGCGCACTCAGGGTGATTCCTTTACGGGTTAGTGCTCCTTTTCATACTTCCATGCTTCGTCCAGCCTCAGAACGCCTGGGAAGAGAGCTGGAACAAGTCAAGATGGGAGATATTCAAATTCCAGTAATCAGTAATGTTATTGCTGATTATATCGCTAAAAGAGAGCAGATTAAGGGGCTTTTAGAAAAGCAGGTGATGTATCCCCTGCTCTGGACAAAATGCATGTTGAAAATGATTCAAGACGGTGTAGATACTTTTATTGAAATTGGTCCTGGCAAAGTTTTGAGCGGCTTTTTAAAGAAAATTGATAAGAATTTGATCATCAGTAATGTGGAAGACATCACCTCCCTTAATAATACCTTACAGACACTGGAGAGTTGTAAATGTCAGCAAATTTAGAAGGAAAAACAGCAGTAATAACTGGAGCAACCAGAGGTATTGGAAGGGCTATTTCCTTAAGATTAGCCTCTTCAGGAATTAACTTGATTCTTAATTACCACAAGGATGAAAAAGCAGCTCTGGATTTGGCTCAAGAGATAGAAACTTCAGGTAGTAAATGTATCCTGGTGCAAGGAGATGTTAGTCGCTCTGCTGAGGCGCAAAGAATAATTCAAAGTTCTTTAGAAAATTTTAAACGTTTAGACATTTTAGTGAATAATGCCGGCATTAACAGAGATAACCTGTTAGTAAGAATGAAAGAAGAAGAATTTAATGAGGTTATAGCTATTAATCTTCTGGGGACCTTTTATTGTAGTAAATATGCGAGTAAAATAATGATGAAAGCCAGATATGGTAGAATAGTCAATATATCATCGGTAGTGGGAATTGGCGGAAATATAGGGCAAGCGAATTATGCCGCCTCCAAGGCTGGTATAATTGGATTTACCAAGTCAGTGGCTAAAGAATTGGCTGCCAGAAACATTACTGTTAATGCCATTGCTCCTGGTTTTATTAAAACAGATATGACCGATCGTCTTACCGAAGAACAAAAAGAGAAAATTTTATCACGGATACCGATGGGTAGATTAGGATTACCAGAGGAGATTGCTCATCTGGTTCATTTTTTAATTTCTGATGAAGCAAATTATATTACCGGCCAGGTCTTTCGAGTTGATGGCGGTATGGAGATTTAAAGGTGGTGTAAATTATATGACACATAGAGTAGTAATTACCGGGATGGGTGCGGTGACCCCGATTGGAAATGATATAAAAACATTCTGGACTAATATTAAAAAAGGGGTCAATGGTATTGATTTTATCCACTCTTTTGATACCTCTGATTTTAAAGTTAAAATAGCTGCTGAAGTAAAAGATATGGATAAACATAAGGTACTTGATTTTAAAGAAGCGAAAAGAATGGACCGCTATAGCCAGATGGCCATAATAGCTACAGATGAGGCAATAAAGGATTCCGGTTTAGACCTTAATAATCATGAAAAAAATGACTGGGGGGTTATTATAGGGACTGGAATTGGTGGTTTTTCTACTTTTGAGAAAGAGGATGAGAAGCTGATCAAAAAGGGTCCCCAAAAAGTATCACCTTTTTTTATTCCCATGGCCATTTCTAATATTGCCTCTGCCAATATAGCCATTAAATATGGATTAAAAGGGGTTTGCGAAAGTGTGGTTAGTGCCTGTGCCTCAGGTGCTTCAGCCATACATTATGCCTTCCGTCTTTTACAACAGGGCCTTGCTTCGATTGTAGTAAGCGGGGGCACAGAGGCTGTTATTACCCCTTTAGCGGTAGCTGGATTTACCTCCATGGGGGCATTGTGTGCTAACAATAATCCCAAACGAGCCTCCATCCCTTTTGATGTAGAAAGAAGTGGCTTTGTTATGGGAGAAGGTGCGGCTGTTCTGTTAATGGAAACTTTAGATAATGCACTAAAGAGAGGGGCGAGAATTTATGCGGAACTGGTTGGTTGTGGAACAACCTGTGATGCTTACCATATTACGGCGCCTGACCCAGAAGGAGAAGGAGGAGCAGAAGCCATGCGCAAAGCAATTGAAGAAGCAGGAATTACTCCTGGGGAGGTATCGTATATTAATGCCCATGGGACCAGTACACCATATAATGATCTTTGTGAAACGAAAGCCATTAAAAAGATTTTTAAGGATATCGCCTATTCCATTCCGATTAGTTCTACTAAATCGATGATTGGTCACATGTTGGGAGCAGCCGGTGCCGTAGAGGCCATTGTCTGTATTAAGGCTATGCTGGATAGTTTTATTCCCCCTACTATTGGCTTGAAACACCCAGATCCGGAATGTGACCTCGATTATGTTCCTCAAAAAGGAAGAGAAAAAGAATTAAAATACACCATTTCTAATTCTTTTGGCTTTGGAGGGCATAATGTGAGCCTTTTATTCAAGAAATGGCAACCAGAAAAGGAGTAAGTTAGATTGTTAAATAGTGATGAAATTCAAAAAATCATTCCCCATCGTTATCCTTTTTTATTGGTGGATCGTATTGGTGAGCTCATTCCAGAACAAAAGGCTATTGGTTATAAAAATGTAACGGTAAATGAACCTTTTTTTCAGGGACATTTCCCCCAGGAAATGATGATGCCCGGGGTATTGATAATTGAAGCTTTAGCTCAGGTAGGTGCGGTAGCTATTTTAATTCAGGAAGAAAATAAGGGGAAATTAGTTTATTTTGCTGGTATAAATAAGGCGACCTTTAAAAGAAAGGTAATTCCGGGAGATTGTTTAAGATTAGAAGTAGAAATAATAAAAAGAAAAGGGCCCTTCGGCCTGGGGAAGGGCACTGCTACTGTAGATGGTCAAATAGCAGCTAAAGCGGAACTTTTATTTGCCATTGAGCGCAAAACAGAAAATTAAAAAATCAATTTTTACTATTTATTATCAAATCATCTTGCAATATTGGAATTTCAATAATTTAGATACTGCAAGATAATATAAGTATTATTTCTTCAATAAGGAACAATATATTTTGATTCAGGGGTTCTCAAGGGGAAGGATTCCCCTTGATTATCTTGTTGGTAAAACAAGATAGCATTTTCTCTTAAAGGAATTTTCTTTGAGGGGTTTCAGGGGATACCTCCCCTGATTACCTTGTTAAGAAAGGATAGTAAAACTATGATTATTGATAGACTGTATGAAGAGGCTTTAAGAAGTCCAGTTTGTGTAGGATTAGATTTCAGGTTTTCCTTATTACCAGAGTACCTGAAAGAATCTTCGGTGAGTCTGGTGGATAAGATATTCACCTATAATCGTCATCTTGTAGAGGCTACCAAAGACCTGGTGGCCTGTTATAAATTACAGATTGCCTGCTACGAAGCCCTGGGGATTGAAGGATTAAAGGCTTATAGCCGTACTGTTCATTATATTCGTGATCGTAAGAAAATTGTTATTGGGGATGTAAAAAGAGGAGATGTTGAAGCAACCGCAGAATATTATGCTCAAGCCCATTTTACTGGTGATTTTGAGGTAGATTTTGTAACAATGAATCCCTATTTAGGGAAAGACAGTATCAAGCCTTATTTAAAATATTTGGAAACTGGGAATAAAGGTATCTTTGTTCTGATTCATACCTCTAATGAAAGTTCCCGAGATTTTCAAGAGTTAAAGGTAGAAGGGGAACCTCTTTATATGGAGGTAGCTCAAAAAGTAAATGAATGGGGTGAGCCCTTTATTGGTTCGAGTGGTCTCAGTCTTATAGGGGGAGTTGCTGGTCTTACTTTTCCGGAAGATATGATTAGCATATGGCAAGCCTGCCCTCATACTTTTTTCTTAATCCCCGGTTATGGCATTCAGGGAGGGAAATCAATTGCTCTTAGTCCATTGCTTAAAGGGAAGAGGCGCTTTATCATAAACTCTTCCCGGGATATTATTGGTGCCCATAAGGGTATTAAAGAAGACCAACATTTTGCTGAGTGTGCCAGAGAAAAAGTCCAGATGATGAAAGAAGATATTTTTAAATGGCAAAGATAATCTTTAATCGAAAGATAGATAATAATATTTACCATCTAAAAATTGATGGAAATTTTGAAGGCTCCCGGGGGCAATTTTATATGCTCAGAGGCTGGGATGGTTACCATCCAGTATTATCACGACCTTTCAGTATTTTTGACCGGGATAGTCAATCTATAAGTTTTATTTACCAGGTAGTTGGTGAGGGTACCCGGTTATTGAGTAAATTAAAAAAAGAAGATAACATCCAGATTTTTGGTCCCTATGGTAAAGGTTTTCCCTCAGCAAAAGGTAAGGTAGCCTTGGTTGGGGGAGGTATGGGTCTGGCTGCCCTTTATCTGGCAGCTAAAGAATTAAAGGCTGATGCTAAGGTAGAGCTGGTTGATATTTATTTAGGTTTTAAAGAAAAAGCGGTTTTGGCAGATTATTTTGAAAAAGTGGCACATAAATTAGTAATCGATATTGGGGGTTTAATTTCCCAGAAAGTAAATGTCAATCTATACGATTATGTCTTTACTTGTGGACCAGAAGAGATGATGAAGGCTATTGTGAACCAGAAGAAGGAGCAAAAAACTCAAATTTTTATTTCTTTAGAACGAAGAATGGGCTGTGGTCTGGGCGCCTGTTTATCCTGTATCTGCCAAACCAGTAAGGGGAATAAATTAACCTGCCAGGACGGTCCTGTATTTCGAGGGGAGGAAATCTTTTTTGCATAATAATCTGCAAGTCAAATTTGGTCCAGTATTATTTAAAAATCCAGTAATTGCTGCCTCAGGGACCTTTGGTACTGGTTATCAACAACATTTTGACCTTTCTCAATTGGGAGGAATATGCAGCAAAGGATTAACTTTGAAACCTAAAGCTGGCAATAAAGGTATTAGAATCTGGGAGACTCCCTCAGGAATAATAAATAGTATCGGGCTGGAAAATAGAGGTATAAAATCATATCTAAAGCAAGAATTACCCATTTTGAGAGATTTAAAGGTCAGGATTATAATTAATGTGAGTGGTGCGACAATTGAGGAATATATTAAAATTGTTTCCTTAATTCCGGAGGAGGTTGATCTTATTGAGTTGAATATCTCCTGCCCCAATGTCCAAGAAGGTGGATTACTTTTTGGCATGACTTCCCAAACTGCCAGAGAATTAGTTCGAGAAGTAAGGAAAGCCACCAAATTACCTTTAATAGTTAAGTTGTCTCCCAATGCTGATGATCTAGTTAATGTTGCTCAAGGTTGCGAAGAAGAAGGTGCTGATGGATTATCTTTAATTAATACTTTTAAGGCTATGGCTGTTGATATTGACCAGAGGAAACCGATTTTTGATAATATCTATGCTGGTCTTTCTGGTCCAGCTATCAAACCAATTGCCCTACGTATGGTGCATGAAGTATGCCAGAAGGTAAGCATTCCGGTTATGGGGATGGGTGGTATCTGTAATGGGAGGGATGCCCTGGAATTTATTATGGTAGGGGCAACCTGTATTCAAGTTGGCACTGCTAATTTTATAAATCCTGCTGCCTGTTTGCAGATTATTGAGGAGATGGGCGATTATTTGAAAAAAGAAGGCATTCATTCCTTAGAGGAGATTCGCGGTATTATAAAATAAGAGGGGAATATAATATGGAAAATTTACTAATAAAAGATGTTACGGAATTGAGTAAGGAAGAAAGAGAGGTCTGGGAAATAATAAAGAAAACAGAGGCAATATTAGGCGGACATTTTTTACTTTCTTCTGGTATTCATAGTAATGGTTATATCCAATGTGCCCGAATATTGCAATACCCTTCTTATGCTACACAGGTAATAAAATTGATTGCTGATAAAGTTCGACATCTGGAGATAGACATTGTTGTGGGACCAGCCTTGGGAGGTATCATTGTGGCCTATGAATTGGGGAGGCAATTAGATAAGAAGGCTATGTTTGCAGAACGTAAAGAGGGGATTATGCAATTAAGAAGAGGATTTGTTATTAAACCTGGTGAAAAAGTGCTGATAACAGAGGATGTGGTTACTACCGGTAAATCGACGATGGAAGTAAAAGAGTTGGTGGAAGAAAGAGGAGCAGAGGTTAGGGGGGTGGCTTGTATTGTTGACCGAAGAAGTAAAGAATATTCATTATCTTTACCCCTCTTTAGTGCCTTACAAATGGATATTAAGACCTATTCTCCCGAAGAATGCCCCCTATGCCAAAGGGGTGTATCCCTTGAAAATCCAGGAAGTCGCTTCATCTAACTTTATCTAAAATTAACTATGTTGAAATCTCCTTTCTAATACTCTGGGATTACCAGAGTTTTTCTTTTCCTTGTCATTATTAAGTATATAGTGTTATAATGAATGGAAAAACCGAAGATACTTTATAGTATCGGAATTTCAATAATTCCGATACTATAAAATAGTCTTTAAAAATACCAAGACAAAATATAGAAGATAAAATATCAAAAAGAATAATAAACATTATAGGTTGATGTTAATTCAGGGGTTCTCAAGGGAAACACCCTGTCCATATAGTATATCGTATAACGTATATCGATTAAATAAAGTCACTAACCTGAAGTTATTTCAGGGATTGTTAAGGGGAAGGATTCCCCTTGAATATCTTGTTGGTAAAAAAGGTATTTTTATTTATTTCTTAATTAGAATTTACTATATACGTAATACGTAATACGGTATACTAATTTGAGGGGTTTCAGGGGATACCTCCCCTGAATATCTTGTAGCCGAGGAGGATGTTTATGGATAAGTATATTCCAACCAGGGCAGAAGCCTTACAATTATTAAAAGAATATAATCATGATGATAGTTTGATTAAACATGCCCTTGCTGTAGAAGGGGTGATGCGTTATATAGCCAGAAAAATGGGGGAAGATGAACAAATGTGGGGGATTATTGGTCTGGTTCATGATTTAGATTATGAAATGTATCCCCGGGAGCATTGTCAAAAGAGCAGGGAAATACTTCAGGAAAAAGGCTGGCCAGAAGATTATATTCGAGCAGTAGTAAGTCATGGTTGGGGGATTTGTTCTGAGGTAAAGCCAGAAACAAATTTAGAAAAAACACTTTTTGCTATTGATGAATTAACAGGTTTGGTAGTAACTACTGCTTTAGTAAGGCCTTCTAAGAGTGTGCTGGATGTGGAAGTTAAATCGGTTCAAAAGAAATGGAAAGATAAGCGTTTTGCAGCAGGAGTGAATCGTGATATTATACTACAAGGTGCTGAAATGCTTGGGGTAGAGCTTTCCGAATTAATTGCTGATACCATTCGAGGTATGCAAGAAGTGGCACAAGAAATAGGATTACAAGGTTCTACTTAATTCACTGGTTAGAGTTAAGGTAGAGTTATCAAACTGGCAGGAGGTAGTCAAAGATGTCCAGGCAAAATAATAGTCACTTTGCCGGGTTTTCAGCAGAAACAGTCTTTTTTCTAAAAAATTTGAGAGAGAATAATAATCGTGATTGGTTTTTAGCTCGTAAAAAAGATTATGAAAAGAAAGTATTACAACCAGCTAGAGAATTTGTAGTAGAAATGGGTCATATGCTTCAGAAAATTTCACCGGGGATTCAAGCTGATCCCAGAGTCAATCGTTCCATAAGTAGGATTTACCAGGATGTTAGTAGATATGCCAGTAATCAAGAACCATATAAAACATATCTGGCTATCTATTTTTGGCAGGGGATTAGAAAGGGGGAAGAGCCTCCAGGTTATTATTTTGAATTAAGACCAGAGCAATTATATTTAGCAACAGGAAGCAGGAGTTTTTCCAGGAAGGCATTGCATTCATTTCGGGAGGCGGTTGCCAACCCGGAAAGCGGTGAAGAATTAGTGCAGATTATTGCTAAAATTCAGGAAAATAAAGATTATCAACTAAGCAAACCTTATTATAAAAGTATTCCTGAGGGATACCATATTATTGATAGCAAAAGAGTAGAATTAATTCGTTTTAATGGTCTTTTAGCCAGTAGGGAGATGACCATTCCTCCTGAACTCTACACCAGGGATTTACTAAAGCTGGTTAATAATATTTATAAAGATTGGTCTCCCCTTCAGAATTGGCTAACTAAATATGTTTATGAGGTACCAGAGGAAAAGACCTAAAATTCCTACCAGTTTTACCATGATTGAATCTAAATATAACAGTCAATCACATATCTTTTCCAATATATTGTTTACCCAGGTTGGTTCAGATAATTTACCACTTATTCGCTTTCCTGGTTTAGCTCAGTATCAGGAACTTCTTCATTTTATTACCACCCGTCAGGGTGGTTACAGTGAAAAACCATTTCATACTTTTAATTTAGCCTCTCATGTTGGGGATAGACCGGAATTTGTTCATAAAAATCGGCTCAAGTTAGCTCAGTCTCTGGGGATAACAATGCGCCATTTTGTTTTTGCTGACCAGAGGCATGGCACCAATGTTTCTTTGATAGATTATAGAGAAAGGAACAATGGTATCTCTTCCTCCACCCAGGTTTCTTCAGACAGTGACGCCCTGATAACTACTTGTCGAGAAGTCTGTTTGCTCATTTTTATTGCTGATTGTGTCCCGGTGTTACTTTTTGACCATAAGAAGAAGGTGATAGCTCTTGTTCATGCGGGTTGGAAAGGAACGATCGGTTTAATAAGTCAAAAAACAGTGCAATTGATGCAATCTCATTATAACTCTCAAGCTCAGGATATTATCTGTTCCATTGGTCCCTCCATTGGTCCCTGTTGCTATCAGGTGGGTAGAGAAGTATTGGTCAGAGTAAGGGAGTCTTTTCCCGAAGAGGAGAATCTAATTATTTCTCGATCTACTGGAGAAAAGGCTTTCTTTGACTTGTGGCAGGCAAACAAAATACAATTGTTAAGATGTGGTATACCCCAAGAAAATATTGAAACAGCTTGCCTATGCACCTCCTGTCATTCTGATCTATTCTTTTCCAACAGAAAAGAACAACCACACACCGGTCGATTTGCTGCCGGAATTATGTTAAGAAAATAATTCTCAGTACTCTTTATTCAGCGATAATTTTATCTATCCCTAAACTAATAATTACCGCTAAATCATTTAAAGAAAAATTATTTCCTTCGTTTTTCAAAAAATACTTAAAATATTTTCAATGACTATTGACCTGAAAAAAGTAAAGTGGTATATTTTATCTAATTTCATTATTAATAATTTAATAAGATAAATAATTAAATGAATAAATAAAAAATGTAAGGTTAACTACTTATGAATATTATAAAAGGATTTCAGGGATTCTTACCAGAAGAGGTAGAACAGAGAAGATTTTGTGAAGAGAGGATAAGAAAGGTATTTGAGAGTTGGGGTTATCAAGAAATTGATACTCCTACTTTAGAATATTTTGATTCCTTAGTCCCGGGTATCGGCCCTGAGTTAAGAAACCAGGTGTTTAAATTGTTAAATACTGAGGGAGAAATTATGGTGTTACGCCCCGATATGACTACCCCCATTGCTCGCCTGGCTGCTACCAGACTGGCCAGCAGTGGAAAAAGTATTTATAAATTTTATTATCTTAATAATGTTTTTAGAAGAATTAGTAAACAAACTGAAGACCAACAGGAATTTCATCAGGCTGGTATTGAATTACTTGGTTTGAATAATAGATTAGCTGATGCTGAAGTTATTGCTGTTGCTATTCAGGCTTTACAGAGTGTTGGTCTGGAGAATTTTTATCTTGATATAGGCAGTGCCAGTTTTTTTAATTCAGTCCTGGAACAATTACCTCTCCTCCCAGAACAAAAAAGAACCCTGCGTGCCACCATTATGAATAAAGATTTTGTGCAATTAGAGTGGTTGCTCTCTCGATCTAATTTATCTAAAAGGGAACAGGAGATTATCTTACATCTCCCCCATTGGCGTGGGGATGAATCTATTATTCAGCAGACCAAAAATATTTTTGGTCAGAGTAATCCCTCTGCCAGTCAGGCTTTAGAGGAAATTAAGGAAGTTTATGATTATCTTAAAATATTCGGACTTGATGAGTTTATACTTGTTGATCTGGGGATTATTAGAAATTTTGATTATTATAGCGGTATCGTTTTTGAGGGTTATACTCAATATTCCGGTTCAGCAATTTGTGGGGGTGGTCGCTATGACTTTTTATGTCAGAAATTCGGGAGAGACCTTCCCTCTACTGGCGTGGCGATTGATTTAGAAAAATTGTTACAGATTTTAGCTTTTAAGCAGAAAACAGAGCAAAAAGCCTTAGCTAATAACCGTTATTTTATTCGTTACCGGGAAGACCTGTTAGCACTTGCTTATCACTTAGCTCAAAAGTTGAGAAATGAAAATAAGCAGGTGGAGATAGAATTAAAAAAGGAACGCTCACCAGAAGTAATTAAGCAGTATTTGAAAAGTAAAAAGATACGTTATCTAATTGATGTTCAATCCGAGGATTTGGCCAAGATAAGGCAATACGATTTGGAAACAGATCAAGAGAAGCAGGTAGCCTATGAATAGCATGGATAAAAGCCCTTTTCTTACCATTGCCTTGCCCAGTGGCCGGCTATTTCAGCCTATCATGGATTTACTGAAGAAAACCGGTTATTTTAGGGAACTGGAATATGATTTAGAACAGGATAGACATCTTATATTTTTTGATCAAGATAAAAAATTTCGTTTTATAATAACTAAACCTAAAGATAATTCCACCTATGTGGAATGGGGAGTGGCAGATATTGGTATGGTAGGTAAAGATGTATTATGGGAAGATAAGAAGGATGTCTATGAATTACTGGACCTTCACCTTGGTAATTGTCTTCTAGTACTGGCTGGCTCTCGTCCTAAAGAGGAAATAATGATGAAGATAGAGCGAAAGGTTCCTTTAAGAATAGCTACTAAATATCCTAATATCAGTCGGAATTATTGTCTTCAGAAAGGAATTTATGGTGAAATTATAACTCTTTTTGGCTCGGTGGAACTGGCTCCTCAGGTAGGATTGGCCGATGTCATTATAGACCTGGTTTCTACCGGGAAAACCCTTCGGGAAAATAATTTGAGAGTGATTGATGAGATTGCTTCCAGCAGTGCCCGATTGATTACCAACCGTATTAGTTATAAGACGAAGCACGAAGAGATTCATCAGATAGTTCAGATATTAAGAAAAATGGTGGAACAAAAAGGATAAGAATAAATAAGATATATAGATAATTTTCTAAATAAAAATTAAAAATTATAAAAATCAAATTCAGGTGTTTTAGATGGAAATAATGAAAACATTAATTTTAAATAATGAAAATATAGAATCAGTCTTTGCCGCTCTAAGAAGAACTTACTCTGAAGAACTACTTGGTGAGGTGGAAAGTAAAGTTCGGGATATAATAGAACAGGTTAGAAAAGAAGGGGACCAAGGACTGTTAGAGATAACCCATCGTCTGGAAGGTAATAATCTTAAACCAGAAGAACTAATGGTGAGACAGGAAGAATTTGAAAGGGCTAAAAAACAGGTCGACCCAGAATTAGTAAAGATTATCGAGCAGGCAATAGCAAGGGTAACCAGGTTTCATCAAGCTCAGATGGAGAAATCATGGTTTTATCATCAGGAAAGAGGGATGGTTTTAGGACAGCTAATACAACCCCTGGAGAGGGTAGGGATTTATGTACCAGGTGGAAAGGCTGAATACCCTTCCTCTTTAATAATGGGAGCTGTTCCTGCTCTGCTGGCGGGCGTTAAGGAGATAGTGGTGGTTAGCCCCTTAGGAGGAAGAAGAGAGTTGTCACCCTATTTATTAATAACTGCTCAACTTTTGGGAATTTCCAGGGTCTACAAGGTGGGTGGTGCGCAAGCAATTGCTGCTCTGGCTTATGGAACTGAGACGATCACTATAGTAAATAAAATTGTGGGACCGGGTAATGTTTATGTTACTGTGGCTAAGAAGCAAGTTTTTGGCCAGGTGGATATCGATATGTTGGCTGGACCCAGTGAAATTTGTATCTGGGCAGAGGAGGGAGCAAATTCTGATTATGTAGTAGCTGATCTCTTCTCTCAGGCAGAACATGATGAGCAGGCCTATGCCGTGTTAGTGACTACTTCAGCTAAATTAGCACAGGAGGTAGCCCGGAGAATAGAGCAACAAATTAGCCAATTTCCACGAAAAGAAATTATGATCAGTTCCTTAACCCAGAATGGTAAGATTATTGTAGCAGAAAATGAAAGTCTGATTGTAGAGTTTATTAACAGGTTTGCCCCGGAGCATTTAGAATTACAGATAGATGATCCCTGGTCTTATCTGGGGGAAATAAAGAATTTCGGGGCGGTCTTTTTAGGTCCTTATGCTCCAGAACCTTTAGGTGATTACTGGGCGGGACCAAATCATATTTTACCGACCGGGGGAAGCGCTAAGCATTTTTCAGTTTTATCCGTTTCTGATTTTTTAAAAAGGAGTAGTGTTATCTATTGTAGCAGAGAAAAATTGCAGGAAGATCAGGGCAACATTGCCCGTTTTGCTGATTTAGAGGGATTGTCTGCCCATGCCTATGCGCTGAGGATAAGAAAATAGATAAGATAGTTGAGGGTGATGAATAGTTATCGGTTTGCAGTTAACTGTTTTCAGATAAAAGATGCGGGTATAAGTGGATGAGATTGCTTCGTCGCTTTGCTCCTCGCAATGACAAAAATAGTATATCGTATTACGTATAACGTATATCGTTAAAATTAGTCGTT
>LDZU01000211.1_pt1 | contig 14740 bp, 13 predicted proteins | sample 615531 | NCBI WGS metagenome assembly LDZU01 (sample SAMN03408293, study PRJNA278302) | terrestrial metagenome | isolation source: oil reservoir sample SB2 | place: USA: Alaska, North Slope, Schrader Bluff formation | collected 2011-09 | reverse complement strand
ATCCTTATGGCTTATTTTCTTTCACATAAAATTTTAACACGGCGGCTCCATCAAAAATATTTTGATTCACCCATTGGGTGAAATGATAAACTCAACGAGAAATCCTAAAATTCATCCAAAGTGGGTGAAAAGCTGTGACTTTGGCTTCAAATTGATAAAAAATTGGCTCAGAAAGTCAAATTATTCACTAAAAGTGGGGCTTTTTTTCAAAGGTCTCTCCTTGCTCTGCTGACGTAACCAGAACAATCCACACCACGTGAACAAGTTTCACTAGTTGTGTTGATATCTCCAGCAGTATATGTATTTGGAGACATATAGCTATTGAAACCACTAACTGTATCAAAGCCACCCCAATCATACGACACGCTGGAATATGTCCCCGCCCCGCTTAAGTATCTTGGTTTTTGACGACCAGCACAGCTCCCATCTGTATTCGTTGAACTAAGATATTTTGAATTGGTTACATAACTATAGGCAGTGCTCACAATTGTATCGCGGGTGACACATCTCTTAATTTCATCATTCTGATCCATTATGAGTTCAGGTGAGTTGATCAAATTCGATTTTTCAAAGAGAATCGTGGGGATACTTTGCTCAAAAGACAACCGCCAGATCTCTACCCTATCCGGGCGGGTAGCGAGAAAGTAAACTGAACCATCAGAGCCAAGAGCAACCCCTTGTTGAACATAAATATATTGTTCTGAGAGAGGCACGCGTGCAACGCCCAAATACTTCCCAGACGCGTCATAGTGCCGCACAGTTTGGTCTACGAGTAGCGCGCCTTCAGAATCTTGGCTCAATTCCTCCAAAATAACGAAAATATCGTCCTTTAGACCAAACCCTAAAATGCGCACGCCACCCAGATCATATTCAGTCTTTATCTCAATTCTTAAATCCCCTGCGACAACCGTCCCCTGGTTCGGCGTTGCAGAACCGATACCGGAACTGTTCGCTGAAAAAACAACACCATTATGGGTATATCCGCGCGTCATTGTTGGTTCAACAATGTTGCCTTCCGCATCCGTAAACTGGGTGATATACGTATCCCCTTCACGCTCGATTAACAATTCTTCCTGGTCTCCAAGGCCAATCCCCGAAAGGCCATCTTCAAGATGCAAACCCAATGGAAGATCATACTTTTCCAACAAAGTGCCGTTTGGCGCAAAACTGAGCACTTTGGGCGGCATGGATGACTGATCGAGCACCCAAATACCGGAATTCGCAACCTCAACATCAGTGGCGCCGACGACCAGGCCTTCCAGATCAATAATCCCCAACAAAGTACCACCCACATCATAATGAAGGAGACTGTTGCCAACAGTGTTTGCAATCCAAAAACTGCCATCATCAGCGACAGTGAAAGACGAGGGGCCCCAAGTTAAAGCATCAACAACGCCAACTCCTTCGTATTGGATACGGTTCTCTCCTTTCTCCCCCATTGGAATAGTGAACAACACCTCACCACCATTATTGGATTGAGCAGAGGTATGAAGGTGGCCCCCCGCGCTCAAGCCAAACAACACAGACAACAAAAGCACTAAAACCTTTATCCGTTTCATTTCTACCACCCCTTTCTACGCTCACTATTTTGACTATATTCCTAATATATCATCTCCAGGTTCCAGGGGTGTAACGGGTTGTAACAATCTCGTAACAGTTTATCCACCCCGGCGGGGCCTGGTCGGCAGACGCAACGTGAAAACGGTTCCTTCACCGATCTGGCTACGCACCGTGACCGTCCCAAGATGTTTTTTTACAATCGTTTGAACCAGCGCCAGCCCCAATCCGCTGCCCTGCCTGCCCTGCGTATTTGATCCCCGGTAGAGTTCCTCAAAGATATAAGGTAAGTCCTCCTCTGGAATGCCAAGCCCGTTATCCGCCACCTCAATGACCAACCAGTCGTCCATTTCAAAAGCGCGCACTTCCACGCTGTCCCCTTCCTCCGTGAATTTAAGCGCGTTATCCAGTAGGTTATAACAGGCCAGCGACAACAACACCCGGTCTCCTTGCACAGGCGGCAACTCCCATGGTGATTGGAGCAAAGTAAACCGTACCCGACGCCGATCGTAGTTCGGATGGGCCTGAATGGCGTCCAGCACTTCTTCTAGCAACGCGTCCATCGCTACCGGCTGCCGCTCAAGGGTTTGCTCTTCCAACTCGGCTAGTTTTCGCAAATCGGTAACTATCTTCCTGAGCCGCTCGACTTGAATAGAAAGATTTTCGAGGCCGCGTGGGGTCCCTGCCTCATCAGAAACATTTTGAAGATACGCTAAAGTAACTTGTTGAGCTGTGAGCGAATTCTTCATCTCATGATCCAGATGGCTCAGGAAACGCCGGCGGGTTTGGGCCGTGTCGTGTTGATATTTCATCAGCGTGCGTTGGAGGTGGTGTCGGTGGCGGCTTTGAATAAAACAAACCCCACCCAGGATTAAAGTGATCAAAACGCCGGTCAGAACAAGCAACATCCCCAAGTCCACACGGATTCCGAAATTAATGATTGGGGCATTTTCCCTAAAAAGATTAAGCGCAGCCGCTGTCACCAGCCCAACCAAAAGAGGCAAAAACAATCGTCCTATTTTTACGAACTGCGTTTGCTTCAATCGCATGATGAACTTAGGGCCTCAACCGGGGCGGTAAACCGATAGCCTATGCCCGTCACTGTCTCTATATAGCGGCTGTTCTGGGGGTCGTCTCCCAAAGCACGACGCAGTTCCGCAACCCGCACATCCACCGCGCGACTGGCGGTCACCTGCGACCAGCCCCAAACAGCCTCCATTAATTGTTCCCGGGTAAAAACCTGCTCGGGATGGCTCATCAAATGTTCCAAAAGGGCCAATGCTTTTGGCGTCAATTCGACAACCCGACCGCCCACCTCCACACGTTTGCTGAGACGGTCCAAAACGACGTCCAGTGACCGCAGACGGGAAGCCCGGCGAATACTCTGAGCCATAGTCGGGTTTTGCTTTCGGCGCAGGACCGTTTTTATACGGGCAATCAGTTCTTGAGGGTCGAACGGTTTGCAGAGATAATCATCAGCGCCCTCTTCCAGACTGAGCACTTTGTCCACAGTTTCAGTGACCCTTGTCAACATGATAATTGGAATCCAATTGCCGGCTGCCCGCAACTCACGACACACCTCGCGCCCGTTCATGTTGGGCATCAAGACATCCAAAACCGCCAAATTCGGATGAAGTGCATCGATTTTTTGAAGGGCGGTCTGCCCATCGTGTGCAACCGTCACCCGATAACCGCAACGCTCCAAAATGGGGCTGAGATAATCAGTTATACCTTTTTCATCATCTGCGATCAGAATGTGTGTCTCGTCCACAACTTGCTCCCTTTAAAGATATAGAACGGCTGGAGTGGCTTCTTAAACAAATTCGCCCCTCCAAAGCGATTGTCTATAATTGTTTCGTCATTTCTATTATAACCCTTCTCCCTATCGCATCCCATTAACGCTTGGCGGATTCCCTTTTTCAGCCGCCATTCACCCATTCACCATTCACAGCCTTAAAGGTACAATCACTCATTATCCTGATTCCAAAGGCGGCTTATGTTCCTGCCCACCACCCGCGCCGAACTGGACCAACTCGGCTGGGACCAACTCGACGTCATCCTGATCTCCGACGATTCCTACATCGACTTGCCTTTCATCGGCGTAGCCGTGATCGGCAAGATGCTGCTGGATGCCGGCTACAAGGGCGGCATCATCGCTCAACCGGACCACCAGTCCGAGACGGACATCACCAGCCTGGGGAAACCGCGCCTCTTTTGGGGCGTGAGCGCCGGCAGCATCGACTCGATGGTCGCCAATTACACCGCCACCGGCCGGCCGCGCCGGAACTGCGTGAAAGCGACGGTTGGGTTTTCCAGGTCATTTACATAGATATGACCGGGTGTTATACCGGCGAGCAACGTCCACAGGACGATGTGATGCACAAAATCCAGCAATAAAGGGGCATCCAGCAATAAAGGGGTAACTTTATCGTATGATTTGGGAGGACATTCTTCCATGTTTTCTTTCTTCTCGATCAAGGCTGGGATAGATTCTTTGATACAATTCAGGTAATGAGTTCCCATGTGGTGTGATTATATCAGAGGAGCATGCATGACCCCCATCATCATCCAATCGAGAATTCCCGGGTAGCAGGGGCAATCGATCACACATTGTTATCTCCAGAGCTCACGGAAGCAGAGACCTTGGCGGGCTGCGCGCTGGCGAAGGGAACTCCACTGGCATCGGTGATTGTTAAACCCGGCTTTGTTCGCCAGGCAGTGTCAACGTTAAAAGGCAGCACCGTGCCTGTCGGGACTGTGATTGGCTTCCCTCATGGCAGCAGCACCACCCATGTCAAAATCTCGGAAGCAAAGCGTGCCCTGACAGAAGGGGCTTTGGAACTGGAAGTGGTTCTCAATCTCGGTTATTTGCGTGGAGGAAAGAGAGAACTGGTGAAAGACGAAATCCGGGCGGTATGCGGACTGGCGCATATGAATGGCGTCCGGGTCAAGGTAGTTCTGGAGAGTGGCTATTTATTAGATGAAGAACGGATCATAGCCAGTCATCTGGCGGTTGAAGCCGGTGCGGACTGGATTGTTAACGTGACCGGATTTGGGCCCAGTGGCGCGAACTTGCGAGATGTTCAGTTGATAAGGGAAACAGTGAGGGAGTCGGCCCAAATCAAGGCAGCGGGTGGCATCCACACGCTCCAGGATGTGCTGGTATTTATCAACGTTGGGTGCACCCGCGTGGGGACGGATTGTACAGAAGAGATTCTGGGGAGTTTCACGAATACATAATCATTCCGTTAATGAAGGATGCGCTAATTAAAAACCTATTCCTCGAACATCAGTAACAAATGACACCCTGGAGATATTTATTCTCAGGGCGTTCACTATATGGATGATTCAAACCTGTCCGGTGATGACCAGCCTGGTGAAATGCTCGAACGAGCGGTCGTAGGTCGCTTCGGCTTCATCCGGGAAGGCACAGGCGGGGAGCTGACGCATCTGCAGGTGGTAGCTGATGCACTCGCAGCATAAGCCTTTGCGCGGGCAGGGGGAAAAGGAACAATTGCAGTTCTTCAAATTGCGTTCTTGCTTGCACTCCATAAAATCTCCTGTGTATGAAGTCAGTCTTGATTTGAGCCTATTTTGCCGGATATCAGAATAGGACAAATATTAAGGTGTGGGTGTTTCCTTTAAATATCTCCTCTGGTCGGGTGGTGTGGATCAGTTCATAGGCATGGGTTTCAAGAGCCACATCCCGGTCATATTGATTCTGTGACGCGCCGCAGAACACGTACCTGCCGTTTTTCCAATGGTGCGGAATGCGCTTGTACCGAATGTTCCCCTGAGCATCATTGAACGCTGTCACCGAATAGATGCTGTGGGGGTATTTACTATTTTTTTGAATTTTTTATATCGATTTTTTAAAAGGATACAATTCCTTTATCAACACAGTCCAAATCTTTGCTAAAATAAATCATGGTTAATTATTTGCTGATGATAAGCTTGAGAGGAGATAACCGATGGAAAAGGTTCACCTGGGGCAAGGCCAATGGCGATTAAGAGAAGCAGGGACTGAAGATTGGATCCCGGTTGAAGTTCCGGGTGAGGTCCATCTGGCTTTAATGCGTGCGGGGAAAATCCCTGATCCTTTTGTGGAAGAAAATGAGCTATCTGTTCTATGGGTCGCAGAAACGGATTGGGAATTCGAGGGTGTCATCCAGGCGCCCAAAGACTTATTAAATCAGGAGAAGATCTGGCTGCATTTTGAGGGTTTGGATACGTTGGCAGAAGTTTGGATAAACGATAAATTTCTGGGGGAAGCGCATAACGCTTTTCGGTCCTATGAATGGGAAGTCAAAGATTTTTTAAAGGGGGAAAACAACCAGCTGAGAATCCTGTTCCGCTCTCCTGTCAGATACATCGCGGCGCGTCAAAAGGAAGAGCCGCTTTTTTCCCCTGACCAATCTATCCAGGGCGGTCCATATTTGCGTAAAGCACCCTGCCAGTGGGGATGGGATTGGGGACCAATGCTTCCTCCGATTGGGATATGGAAAGATGCGTATTTTGTTGGGTATTCAGGGGCAAAATTTGAAGCCCTTCAAATTCAGCATAAGCATTTATTTGACGGTAGTGTAGAAGTTACTGCTGACGCAAAACTAATTCAGTGGACTAAAAAACATCTTCAAATGTGTATGACACTTCAGGATCCCCAGGGGCATATTTTTGCAACTACCTGTAAATTCCTGGATGGTAACGCACGAGCGACGATCGAAATTCCTGATCCTGCTTTGTGGTGGCCAAATGGTTATGGACAGCAAGCGCTTTATGAATACAAATTTCACTGGCTACCGAAGACGAAGTGCTCCTGGATAAGCGTCATTTTCAGCTTGGCCTTCGGAAGCTGGAATTAAAGCAGGAAAAGGATGAATTTGGCGAAAGTTTTACATTCGTTGTCAACGATGTGCCCATATTTGCCAAGGGCTCTAACTGGATACCCGCTGATACATTTCCAACACGAATCACCCGAAAGGATCTGGATAGACTGCTCGGGGATGCTGTAAGGGCAAATCACAATATGATCCGGGTCTGGGGCGGCGGGTTTTATGAGAGCGAGGATTTCTATGATCTCTGTGACCAGTATGGCATATTGGTGTGGCAGGATTTTACGTTTGCCTGCAGTGTTTATCCGCTGAATGACCCTGAGTTCCTGGAAAATGTTCATCAGGAAGTCATAGAAAATGTCAGCCGGATTCGACATCGAGCCAGCCTGGCTTTATGGTGCGGTAATAATGAAATGGATATGGGTTGGGAAATATGGGGCTGGAAAGCAGAAGAAATGCAGAAATATCTGGCACCTTACAAAACTTTCTTTTATGAGACTTTACCTGGCTGGTTGAAAGCGCTTGACCCAGACACGCCTTACTGGTATAGCTCACCTTCTTCTGGTAGGCCCTTCGAAAACAGCAACAGCAATGAGATGGGAGATGCCCATTACTGGGATGTTTGGCACGGTGGTAATCCCTTCAGCGCCTATCGAGAACAATATCCGCGCTTTATGAGTGAATTTGGTTTCCAATCCCTGCCGCCACTAAAAACCATCAAGACCTACGCGGATGAAGACCACTGGAACCTGACGGATTACCTGATAGAGCATCACCAACGCAGTCCTTATGCAAGTGCTATGTTTATGGCTCAAATGGCGCTTCATTTCATGATGCCTGTGGATTTTCCATCCCTGGTTTATCTGACGATGGTCTTGCAAGCAGAGGGCATTCGCTACGGCGTGGAACACTGGCGTCGCAATCGCCATCGGGTCAGCGGGACGCTCTACTGGCAGTTAAACGATTGTTGGCCGGTGGCATCCTGGTCAAGCCTGGATTATTTTGGCCGTTGGAAAGCGCTGCATTATGAAAGCCGGCGTTTTTATGCCCCTTTGCTGCTGTCTATCGAAGACGATCAGCAAAATGCCAGTATGAAACTGCATATCACCAGTGATTTGCAAAACAGCTGGGAGGGGAAAATGGTTTGGCGGTTGATGCGCCTGGATGGCGAGGTGTTGGAGTCAGGTGAGCTTGAAGTCTTTGCTCAGCCCTTATCCTCAGCGATGGTATTCGAAAAAACTTTTGGTGACCTGGCCTTGCAAGAACGGCGTGAGACCGTTTTTGCTGCGCAGCTCATCCAGGAGGACCAGGTCCAGTCAACCCAACTGGCAACCTTTGTGCCCAATAAGCATTTGCAGCTTGTCAATCCCCAGCTTAAAGCCTATTTACGGCAGATTGAACAGGGCGAGTGCGTGATTGAGGTGGAGGCGGGTTACCTGGCTCGATTTGTTGAACTTTCTTTGGATGATGCCGATGTGGTCTTTAGCGATAATTATTTTGATGTCCTGCCGGGTGAAACGCTGCGGGTCACATGCCCTATGCCGGAAGGATGGTCGATCGATGATATGGCGCGCTCACTGACCGTGTTTTCGCTTTATGATAGTTTCGCGTGATAATTGCTTTCCACTTTGTGATTTAGTGAATTTATAATAAAATTCAATTAATCCTATGAATGATTTTATCAACCACCCCGTATTTATCTGCGGCCATCCTAAAGCCGGCACAAGCCTGGTCACGGCGCTTTTAGATGGTCATCCCAATATCCTTGTATATCCTGAAGAAACCCTTTTCTTTCGTCGTTTTTTGCCTGCTATCCAGGGCAAAAATTTTGATGAAAAAATTGTTCTTGCAAGAAAATTATTAATCCAGATGTTTGAATGGAATCAGGAAAATCCTCCCGAACACCAACAGAACTTTCCAGACCGGGATTATTCTCATATCCCATTTGATGATGTTTATCAGCATTTGGTTGACGCTTTACCGAATCAGCACCTGCAAGCTGCAGATTTTCTTAATGCAGCGATCTTAGCCTTCGGTAAAGCATCAAATTCACTAGCTCCAAATCGGCAGTTTTGGGTAGAAAAAAGCCCATATAACGAGTTTTACACAGATAAGATATTTAGCTGGTGGCCAAAGACGAAGTGCATTCATATTATTCGTGACCCAAGGGATAATTTCATCTCTTATGAACGTAAACATCCTGAATGGACGGCAAAGGTTTTCACTACAAATTGGATGCGATCAAGTCGAGCGGGAATTGAGAACTTAAATAAATTCGGTAAAGAAAGATATTACATTTTGCGTTTTGAAGATTTATTGACTGATCCGGAGAAAACAACCATGGAGATTGCGGAATTTTTACAAATCTCATGGGACAACGCCTTGCTGGAACCAACCCGGGTCGGGGATGGATGGCAGGGAAATTCGATGTTTGCAGAAAAATATCAGTCCATAAGCACCGCACCTATTGGTCGGTGGAAAGAATTAATTGATCCTTATGATCTTGAAATTATTCAGATTATCGGCGATGACGTTATGCGATTCTTTGAATATGATCCTGTCAGTGTAGATTACACGGTTATGAATTGGAAACAAAAAATTAAATTATTCCGTGAGAAATTGGTGAAAAAACTACAGGATATTTGATTGATATTTGTGTATGAACGATCTACTATGACATCAAATAATCTTTTTTTATAATTGTGAATCTGGGGATCTTTACATATTGGTTTTAACTTCAAATTAAATCAACTTCAAAAGTGATATTTTTCCCTTTTATATAACCATGTGTTACAATAAATCGTTTTGGATAAATAGAAAGGAAAACCTAAGTAAATGAAAAAAGAATCACAATTACTGGCTGTTGGGGCTTTTTCGCCTCTAGATCGCTTTATGGGACAGGATGATTATCAATCAGTATTGGAGACTATGACCTTAGCTGACGGCACGGTTTGGCCGATACCGATCACATTGCCCATTGATAAGGAAGATTTTCCTGACCAGACAAATTGGGTGACACTGCGAGATGTTCACAACCAGATCATGGCGGTAATGCGCCTTGAAGAAGTGTTCCGCTTCAATTGGAAGGAAGAAGCACAAAAGGTTTACGGCACCAATGACCTGAAGCACCCCATTGTTTCTGAGATGGCAGGTTGGGGTGACCTGTGCATATCCGGTGAATTGTTTGCGTTGAATTTGCCGGCATACGACGATTTTGTCGAATTGCGACTCAGTCCTTCTGAGACCCGCGAAAAACTCGAATCAATGGGAAATAAAAATGTGGTTGCCTTTCAAACACGTAATCCCATGCATCGCGTCCACGAAGAGCTGACCAAAAGGGCAAGCAAGCAAATTGGCGGCAGTTTGTTGATCCATCCTGTTGTTGGGATGACCAAACCCGGGGATGTTGACCATTACACACGGGTTCGAATTTATAAAACCCTGGTTGAGAATTACTATGACAACAATACCATGTTGAGTTTGCTGCCGTTGGCGATGCGTATGGGCGGTCCGCGTGAAGCCGTCTGGCATGCCATTATCCGCCGCAATTACGGCGCTAACCATTTCATTGTCGGTCGGGACCATGCCGGCCCGGGGAATGACAGCATGGGTAAGCCGTTTTACGGCCCCTATGATGCGCAAGAATTGCTGACTCAGGTGGAAGAAAAAGTGGGTGTCAAGATGGTCCCATTTGAACTGATGGTGTATTTGCCCGATGAAGATCGTTATGTATTGGCATCGGATGTACCGGAAGGCGCAAGGGTATCTACCATATCGGGGACACAGGTGCGGGATGATTACCTGGCAAAGGGACTACCCCTTCCAGACTGGTTCACACGACCCGAATCCGCCCAGATTTTGCTCGAAGCACACCCACCGAGATATAAACAGGGCTTTTGCATCTGGTTCACTGGGCTGAGCGGTGCAGGAAAATCGACCATTGCCAAGCATCTAACCAATATGCTGCAGGAATACGGCCGCAATCCAACAGTGTTGGACGGGGATGTTGTCCGGACCCATCTTTCCAAGGGTTTGGGTTTTAGCAAAGAAGACCGCGATACCAACATCCTGCGGATCAGCTTTGTTGCTGGTGAGATTGTCAGGCATACCGGGACCGTGATTTGTGCGGCAATCAGCCCCTACCGACAAGCGCGACGTGAAGCCCGGAAGATGGTGCCTGAGGGTCATTTCCTTGAGGTCTTTGTCGACACACCTTTAGAGGTCTGTGAACAGCGTGACATCAAAGGGCTTTATGCCCGGGCGCGTTCTGGAGAGATCAAGAACTTTACTGGCATTGACGATCCTTATGAGGAACCCATCGAGCCAGAGGTCCGTGTTGAAACGGTTGGAAAAACCCCCAAAGAAAATGCTCGAGAGATTATTGATCATCTGATAGCTGTTGGCTACTTACAGGAGTTCAATAATCACAATGGGAATCACAAGGCGTAGGAATCGGCGCAGAATAATTTTTGAATCCTTATGCCGTGTGACTTTCAATAAAACTAAATCAAAGAGGCTGCAATTTTTTTCGATGAATTGCAGCCTTTTTTTTATTGCTGGATATTGTGGGGCGACCAATCTCTAGCGTTAGCAGATTTAGCTGTTCTATTCTGCTACCAGGAACTTTTCACTTTGATCGGGATCGTGCTTCAAGCCAGCCTCGATGATGTCCATTAAGTTGCTCAGCAATTGCCGGATTTCTTCGTCCTCATTAATTTCCTGATAATTGAAGTTGTTTTTGGTCAGCTTCAGCCGATTAATAAAATATTTGCCGAGTTGATAATAGATCACTTCTAAAACATAGGCAGCCATATCGGTGTCAATCCACACGGCAACGTCGCCATGGACAAGCCCTTGGGTTAATAATTGTTTAAAAAACTGGGTTGTCCCGCGGCGCTGCAAATCCTCTTTCATTTCTGGAAAAGGGATTTCCTCAATAAAAGCCCGGTAAGCAATTTTGGCAAGGCGCGGCTTGTGGACCTCAAAGTAAACTGCTGACAAGAAATGCAAGCGCAAGTAATCAAACAAACTCGCATCTTTTTTCGGAACAGGCAGCTTTTTCAGGATGTTGAATCGCTCTTCTGTACCATATTCAATCAAATATTGATACAGCTCTTTTTTATTATCAAAATACTGGTAAAAACTACCTTTAGCAATTTTGGCTTTCCGCACAATTTCTGAGACAGATGCTGCGGTATATGAATTTTCTGCAAATTCAGTGATGGCAATGTCGAGGATTTTCTCTCTTTTCTCATCGGGGAGATTAAAAAAGGTTTTTTTGGGCATTATGTATTTCCTGCTTTATTTTTAGATTTTTTCCAAGGATTATTTTCCATCCAAGTATTGTAACCGACATCTTGTATCAGAGGGGAAATGCTTCTCAAGCCCAATTTTTCCAATGATTTTCATGTAAAATTAGGTGAGCCTGACCTTATGATCTCTACTGCGTGGAAATGCAATGATACAAAACGGTGTTGTAGAAAAGCGCTTGAGTTTTAAAACAAAGTTCTATTATGGTATCGCATCCTTTGGAAAATCGCTTGTTTCCAGTGTTTTTGCAGCCCTTCTCCCAATTTTTTACCAGGATTATCTGGGTTTATCCGCTCGCTGGATTGGAATCGCTTCGGCAATTTATGCTGTTTGGAATGCAATCAATGATCCCTTGTTCGGTCATATTACGGATAATACCCACTCGCGACTTGGGCGTCGAATCCCTTATTTGCGTTTCACGGCACCATTTTTGTGTTTGACCTTTATTCTTGTTTGGTTTGCGCCGCAAGGGGCTGGGGATGTGCGCTTGTTCTGGTCGATGCTGATCGCAATGCTGCTTTATGATACATGTTACACTATTGTTGGACTGGTTCACAGCGCATTGATGCCCGAGCTTTCTGAGTCGGATTTGGAACGAAATGAGCTTGCCATTTCATCCTCGATTTTCGGTTTGATAGGCTATGTCTTTGGATTTCTTTTGCCGGATTTGTTCCGACCGCAACCTGGCAGCCAGGATACCTCGCTGTTGACATTGCAGCTTTCGATGGTCGCTGTTGGGGTCACAGCCATGTTCCTAATCATCCTGACCACATTTAATATTAAAGAGCGACGTGAATTTGCTATCATTGACAAACCGATCAAACTTACGATAGTTTTGTTGGTTTATTTATTTGCGCCACTAGGTCTGGCAATCCCGGTCGCGCGACCCATGGTTAAGCGCTTTGGGATATTGCGGGCGCAGCAAATTTATCTATTAATCGGTGGGATTGGCCTTGTATCACTGACGTTTTTACCTGTGAAACTGATTCCAATCGGGCTGATATTGGCTGGTTTAGGGCTTTCAGGGCAGCAAACCATCACCTATAACCTGCTTGCCCAGGTGATTGAAGACGATGAAGTGCGCACCGGTGCCAGGCGTGAAGGTGCTTATTACGGCGCAAATGCTCTGTTGACAAAACCAGCCCAATCTTTGTCCTTATTATTAACAGCTTTCTTACTGGAACAATCGGGGTTTATCACCCGCGCGATGAATAACGGCGAAGTATTCTTGAACCAGGCGGGATCAGCCCTTTTTGGTATTCGCACCATTGTCGGGCTTATCCCCGGGTTGTCGATGCTGATAGGTGCTGGAATACTTCTTTCGTTTCCATTAATGGGGGAGCGATTAGCAAGGTTGAAGGAGACAATTTTAAGCATGCATGTTGACAAAGCATCCCAATTAAAGCAATTAGAGGGGGAATGAAACCAGGACCACATTGATGAATAATCGACTTCTTCAAGTTGGTGTTTCCTTTATAAAGTTGGGCTTTACAGCTTTTGGCGGCCCTGCGGCAGCGATTGCAATGATGCGCCAGGAGTTTGTCCTCAAGCGTAAATGGTTGAGTGAGGAGGAATTTCTCGATTTTATTGGCATCTCAAATTTGATTCCCGGACCGAATGCCACGGAACTTGCCATCCACATCGGTTTCAAACACGCAGGTTGGTTGGGCCTGGTAATGGCCGGCGTTTGTTATATTTTACCGGCGATGTTGATTGTTTTGGGATTTGCATGGGTGTATCAAGACTTTGGGTCTTTGCCGTCATTAGAGGGAGTGCTTTATGGTATCAAGCCTGTTGTGGTTGCCATCCTTCTGCATGCGCTGTGGGGAATGCTTAAGACTCGTTTGCGCTTATCCCTGGGCATAGGAATTTCTTTGGCTGTATTAGCAGCCTACTTGTTTGGTATTGGCCCATTGCCCTTATTATTGGGTAGTGGACTTCTGTTGGGTAGCATAAGTTTTATTAAGGATAATGACCGTTTACCAACCCATTTTGGGGGTTTCTTATCTTTTCTATTATTTTCACCCGGGGCGATGGTGTCCGAAGTTGAATTCAGTGTTTTGCGTTTATTTTGGGTTTTCTTGAAAGCAGGTGCCTTGATGTACGGCAGCGGGTATGTGCTGCTGGCTTTTATTCAGAAGGACCTTGTGGAAAAATTAGGATGGCTTACTCAAGGACAGCTTTTAGACGCTATTGCTGTCGGGCAAATTACGCCTGGCCCTTTGGCAACAACAGCTACCTTTGTAGGTTTTATAACCGGCGGACTGCCGGGAGCTTTGCTGGCGACTTTTGCTATGTTTTTACCCGGTTTTATTTTTGTTGCCATCACCCATCCCTTTTTGTTTAAGTTGCGCGAATCAAAAGTGGGCAGCGGATTTCTGGACGGTGTCATTTACGCTTCCCTTGGCTTGTGGGCAGGGGTCACCTGGGAAATCATCGGTGCTGCCCTTGTGGATCCAATCACGGTTGGTATAAGTTTGTTCTCTTTGATCATGCTGTTTGGTTTTGGTTTAGACTCTATCTGGCTTATCTTAACCGGAGGGCTGGCAGGCTGGTTGACGGGGTGGCTTGGGCGTTAATCTTAATTTCTAAAGCAAATCTTTTTTAAATAGACTGATGGGGGAATTTGATTGTCAGTAAGATTTTTTGAGAACGAAATAATTGGGATATAACGTCATTGTTTATGAAAGTTTCAATTATGTCGAAATCGAATTTATTTGTCAGCACCAGTTATGTGTATAATTACAATTGCACAGGTCTTGATCAGGAAGGATGTGAATGATGGTAAAGAAAGTAGGTATTTTAACCGCAGGCAGTGACTGCCCGGGATTGAATGCGACCATTCGAGCATTTGGTAAAGCAGCTCGCAGCACCCATGGGATGACTTTAATTGGGTTTAAGGATGGTTTCCGTGGATTGATTGAAGATCGCACAGTTGATCTTGGCGGCGATGCTTTATCTAATATCCTGACGACCGGCGGAACGGTGCTCGGCACCAGCCGTGATGTACCTCATCAAATTGTGGTCGATGGCGAAAAAAT
>LDZU01003974.1_pt1 | contig 14755 bp, 5 predicted proteins | sample 615531 | NCBI WGS metagenome assembly LDZU01 (sample SAMN03408293, study PRJNA278302) | terrestrial metagenome | isolation source: oil reservoir sample SB2 | place: USA: Alaska, North Slope, Schrader Bluff formation | collected 2011-09 | reverse complement strand
AGGCTGCCGGTCAGGGTGGTCAGCGCAAGGTCGACGGTTGCGGTCTCGCCGCTGACAACCGTGACCGGTGCGGAGGCGTCGGCATAGCCGTCGAGTTTCAGGGTGACGACGTGGTCGCCGGCCGGGACGTTCTCAAGCGTGCAGTAGGTCACCAGGCCGGTGTCGGCGCCGTCGAGCCAGACCGCCGCACCGGCGGGGGTCGAGGTGATGAGGATGCTGCCGGTCGGGAGGGGATATTCGACGACCAGGAAGGCCGCGGCGGCCTCCATGTAGTCGGCGCTGCTCTGGAACGCCGCGACGTTTTCGCCGGCGAGGAACGAGGTTACGTTGCGTTCGTCGACGCCGATCTGACTGGTTCCCGTGTAGTTCCAGACGTTCGTCCAGGTCTGGTCGTTGAAGATCAGCTCACCTTCGGTCGGTCCGGCGCCGGGGGCGACGGTGATCAGGGTGGCGGAGACGGCGTCCGCCGTGTCGATGATGCTGAAGGGCGCATACGCCGTCGCCTGTTCGGGTGTGGTTCCCTGGGCCGCGCCGCCGTAGAGGAGGTCGAAGCCTTCGTTCATGATCACGGTGTGCGGGCTGGTCGTGCCATCGTCGTAGACGACCGCGAGCAGCATCCCGCGGACCGAGACGTTCCCGCCGCCGGGGAAGGTGCTCGCGAGGATGGCGGCGTTGCCGTCGGTGGAGAACTGCTCCGCGACGTCGTAGACGGTCATGCCGTAGGGGTAGGAGGTGCCCCATCCCTTCTCGTCGGCGTAGTAGGCGCCGACCGCGACGGCTTCGTCGTTGAAGGTCAGGGTGACGTTCTCCGGGAAGACCGGACCCTTGTCCCAGGTGTAGGGGACGTAGAGCCGTGCGGCGGCGATCGTGGCGCCTTCGGGGACCACGAGGTCGCCGGCCGTCCAGTTCACGGTGTAGTCGTTCCAGTTGGTGCCGGCGGAGAGGTAGGCGCCGTCGCCGGCCGACCAGAGGAGGTCGCCGCGGATGTCGTAGGTCGCCGTGGTGTTCAGGTCGTCCCCGCCGGTCCAGCGCTTGCCGCGGTAGCCGTTGTTGACGACGGTCTTCTCGATGCTGCGCAGGTTGTTCTCCTCGTTCGGTTCGGCGATGAGCCCGTCGGGGTCGGCGACGGCAGCGATCGTCACGGTGTCGCCAGCATCGCGCACGGTCTCGTCGGTCCAGGCGACGGTGGTGTTTGCCCCGGCGGCGAGGCCGGCGACGGCGACGGTGCCGGTCGCACCGCTGACATTGAACCCGACGGCGAACGCAGCGGCGTCGCCGGTCCCGATGTTGGTGACCTTCGCGGTGTAGGTGTTGTCCGAGTTGGAGAAGACCTCGCCGTTGTTCGGGGCGAGGGTCGAGACCGTCAGGTCGGGGAGAGCGGCGTCGGCATACTCGACGACCAGGAACTGGTGGTAGGCGCACATGCCGCCGCTCGTGGTGCCCTGGATGCCGGCCTCGTTTTCGGTCGCGGTGAGGAGGGTCGTGACGTCGAAGGCCTGGGCCTCGCAGGTGCTGGCCGTGCCCATCCAGGCGTTGGTCGCGACCGTAGCGCCGTTGAAGAGCAGGTTGCCTTCATCGGGCCCGGCGCTGCCGACGAACGAATACAGGGTGGCGTTCGTGACGGTTGCGGGGTCGATGGTCATGCCGGTGAACGGCACGTAGGCGGTCGCCTCGTCCAGGGTGGTCCCGTAACTCGACTCGGAGTAGCCGAGTTCGTCGCACTCCTCGTTGAGGAAGATCTGTTTCCGGGTCGCGGACGGGTCGCTGTAGACGACGACGAGGGTGCTCGGGTAGAGGGCGTTCTTGTTGCCGTCGTTGGGGGTCATGACGAGGATGTTGTTCCCGTCCCTGACGAAGAGGCTCGTGACGTCGACTGCGGGGTACAGCCCGTATTCGTAGTCGGCGTAGGCGCCGATGTTGCTCTTATCCAGGTAGGGGGTCCCGAGCGCGACGGCGTTGCCGTTGAAGGTCGCCGTCAGGTTCGGCAGCCCGGCTTCGGTCTGGTCCCAGTTGTAGGCGACGTAGAGCAGGACCTTCTCGACCGTGGCGCCGGCCGGGACGGGCAGGTCGTCTGCGGTCCAGGTCTCGGTGCGGTCGGTCCAGCCGACGCCCTTGTAGGCGGCGGCGGGCTGGGCGGCGTAGACGATGCCGCCCCGGAGGTCGAAGGTCTGCTGCGTGGTGATGTTGCTGCCGCCGTCCCAGTAGATGCCCTTGCCCTTATACCCGTTGTACTTCACGGATTTCGCGGCGCTGGACTTGTTGTTGTTGGTCTCATCGGTCTCGGCGATGCGGTTGTCGGGGTCGACGACGGCGGTGTAGGTGACCGTGCCGCCCTCGAGGTCGCGAATGGTGGGATCGAGGACCGTGACGGTGCTCGTCGCGCCGCTCGCGAGCGTCGCGACGGTGGTGGTGTTGATCGCGACGGTGCCGTTGGCGACGTCGCTCGCGTAGAGGGCGACCGTGATGTTCGCGGCGGCGGCGGCCCCGGTGTTCTTGACGTTGACGATCTTGACGGGGTTAGGCTCCCGCGCAAAGACCGCGCTGGCCGGGACCGGGTTGACGGTGCCGGCGATGGTGAGGTCGACCTGGGCCGCGGGTGCGGTGACCGTGACGTACCCGGTCTTTTCTTCAGAGTCGCTGCCATAGGCGTTTGTGGCCGTGAGGGTGACTGTGTAGGTGCCGGCCGCGGTGTAGGTGTGGGTGGCGTTCTGCTCGGTGGAGGTCGCGTTATCGCCGAAGTCCCATGCCCACGAGGTCGGGATGTTCGTGGAGAGGTCGGTGAAGTTGACCGCGAGCGGGGCTGTACCGCTGGTGACGTCTGCGGTGAAGTCCGCAACCGGGGCGTCGCCGCCGGAGGAGCCGCCGTACCTGACGCTCATGAGGGCGAGCGGGAGCTTGTAGTAGTTTTCACCGCTCTTGTCGTAGCCGAGCGTGCTGTTCTGGCCGGCAGTGAGCACGGAGCTCACGTCCCAGGTGTTATTGCCGAAGTACGGCCCGTACTTTGTTCCGGACGCAAGCGTCGTTCCCTGGAGCGTATAGACGCCGTCGACACTGGCGAGGTAGATCGCAGAGAGGTCTGCCGCATTCCAGCCCCCGGCGAGCGAAGCGGTGCCGAACGTCGTGGACCCGGTATAGGTGTCGTCGAGGGGGTTGACCGTGTCGTGGCCCTGGTTGACCCAGTACCGCACCTCGTCCGCATCGCCGTCGTTATAGGCGACGACGAGGACCATGGCCTTGACCCGGCCGTCGAATGATGAGTCGATCTTCTGGCTCGCGGCCTGGACATTCACCGTTTGACCTGTAATCGCGTCGGTGAGGTCGTACCACATGATGTAGTCGCTCGTGACCCGGTTCATGTGGTCGTTTAACCAGACCGGCCCGGTTCCGCCGTCGCCGGGGAACGAGTAGGTGGTGTCGAAGGTCTCCGCTTTCTGGAGTTCGTAGGTGCCGTTGCCGTCGGCGTCGATCCCGATCGTCACGTTGCCGCGGTAGTTGTTCTGCATGTGGCCGCAGTAGACGTCGACGTAGAGCCGGGCCCAGGTGATGTTGGTGTGGGCGGGCAGGGTAAACGTCTTCTCAGCCGAGGTGGCAAACCCGGGGTACGAGTCGAACCAGAGCCCGCCGGAGACGGTGCCTTCTTCGACCGTCGTCAGGGGGATGCCGCCGTTGTAACTGTCGGAGGTGAGGGGCGCGTCAACGGCGATAAGGTCTGCCTTCGTTTCGGTATCCGAGCCTCCCGGTCCCGTGGCCGTCAGGGTGACCGTAAAGGTCCCGGCGGTGACGTAGGTGTGGACCGGGTTCTGCTCGGTTGCGTTCGTGCCGTCCCCGAAGACCCAGAGCCAGGAGGTCGGCGAGCCAGTCGAGAGATCGGTGAACTGCACCGCGAGCGGCGCCTCACCGGCGGTCACGTTCGCCGTGAAGTTCGCGGCCGGGGCCGCGGTGCCGTCGGCGTACTCCACCACGAGGAAGGTCTGTGCCGCAACCATACACGGCGATTTCCAGGTATTGTCTCCCTGGACCGCCGCCTCGTTCCCGGTCGCGTTCAGGTACGCCGTCACCTCGCGGTCGTCGACGGCTACCTGCGGGTTGTCGGAGGCGCCGACCGCCCGCGGGCCGTAGTTCCATACTCCTGTTCCGATCCGGTCACCGTTGAAGTAGAGGTTGCCCTCGCCGTCGTTGCCCCACGGGACGAACGTCGTGAGGTTCGCGCGGGTGACGCTCCCCGTATCGATGGTCGCGCCGGAGAACGGCACATACGCCGTCGCTTCCTCCATGCTCGTGCCATAGTTACCCTGGTCGGCGCCGAGGATATCGAACTCCTCGTTGACGAAGATCTGTTTCCTGGCGGCAGAGGCGTCCTCGTAGACCACGGCGAGGGTGAACCCGGCAGGCGATATCTTGGCGTCCGTGCCCGTCCGCGCGAAGAGCGCCGTGTTGTTGGCGCCTGCCTGGTAGAGGGATGTCACGTTGTAGGTCATCAGGCCGTACACGTAGTCTCTGTATGCCCCGAAGTTCGACACGTCGTGGTACCAGTTCACGTAGGGAACCCGGACGCCGTTGAAGTCGATCGAGACGTTGTCGGGCGACGCGTTGGTGTTGTCCCAGCAGTAGGGCACGTAGAGCCAGGCGTCGCGGACCGTCGCGCCTGCCGGGAGCGGCAGGTCGTCGCCGGTCCAGGTCACGGTGTAGTTCGTCCAGCCCTCGCTGCCGAAACTGCCGGACATGTACTGGCTGTTGCCGAAGGAGTGGACGATGTCGCCGCGGAGGTCGTAAGTCCGCACCGTCGTGACGTTGCTGCCGCCCTCCCAGTAGATCTTGCCCTTGTAGCCGTTGTAGAGTACGCTTCTGGTCCCACCGACGACGACGTTGTTGGTCTCGTTGGTTTCGACGATGGTATTATCGGGGTCGAGGACGGCGGTGTAGGCCACCGTCCCGCCTTCGTGCTCCCTGAGGGTGGGGTCGAGGACGTATACGTTAGTCTGCGTACCGGCCTCAAGGGATGTGAGGGCGATGGTGACGTTGACCGGGACCGTATCGGAGACGTCGCTTGCGTAGATGGCGACCCTGATATCGGTCGCGGCCTCAGATCCGGTGTTTTTGACGACCATCCGGACCAGATTCGGCTCCAGAGCAAAGACCGCCCCGCCCGGAGACGGGAGCGGTCCGTTCGTGATGGCCAGGTCGCAGGCGGGAACGCTCGCGGTCACCGTGGCCGACCCGTTCACGCCCTCCGCGGCGGCGGTGACGGTCGTCGTCCCCGCCGTAAGGGCGGTGAAGTACCCGGTCTCGTTCACCGTGCCGACGGTCTCGTTACCGCTTGTCCAGGCAAACGTGACGCCGGTCATCTCGTTGTCGTCCTGGTCCTTCGCGACGGCGGCGAACTGCTGCGTGCCGCCGACCGCCAGGTCGGCCGTCGCTGGGGAGACCGTGATGGTGCTGAGCGTACTCCCGTAATTGCCGAACGGCGCCATCAGCGGTGCGGTGTCGTTGCCGAGCCCCTCCGGGAGGGCGTACTGGGTGTCGCCGATCCCGTCGCCGTCGCCGTCGGCGCCGGTGTAGTCGCTGTCCCAGTAGTTGCCCATGACGCCCGAGTACGATGTGCCGTTGTAGGTGTAGGTGATCGCCTCGGGGGAGACCCAGGAGATCGTGGTCGGCGGGGTTGTGGATGACGTTGTCACCGGCATGTCATTACCGGTGATCGTGTTCAGATAGATCCGATTGTTTTCGACATCACCAAATTCGCTGAAAATTTCAATGCCGGCGTACGTGTTGTTAATAAACGAATTTTTTGTGATAGTATTATTCTCGCCATAGATTGTCAATCCGGCCGAAGAACCATCCCGGATACTGTTGTTCTCGAAAACGTTGGATTTACCTGATAAGGAAACGCCTGAGAACTCACCTGTTGCGCCGGATATCACGTTGTCACGAATAATATTATATTCGGAATATATTACCAGGCCTCCCATATCATGCGTTGGATTGAGGAAAACATCATTGGCAATGATATTGGATGAAGAACCCGAATCTACATGCACTCCCATGTAGCGTGTGAACGTAATATTCTCCAGGCGTGTTCTATGTGCACCGGTTCTGAGAATAAAACAACATCCATCATCGCTATCACCGCTTTCGATTATAACCGAATCGCGATCCTCTCCTGTGATGGTGAGATCCGACTTATCTCTGATCATAATTTGCTCTGATGATAACGTGTATACCCCGCTCCTGATCAGGACAGTGTCCCCCGACGAGGCCGCATCGATTGCGGCCTGGATCGATAAATAGTCGTCGGGTACGGTGATGGTCGCGGCCATCGCCGGCGCGGCGAGCGTGGTCATGCACAGCAGTGCAGCGATACTGAAAATCAGAAGCGTTCGTTGCATCTCGTACTCATCTCCTTCTTTCATCTTGTGGTGCCGTCTTACCGGCGCCCGTGAGAGCGCACCGGGTAAAACAGAATGATCAGGAGGTGGTAATTGATCATATTTAAAATGGGATCGTTCATATCTGATCATATTTTTTTTATATTTCATGCCACTTATGGCATACAATCTGTAAATTCATGCTACGAATGCGACATCCGGCCGGATGCCGCCGGAAAAGGGAGGGGCCGGCAGTCCGCCGGTTCCCCGCACCGGTCGAAAGAGAGATGGCGGTCGACCCAGGGGGCTGGCCGCCGGTTCTGCGTCCTCTGCCCCATATTGGGGCAGGCGCTCCGTCATGGCACCGTCGCCGCGGGGGTGCGCGGAGCCGTATCGTTTCCGCCCGGCCCAATGACCGTCAGGGTAACTGTATGGATTCCATTGATGACATAGGTGCGGACCGGGTTCTGCTCGTCCGAGGTGCCGCCGTCCCCAAAGTCCCGGGTTCGGCTGCTCACGTCGCCGGTCGTGGTGTCGGTGAACCCGACCGCAAGCGGCACCCGGCCGGAGGAGGCGTCGGTAGTGAAGCCGACGAACGGCGCGGTGTCGTTGCCGGGAGAATCCGGAACGGCGAAGGCGGTGTCCCCCGACGAGGCCGCATCGATAGCAACCCGGATCGATGAATGGTCATCAGGTACGGCAAGGGTTCCTTTTGTTGCTCAATGGTATACGGATGCCTTTTTGATTACAAGCCCGGAATCGCACGATTCCCGCGACGGGTAGCAAACGGGTCGGAAAAAAGAGGGTGAGCGGGATGATCAATCAGACCTTGCGCACCACCTCCAGTTTGACATAGTCGGTCTCGATGGTCGATCCTCCGTTCTTATTCTGGACGACGAGCAGGATCACTTTCCCGTTGTCATCGATGTAGTTGCTCAGTCCGGTCGTCTTCGTGCCGGAAAGGGTCGTTTTGACATCCCTGGTGATGTTATCAAGCTCTTCGTATGCAGTACTGTCCCAGATGAACAGTTTCTCTCCGTTAGACCTTGTACCACTACCCTTGCCAACCCACGTCGCCGTGAAGTTCGCCACATCGCTGGCGGACTGGTTGATGGTCGGAGGCTGCGCGCTGACGTTGCCCTTGTACGCCTTGAGCGTGGTGCCTGCCGTCCCGTAGGTGTTGGAGTTGTTGAAGTCGTAGGTGAACTTCCGGTTCTCCACCGTCAGGAGCGCGAGCGGTAACTTGTAGTACCCGGAATAGTCACCCGAATGAGTCCCGTTTCTCGTGTACTTCAGGTCCGAGTTGGAACCCTGCGTCAGCTTGTCGGTGACATTCCAGGAGGTCGATCCCCAGTAACTTCCCTGCTTCGGGTTGCTCCACGTCAGCTGGTTGCTGTTGTAGAGGTCCGAATTCTGGCCGTTGAACGTATAATTGCCGTTGTAACATAGGCGGACACGTCGTGCCCCTGGTTCACCCAGTAGTAATACTCTTTTCCGGTAGTGTTATCGTCGTACGCGACGATTAACGTGATGGATTTCACCCGGCCATCGTCCGGCTGGGTGCCGTCCGGCTTGGCGTTGGAGACGTATGCTGTGACAGTCTGCGAGTCGATGTTGTCTGTCACATCATACCACGATACCAGGTCGCTGGAGACACGGTTGGCCTTGTTGTTATCAGGATCCCAGTTCACGGATTTATATCCCCACGAATAGGTGGAATTGCTGGTCGCATTCGCGAGAGTAACGTTCCCGGATCCCCCATTGAATACTGTATGAGCTACAATGGGTTTGTTGCTGGTGGAACTCCCGATATACGTGACGACTTCCAGACGCGCCCACTCGACCTTGTCGGCGGTGCACGGCAGCGTGAACGTCTTTGTAATCGGGCCCGGATATCCATACGCGAATCCCGGATAGTAGTCGTACCAGAGACCCCCGGTCATGTGTCCCGACGTGCCGTTCGCCGTGGTCAGGAAGTCACCGCAATACTCCGTAGCCGCAGCAGGGGCGGCAAACAACAGAACACTAAACAGCAACAGCGCGACCGGAAGCATCCAGTGCCTGCACGGTTTTGCCGCGCCGCAGGGCAGATCTAAGAACCTGCCGGGTTCTCTCGTTTCTTTACAGATCCTTTTTGTCATATGTCTTTCCTTCTGTCCGCACGATGGTTACGGACAGGGGGGATAGAGCATACTCTTATTAATACTTATCTCAAATAAAGTAGCAATAGATATCATTTTATTACATAATTTGATGAATGTTAAGCCATTATGTTAATAAAAGTGGTACTCGACGCAATGAGAACGATCACGAAAGACAGTATATGCCGGTACGTGCGAGTATGTAGCGCCGACCTCCGGTATCCACAGGTTGGGTTCCCTGATACGTGCCGGACCGCCCCCTTCGGCGAGCGTGCCTGAAAATGCCGTACCCGGAGATCGTCGTAGCAGGATGCGGAAACCTCCTCTTCGCCGATGACGGTTTTGGTCCCGCCGTGGCGCAGGAACTACTGAAATTTGCGCTCCCCGACAACGTGAAAGTGGTGGACGCAGGCATCTGCGCAGCGCCTTTTGTATTTACGCTGCTCGATCCCGAAAGAACAAAAAAACTCATCATCGTCGATATCGTGGACTTCGGCGCCGTGTCGGGAGCAATCGCACGGCTGCGGATCGACGACCTGTCGCCCGGCGGCATCCGCGATGCCCATCCCGGAGGCATCGCCGGAGCGCTCCGGCGTATCGAAGACGGGATCGACGTCACGATCGTCGGATGCCAGCCGAAACACTTTCCTGGTCCCGATATGGATATCGGGCTCTCCGAGGAGGTTCGAAAGGCCGTCCCCGGCGCAGTGCGGATTGTACTGGATATCATCGGGGTGGATGACGGACCGGCTCTTCGGAAGCGTCGGGCTCCTGCCTCCTTATGATTAACGAAGGATTGGATGTTCGCAGGTCGGCACACATCCCCTATCCGGCAGGAAGCCGCACTTCATCACCGACAAGGGCATGCCCCAATGCCGATCCCGGCGGTGGTGTCTATTGCAATATGGGACCCGTTGATCCCCTTAACCGCCTTGGCATTTACCGGGCCTCCCGTTGCGAAGACGGCAACCCCCCGGCGAAAAAATGCGGTTTTCGGGTATTTATTCCCCGGAGAGGTCTGCACGGCATTCGGCTGTCGTATACGGCAGGACCGTCACGTCTTCGATCGTCTTCGACCCGCCCTTCCCCACCACCTTCACCGAATAACCACCTATATTGAGGTAGTGGAAGGTGTGGGGCGTCACTTCGCCGGTATCCCGGCCGAAGAGGTATATCCTGGCGCCCGCCGGGGTGCTCGAGACCTCAAGCGACCCCCAGGTATAGGGTTCGAGGGTTAACTTAACCGTGGCGTCGCCGGAGCCCTTCATCAGCAGGACCTCCCGTTCCCCGGTGATGTACCCCGGCTTTGAGACCCCTATCAGGTGTCTCCCCTCCGAGATGTTATCCACGACATACGGCGTGGAAAAGCCGGTCTGGAACCCGTCAACCGATATCGCCGCGCCTGATGGCACCGACGTCACGAGGAGGCTGCAGGGCGCGTCGGAGAACGCAGCCTTCACGGTATCGTTCGATTGAGCGTGGGTAGGTATCTTATGCGTCTGGTAACTCTCACCATCGTAGACGGTGATATATGCCCCTCCGATCCCCCGGACCTCGACCGTCTTCGGGAGCCGGTCGCCCAGGTACCTACCGTTGATCGAGAAGGGTTTCTGTGCATACTCCTCCGACTCAAACGTGAGTGACCGCGTCAGTTCCGCGTTGCCGCTGGTAAACGTCACCCTGCTCATGACGTTTCTCTCGATCCAGACACGCTCCTTATCGGAACTGAACGCGGTTGCCTCTTTCTTCACCTTGATGGTGTGCAGCCCCTCTTTCAGCCCGTAGATGACGGCGGGTGTCTTCCGGTTCACCTTTCGGCCGTCGACGAAGATCGTCGCCCCGTCGGGGAGCGAATCGACGTAGACGCCGCCGTAGTGGTTCTGCTCCCAGGTGCGGAGCAGGCCCGGGGAGGCACCTCCCGAAACCTCGACCACAACCTCGTCGTCGCGTTCGAGCAGGATCTCCCGCTCCACCGGCTCGGCACCGTCCATGCGCACCCGAACCGTATGGGTGCCGCCGGAAAGCGACTCGAAGGCGGCAGGTGTCGTCCTGCCGGTATACTCGCCGTCGAGGTCGATGAGCGCACCCGGCGGATCGGAGTGCACCGAGAGATCGAACCGCATCGTGGTTATATCAACAGCAGGCGCCGCTGCGGGTGTGGGCTCCACTGTGGGTCGGGGATCGGGCGTGGGCTCCGCCGCCAGTGCCGTTCCCACCTCCTCCCCGGCGGAGACGAAGCCGAACAGCGAAAAGAGCGCCTGAACGGCACCGAGCAGCAGGCCGAACAGCCCTCCCGGGGTGGATCCGTCGGTCTCCCCGTACCGAACCGCGTAGACACCACCCTGCCGGATCTTCGCTGAGACGCTGCCCGCCGCATCGGCCGTGGTCTCCAGGGTCTGCCAGGTGCCCGAAGAGCGGTCGTACCTGGCGATCACGCCTCCCGGCTTGCTCACGGAGATGACAAGCCTGAGGGGGAGGTCGCTCACCATATCCTCGCTGCCGACCGCGTAGGCCGGGTCGGCGCCCCCCGCGTCGCCGGGTAAAAGCCTCTGCAGCGTCAGCGCCTGGACGAGGCTCCCGGTGCCCTCGGTTATCACCGCACCCTCGGGAATATACACCTGAACGGCCCCTCCGTCGGCAACGAGGTGCGTGACCTCGATCCGCCCGTTCGTCGAGTTGAGGGTGAACCGCGAGCTGGGCTCACCGGAAGGTGTCACCGGAGTCCCGGGCGTGCCTATCGTGGACGTGGCGTTCGCTTCGTAGCCCTCTGGCGGGGTGCCCTTCCAGACGGCGAGGACGATGGCGCGGTTCTCCATATAGTCCCCCTTCGTGGTGGTGATGAGGCTCTGGATCCCCGCCGTGTTCTCCGACAGTCGAAGGTACGGCCTGACGTTCAGGTCAGCCACGCTGATCACCGAGGAGCCGCCGGTGAGCAAGTTGAACCACTCGCCGTCGTTGAAGTAGATCCGGTGCTCGTCGTTGTCCATCCCCGAACCGGCGGTGGAGACCAGGATAAGGCGCGCCTCGCCGATCCCGGAGAGGTCGATGGACTCGCTGAAGGCCGCCGTCGTGATGCAGTCCTCCGACGTCGTCCCGAAGTCCGGGTTGGCATAGATCGTATCCGACCCCTCCGCGATCCAGTAGGTCATCTCCGGTTCAGCGGGGTCCTCGGTGACGATCAGGAGCCCGACGCCGTAGGCCGCAAAGACATCGTCCTTCCTCCCGTCGTTCGTCAGTTTCACGACGTGTTCTCCGGCGATGCCGCCCGGAACGCCGGTGACGTTGAACGCGTGTGTCTCGAGCAGATAGTTGTAAATTCCCTCGTCCTTCCGATCGTTATAGACTTTGTCGGCTTTGACGTTTGTCCCGTCGACTGCGAGGCTGATCCTGACAGGGGTGCCCTCTTTCCTCGTCTCGTCGTGCCCCCAGGTGGTGTAGATATACAACCGTGCGTAGTTGATCGTACCGTTCTCAGGGATGGGGACGGAGATCATGAACTCTTTGCTTTCGCCGGCATGGATGAGCCCGGTGTAGTTGCTGAACTCGTAGTAGGTCAGGTTTCCGTGGACGGTACCCGTAGCGGCGACGTCCAGGTTCTTCCCGGTGTAGCTGTAATTGGGGACCCCGCCGCCGGAACCGCCGTCCCCACCCCCGGACGTCGTGAGGTCGAAGTTGACGGAGGCGGTCTCGCCGTCGTTGACCGTGACCGTCCGGTAGTCTTCGCGCCCCTCGCCCCTCACCTCGACCGTGTAGTCGCCGATGATCAGGTTCTCCAGCGTCGCTGGGGTTATGACCGACATGTTCTCCCCGTTGAGGTAGACCCAGGCCCCGGCCGGCTCGCTCGTCACCTCGATGCTGCCCGTTATTGGTTCGAGGCTGAAGTGGACCGTGGTGTTCGCGCCTTTGGTCACCGTGACCCACCGGTCGTCGGGTATCCGGTAACGCTCCATCTCGACCCTGATCGAGTGATCTCCGGCTGGGATGCCGGGGATCGTCGTGTTCGTCGTCCACTGGGTCGACTCGTCATCGAGGAAGATCGCCGCGCCGACCGGCACCGAAGTCACCTGGACTGATCCGACCTCCTCCTCGGGATAGCGGACCGAGAGGAGGGCGAGCGGCATCTTGAAGAAAGCCCCCATGAACCCCCCGCCGCTCCCGGTGACGCTGAGGTCGCGGGTGTAGGTGAACGTGCTCGGCACCCCGGGCTCCATGAGATCGGTAACGTCCCATATCTGGTAACCCGAGTAGGCACCCTGCGGATCGTTGGCATCGAGCGGTTCGGTGTTGAACTCGAACTCCCCAACCTGGCTTGCTATATAGAACGCCGAGAACTCAGCGGCGGGGATGCGTTCGTCGTCGTCCGGGAGGTCCTCGGTATCGAAGGTCGTCTCGCCCGTGTAAGTCTCGCCGAGGTACTCCTCAACGTAGTACGAATGGACGTCGTGCCCCTGGTTTACCCAGTAGTATACCTCGTCGCCGTCGCCGTCGTCGTAGGCGACGACCAGCGTGATGAGCTTGATCCGCCCGTCGAATGTTCCCTGATACCCCTCCGGCTGATCTACCAGTACCTCGGCGACCGGGTTTCTGCCGGTGATCAGGCTGGTCACGTCATACCACATCAGGTAATCGCTCGTCACCCGGTTGCAGTGGTTGTTCACCCAGACCGGTTCGCCGCCGTCGACCGCGAAGACATACGGCTTCCGGAGTTCCTCGACGCCAAGCGTCTGCATCCCCGATCCACCGTTGAACTTCACGGTCGCACGGTGCTCGTAGTTATTCTGCATGTGGCCGCAGTATACGGCGACATAGAGGCGCGCCCACTTGATCTCCGTATAGGAAGGGAGCGAGTAAGTCTTAGTGGCCTGGCGCTCCATCGCGGTCCCCACAAATGAGTCGTGCCATAGCCCGCCGGAGACGGTGCCTTCTTCGACCGTTGTCAGCGGGATACCGCCCACGTACTGGTCGGCAACCGCGGGTACGGGCACCATGGCCAGCAGCAGGGCTAAGATGAGTGCAATTCCAATATATGACCTGTTGATTTTCATACTTCAGACCCCCGTCCGTATCGCCGTCACCGGGTTGAGGTGCGCTGCCTTCAACGCCGGATAGAGACCCGATACCAGAGAGAGAACGATCGCGATCGCCATCCCAATCGCGAGGATTTCGGGCGTGATCAGGGTGATGTCGCCTTCGGCGAACGTTGAGAAGGTGTCGCCGAGCCGGGTGATGATGAATGGCTTTCCGAACGTGTTGATCGCGCCCGTGAATGTGATACCCAGGAGGTTGCCGAGCACGCCCCCGATGAGGCCGATGTAGAAGCACTCGGCGAGGATGAGGTGGACGACGTCCGCCGGGGAGGCCCCGATGGCCATGGTGATCCCGATCTCCCGCGTCCGCTCAAAGACCGATGTGACCATCGTGTTGACGATCATCAGCGCCCCCACGATCAGGGAGACCCCGGCAAAGAATGCCAGGACGAGGACGACGACGTCCATCAGCTGGTTCACCGACTCGATCTGCTGGAACGCGCCCTCTGTGGTGAGGCCGAGCGCCTTGACGTCGTCCACGACGCCGAAGACCGCGTCGGGGCTGTCGACCCGGATCAGGACGCCGTCGAACGCCGCCTCATCCCCGCGCAGTTCCTGCGCTACCCCCCGGTCGATCAGCATCACCTGGTCGAACGCATCGTCCCGCTCCTGGAGCACGCCAACCAGGGTGAACTGCACCTCTTCATCGACCGGCATGCCGTCCTCGTCGTAGCGCCGGATCAGGATCGGGATGGTATCGCCGAACCGGACCCCCTCGTAGCGCTGGAGCGTCTCGGCAACGTCGTGCCCGAGCACCGCCTGCCGGGATCCGGGCTCGAGGTTCTCTCCCCTCAGGAACTTCGGCCGGATCACGCCCTCGATCCCGCCGGGATCGATCCCCACGACCTCGATGTAGGTCTGCCGTTTTGTGGTGTACGCCTCCCGGACCACCGCCGAAGAAGCCTCCACGTGCTGGATGGTAGTTAGTTCGTCGATCTTTGCCGGTGTGATGAACTGGATCGCGCCTCCGCGGATATCCGCGGTCGCCTCAATGAGCGTGAGGTCGGACTGCTCCTTGATCGCCTCCACCGCCTGGTAGCGAACCCCTTCGCCCAGGGAGACTGTCCCGATGACCGCCGCAACGCCGATAGCGATGCCGAGGGCGGTGAGAAAGACGCGCATCCGTTTCCGGGAGACCTGGTGGGCCGAGACCTTCAGGTAA
>LDZU01009630.1_pt1 | contig 14798 bp, 17 predicted proteins | sample 615531 | NCBI WGS metagenome assembly LDZU01 (sample SAMN03408293, study PRJNA278302) | terrestrial metagenome | isolation source: oil reservoir sample SB2 | place: USA: Alaska, North Slope, Schrader Bluff formation | collected 2011-09 | reverse complement strand
AAGTAAAATCCCTATTTTGCCAGAACCTAAAAGAGAACCTGCATCCTGCCCTTCCCCGCGTACATCTACCGCTCCTGCTAATAACATATCTTCGGCTTGCCAAACCGTCCTTAAGACCTCCCGGCCCATCCGGCCAGCAGCTCCATTTACTACTACTTTTAGCACTCAGTAATATAGATACTTAAATTGGCGGTCAACTTTCCTTCTTCCGGCTCCGGTCCTTAGCTTTCAACCTGCAACTTTTAGCCGACCGTTTACGCTTAAGTATCCTTCTCCCCCCTTTAAGCCGGGTTTAATTTAAGCTTAATTTTCATATATTTAAACTGAAATGTCAAGAAAAAATAAATTACCTCCCTACTTATTCTTCCCCATAATTAAAGTTAACGTTTTCCTGTCTTAATTCTACAATAATTACTTCCCTTCCAATTTTTTTAATTGCCTCCCAGGGAATAACCAGGTACTGTTTACCGGCCCAAAAACTAATTAAGCCGCTTCTCCGGGGAAGAACAATAGAACGAACCTGTCCTGTATTTTCATCAAAAACAAGGTCGCTTTCTCCAACTATCCCAAGGCGGGCGCCATTAGATATGTTTATTATTTCTTTTCCTCCCAGTTCACTTAACCGCAATTAGTTTTTCCTCCCCCCTTAAAAAGAATAGGGACAAAATCTAAAACCGGCGTTTTAGCTGGAAATAATTTAAGATAAAAGGCTGGATTATAGCCAGGGCAATAGAAATAGCCGCTATAGGCTCAAGGCAAACTTCACCCAACCGGACCCGCTCCGGAACATTTAAGTTTAAAAAAGTAGCCAATAATACCAACGATAAATAAATTCCCCCTGCTGTACCAACCAAACCGGCCACAGCCCGGGAGAGGGGGGAAGCTTTACTTTCCGCCAGTATATCCCATGATTTTGACCGTTGGGTGTTAAGCCGCCATCTTATCCAAATAGATAAGATAAGTAAAACAAAAACGGCGAAAATAAAAACCGGCTCCATTGTTCCCTCAGCTCTATTTCCTAGTTTTTAGGTAGTGAAAAACAGGTTTTTAACCTGTTTCACGAATACTTTTTTCTAAGGCGTTACCATTATTTACCGGACCTATACTGGCCAGGGTAAAAAGTTCTGTTTTAAGAAGCTCGTTGGCTGCTTCTTTTATTTCTTCTCTGGTTACCCGGTTAATTTTTTCCAACACTTCTTCCGGAGAAATAACCCGACCCAAATAAAGTTGTGATTTACCTAAAGCGCCAAGCTGAGCAATAACGCTTTCCAGGCTTAACAATAAATTACCCCGGTAATGGTTCTTAGCCCGCTGTAATTCAAGCTCACTAACTCCATCTGCCTGAATTTTTTTAATTTCTTTAATGATAAGGGTAATAACCGTCGCGATATTCTCTTTACTCAGACCGGCGTAAATCCCAAAAAGTCCGGTATCACGGTAGGCGCGAGGGTAAGAATAGATAGAATAAACTAACCCCCGCTGTTCCCGGATTTCTTGAAAAAGTCTTGAACTTAAGCCTGTTCCTAAAATAATATTGATTAATTGAAAAACATAGGTCTTTTCGTCATTAAATGGTAATCCCTGGGTCCCAAAACAAAGATGAACCAATTCTGTATCCTTAAAATAACAATTTACGGAACTGTACGCGGTAGGACAAACTAAACTACGAGGCTGGGTTTTTCCCTTTAAACCCCCAAAAGTTTTTTCCAGTTTTTCAATTATTATTTCCGGTTGGAAATTACCAACAACAGCTATTACTATATTACCGGGAACATAATATTTTTGGTAAAAATTTATTATATCCTGGCGGGACAAGTTACTAATCACTTCCTGATTACCTATCACCGAACGTCCCAAACTATGTCCCGGCCAGATAGTAGCCGTAAAAAGATCGTGGACTAATTCCTCAGGAACATCCTCATACGTTTTTATTTCCTCAATAATAACTTTCCGTTCCTGGTCAATATCCTTTACCTCAAAACGGGAATGGAACAACATATCATTAAGCACATCTATAACTAAATTAAAATGCTCATCAAGCACCCGCGCGTAATAACAAGTATATTCTTTAGTGGTGAAAGCGTTAAGCTGTCCTCCTACCTCATCCAGAGCTTCGGCAATTTGCCTGGCGGTCCGCCGGGCCGTACCTTTAAACATTAAATGTTCAATAAAATGCGAAATTCCATTCAAGGAAGGCGCCTCGTAACGCGAGCCCGCGTCTACCCATATTCCTACCGCTATTGACCGGACATGAGAAATACTTTTAGTTATTATTTGCAAACCATTTCCCAAGACAATCTCTGAAGACATATTTTAAGCCTACCTCAATTTAATTATTTTATTTATTTTTATGCCGGAAGGAAAAGTAATATTTCTTTATTAGGGAAGACAAGAAGTTAGCTCCTTTGTCCTGCTTCCAAAAATTATATTTCTTTATTAAACAAAAACCCCTCCATCATCCTTAAATTCCTGGTAGGGGCCGGTATTTATTAATTTAAAGATAAACCAACTATAAACCCGCTAACTATAAACCGGGTTAATGCATAGACTTATGGGGAGACCGTTTGTTTTGCGGCCCGGTCTTCTTATCCACCAAAACCGGCAGGGCTTCTTTACGGGAAAGTTTTAACCGTCCGTGGTCGTCATATCCTATAACTTTAACTATAACCCGGTCCCCTTCTTTTACCACATCTTCCACTTTATTTACCCGTTGGTGGGCTAGCTGGGAAATATGGACCAAACCTTCTTTACCCGGCAATCCCAACATCCCGGGAATAATTTCTACAAAACAACCAAAATCAGTAACACGCGTAACCTGTCCGTTATAAATTTCCCCCGCGGTTACTTCTTTAGTCAGGTTTTTAATAATCTCCTGAGCCTTTTCGCCGGCGACAGGGTCCATGGCCGCTATAAAAACCCGTCCGTCATCTTCAATATCAATTTCCACCCCGGTTTCCTCAATAATTTTTTTAATAATCTTGCCTCCGGGACCAATAACCTCCCTAATTTTTTCCGGGTCAATTATCATATGAAAAATACGCGGGGCGTAAGGTGATAATTCAGGCCGGGGTACGGTTATAACTTCCTGAAATTTAGCTAAAATAAACAACCTGGCCTCAAGAGCTTGGGCCAGGGCTTTTTCTAATATTTCCCCGGTTACGCCGGCTATTTTAATGTCCATCTGTAGAGCGGTTATGCCTTGCCTTGTGCCGGCAACCTTAAAATCCATATCCCCTAAATGGTCTTCCAGACCTTGAATGTCCGTAAGGATAGCCAATTCATCATCTTCTTTAATCAGCCCCATGGCAATTCCTGCTATCGGGGCTTTTATGGGCACGCCGGCGTCCATCAAGGCTAGACAAGAACTGCACACACTGCCCATTGAAGTCGAGCCGTTTGATTCAAGCACCTCAGAAACTAAACGAATGGTATAAGGAAAAGTTTCTTCATTTGGGATCAACGTTTCTAAAGCCCGTTCCACCAGGGCGCCGTGTCCGGTCTCGCGCCGGCTGGTTGCCCGCATGAATCGTGTTTCACCAGTACTATACGGAGGAAAATTATAGTGGTGCATAAAACGTTTGCTTTCTTCAATACCTAAGCCGTCTAAAATTTGCTCATCGGATACCGCTCCTAACGTAACCACCGAAAGGACCTGGGTTTGTCCCCGGGTAAACAGGGCCGACCCGTGTGTTCTAGGAAGTACTCCTACCTCCATATAAAGAGGGCGAATTTCTTTAAGGCTGCGTCCGTCAATACGTTTTCCTTCTTTTAAAATAAACCGCCGGATTACCTTTTTTTTAATTTTTTCAATTAAATTGCTTAAAAATACTTCCTCTTCCGGAAAACGGTTTAAAAAAGACTGGAGCAATTCCGCTTTTGTTTTTTCCAGGTAGTCATCACGTTCCATTTTGCCCAGTTTTTCCACCTGGCAATGTTCTACGGCTTTAGTTACGGTACCGGTAAGTTCATTTATAACGGCCGCTTCTATTTCTGTTTTCGGATCAGGTTCCGCCAGTTCAATTTTGGGCTTGGCTAATCCTAAAGTTAAAGCTTCTTCCCGAAAGGAAGTAATAAAAGCACAAATTTCTTTTATTATTCCGTGGCCATAAGCTATTCCCTCCAGCACATCTGCTTCCGTAACTTCCTGGGCCCCTGCTTCGACCATCATTACGGCCTGGGTTGTTCCGGCTACTACCAAGTTCATTTTGCTTTTATCTGTCTGTTTTAAAGTAGGGTTAATCACGTACTGATCATCAACTAAACCAACAATAACGCCCCCTACAGGGCCCTGAAAAGGAATTTCACTTATCTGCAAAGCCGCGGAGGCCCCAATTAAGCTGATAATTTCAGGAACATTATCCTGGTCAACTGAAAGTACGGTCACTATAATCTGTACTTCGTGGCGAAAGTTTTCGGGAAACAAGGGACGAATCGGCCGGTCTATCAACCGTCCTGATAAAACAGCCTTTTCGCTGGGGCGACCTTCGCGCTTAATAAAACCACCCGGTATCTTTCCGACGGCATACAGCCTTTCTTCATAGTCCACCGTCAACGGAAAAAAATCAATTCCCTCCCGCGGTTCTTTTGACCTGGTTGCTGTAACCAGAACCACTGTATCACCGTAACTTACCAGTACTGCGCCCCCAGATTGCCGGGCTACTCTTCCGGTCTCTATTTGTAATGCTCTGCCGCCTATTTCTAACTTCTTTTTTAAAACCGGCTGCGTTGACATGCTATACCTCCTGTTAAAACTTAATATTTATTATCCATTTTTAAAAGTACTTTTAAACATAATTCATTTTTATTTACGCAGTCCTAGTTTTTCAATTAAATCCCGGTATCGTTTAAAATTATGATCACGTAAATAATTTAAAAGCGAACGCCGTTTACCAACCATTTTCAACAAACCACGGCGTGAATGATAATCTTTTTTGTGAACCTTCAAATGCTCGGTTAAGACATTAATTTTTTCCGTAAAAATGGCCACCTGGACCTCTGGTGAGCCGGTATCTTTTTCGTGCAGTTTATGCCGGGTAATTACCTCCTGTTTTTTTTCTAAGGTTAAAGCCACCTAATTCACCTCCTCGCTATTAATTTACCCTACCGGAGGGGCGTTATATTTAACGCCCTGCTTATATTTACTTTTTTTATTTTAGCACATATAAGGATAAGTGTAAACTTTACGGCATTTATTATGCGGCCAAGATTTTACCTGATAAGTCAAATAGAGGCGTATAAACAATTAAAAAGGAAGCAGAATAATGCTCCTGGACATAATTCCCTATATCACCAAATAACCTCAACCGGATATTGGGCAATTTGCGGATCGGTCGTTATAATAGGCAGGTTTTCAAGTATAGCCTGCGCAATAAGAAGCCGGTCAAAAGGATCACGGTGATAATCTGGAAGGACATAGACATACAGGGCATGATGCATTTCAATAGGTAAGGGGGCAGTAGCATTGATGAGCAGTTGTTCGAAAATAAAAGACTCCAGGTTGTCTGGTAACTGCAGCTTACCCAACTTTGCTTTAATTGCCATCTCCCACCCACTGGCAGCGCTAAAGAATAGAGTATTTTTCCCATCGCTTATGATTTCGCAAACTCGGTCTGACAATGATGGGTTATCGGTGATCCACCATAAAAAGGTGTGAGTGTCTAAAAGCGCTCTCATTTTTCAAATGTCTCTAAAATTAGTTCGGGAAGCGGCGCATTAAAATCAGGCGCAATGGTAATTTTTCCTTTAGCGCTTCCAGGGGTGCGCTTGTCAGGTTGTTTTGTTATCGGAACCAGGCGTGCAACGGGCTTGCCAGCTTTAGCAATAATGACCTCTTTTCCTGTGCTTACTTGTTCTAAAAGCTTGGAAAAGTGGGTTTTTGCATCATGTATGTTTACTTGTAGTGGCATTTAAATCACCTCTTGCTTAAAGCAGTATAAACTAAGTCCATGACTAAGTCAAGAAAAAGTTTTCTTGACTGCATCTTTTTCCAACTGGCTATTGGCATTTAACCGCATCTGCAAATCTTTGGCAATCGGTTTAGTATCACGATTTTTGTTGATTTTTTAAATCATTTATTATATTTTGGTAATAGTATAATTTAAATGACGTTAAACAGCCGGATTGAGATAAACAGTCGGAGGAAAAGTTAGGCCAGTGAGAATATTTGAATATATGGGAAAAGAACTTTTAAACCGTTTTGGCCTGTCGGTACCAAAAGGAAAAGTGGTCTCTTGTGCTGATGAAGCAGCTTTGGCGGCTGCAGAAATTGGTCCGGTAGTAATCAAAGCACAGATTCTTTCGGGTAAACGCTGAAAAAGCGGCGGCATTAGATTTGCAAGCACACCAGCAGAGGCTAAAAGTATTGCTTTAGAATTGTTAGGCACAAATATCCAGGGTTATCTGGTAGAAAAGCTACTGGTAGAAGAAAATTTAGCGGTTGATCAAGAATTTTATTTAGCCGTTACGATTGATGAAGGAGCTAAAAGTCCAGTGATTATTGCTTCTAATCAGGGTGGCATAGATATTGAAGAAGTACCTGAAAACCGGATTTTAAAGGTACATACCGATGCAGAACTTGGCATGTACCCTTTTATTGCCCGTAACATTGTTCGCCGGTTGGGTCTGGGTTTAGGCAGCCAGCACGGAAAAGAACTGGTTAAGGCAATTTTAGCAACTTATCAAGTGTTCCAGGAAAAAGATGCGGTACTGGTTGAGATTAACCCGCTGGTATTTAGTGGGGAGAAAATTTTTGCTGCTGACGCCAAGGTAATTATTGATCCTGATGCCCGGTTTAGACAAAAAGATATTCCATATATAGAAGACCAAACCGAAACGGAAAAGCTGGCCCAGGACCTCGGTGTTTCTTACGTCGAACTAAAAGGGGACATTGCCATAATGGCTAATGGGGCCGGCATTGCCATGAGTACCATGGATATACTTCTGTATTATGGCGGAACACCGGCTAATTTTATGGATGTAGTTGGTGGAACCGATACAGAAACTATTGCTCGATCTTTAGAAATTTTACTGGCGAAGAAGCCGAAAGTTATTTTTATTAATATTTTCGGCGGTAGTACTCGCTGTGATGATGTTGCCAGAGCTTACGCGAAAGTTAAGAAGAAAGATCCTGGCATCCAGGTACCGGTAGTAATCAGACTGGTGGGAACTAACCAGGATGAAGGATGGCGTATTTTACAGGAGTGCGGTATCGAGGCATACACAGATATGGAGGAAGCAGCGGCTAAAGCAGTGGAGTTGGCCGCATGCATATGCGCCAGCAGGTAGTTCTAGTTAAAGGAATGGTTTTAATGGCTATTATTGTTAATCAAAATACTAAGGTGATTGTTCAAGGCATAACCGGTAAGCAGGGTTCTTTTCATACCAGGCAAATGTTAGCTTACGGTACAAAAGTTGTTGCCGGTGTAGCTCCTGGAAAAGGCGGTATAACATTTGAAGGCGTGCCGGTTTATGACACTGTACAAGCAGTTTTAGAAAACCACCAGGTTGATGCCACGGTAATCTTTATCCAAGCTGCAATAGCTAAAGACGCTGTGATGGAGGCCCTGGAAGCTGGAATCGGGATTGTGGTGGTAATTACCGAACACATTCCGATCCATGACGAACTTGAGTTTATCTCTTATGCCCGGCGCAAAGGAGCAATTCTTATTGGTCCTAATACATTTGGCATTATTTCTTCTGGAAAGTGCCGAATCGGTATCCCGCCCAATCAGTTTTTTATCCCTGGTCCGGTGGGGTTGGTATCCCGTAGCGGAACTTTAGCTTATGAGATTGCAAAAAAACTGGCTGTAGCTGGATTTGGACAGTCTACTGCTGTCGGTATGGGTGGGGACTGCGTAAAGGGGCTTACTTTTGTTGAGATATTAAAACTTTTTGAAGCTGATCCGGAAACCAGAGCGGTTGTATTAATTGGTGAAATTGGCGGTGATGCTGAGGAAGAAGCCTCAGTTTACATTAAAGAGATGACCAAGCCGGTAATAGCCTATATCGCCGGTAAGAGCGCACCCCCGGAAAAGCAGATGGGCCATGCCGGAGCAATTATCAGGGGAGGGAGAGGAACCTACCAGAGTAAAGTTAAAACTCTTTCTATGGCCGGTGCTCTGGTAGTCGAAATGCCATCCGAGGTGCCGGAAAAAATTAGTAAACTGTTGGCTTGAGTGACCAAAAGGAGTTTGGTTGTTTCAATTAAAAAGCAAGCGTGACCATGCCAGTAAATTTTCATTTCTTAAAACCTCGGATAAGCAAATCAACCCATTTATTAATACAATTTTCGTTCAGTAACATTTACGTATAAAGCGGCTTTATCTTATGCTTGACTTCATTTATTACTTACTGAAGGCTTGTCCTTTTTAACAGAAATGATTTATAAAAATACAGGATTACAAAAATAGTTATAGTCGGGATAAATACAAAACGGCTTTTTTGTTTGTCAACCGGGACGGTTGACCTGTTTGTCAACCGGGACGGTTTATCTGTTATTATCATGACCTTTTCGTAATTTAAGCAGCAAAGCCCGTAAAAAGGAAGGCAGTTTGATAAAGTAAATCCGCATGTTTTTCGCTCCTTTGTGCTTTTGATTTATAATATTGCTCGTAGAGACGCACTCTACTTATATTATAGCGGTTTCTTTCTCTTGAGATTATTGAGGGCTCTCTTTAACAACATCTTGTTTACCCTCAATTTCTGAGGGCGGTTTTGCTTGCATATCTTCCGGTAAAGTTCCTTTTTTAGCAAAACCTTGTAATATTGTATTGGCGTAAGACATTAATTCATCTAACCTTACGTTTTCCTTATTTTGAGCCGGGACATTCACCGGATTATTTAAAGAAATACCCGGTTCAAGTTTTAACGGTTGTTTTTCTTTAAACAACTTAAATACACCTTCTGAGATTATTTGAATCCCGGCGGTAAAAACTTCCACGGTCTGGGTGGCCAATTTAGTATGATTAATAAAGTTCTTTATTTTTTGCTCTAGAGAGAAAGGTAATTGAATTTGTTCTTGCCTCTTTAATAAATCATCCACCTGTAAAATAAGCTCACTAAGGCGGGCAATGGTTTGTTCCTCCTGTTTTGCCGTTTCACTAAAGCGGGTTATTTCTTCAGAAAGTTTATCTATGGCCGTAACCGCCGCGCTAACTTTTTTAGTTTGCTCTATTTCATGTCTTTTATCAAGCTGTAACTGGTCAACTTTTTTAATTAGTTGGTCTAGCAATTCATTAGTTGATTTACCGGAAAGATAATCCAATGTTTTCACTCCTTAGCTGTTTAGGACTTTATCTAAAACTTTAATTTTATTTAAACTTATATGAACAAAGAATAAAAATTATACCTTTAAAAAAGGGATAAACCCCCACCCTTTTCCTCCCCCCTCTGACGGGGGAAGGGAGGGGGTGGGGGATAGAGGTATCTTAACCTTCACCCATCTTCCTTCTTTTTAAGATACGTTTTCGTTTACTTCTGGGGCTAAAGATAAATCTAGCTGTTCATGCCGCCCCTGCAAAGCATAGTCTGCCCGTACCAAACCCGCCCCTTGCTGGGTAGACTTGAGGCCTTTTATATTTTCGGCCGTAATTTTTAGATTCTTAATTACCCCGGTCGAACCTTTTTCGGGATTATGAGCTATTAATAAGGCTGTTACTCCACTTACGTGAGCAGTCGCCATAGACGTGCCGCTCATCTTTTCATACCCACCCCCTCTGGCCGTAGAGAGAACATGTGTTGCCGGAGCTACTAAATCTATTTCCGGACCCTGACTGCTAAAAACAAAAAGCTGATCTTTTTCGTTTATCCCGCCAACCGCAATAGTCTCCGGGTACACCGCCGGGTAATCCACGGAATTCTTACTCCCGTCATTACCGGCCGCAGCCACCAAGACTATCCCTGTTCCGGCGGCGGCTTTTACGGCCTGGTGAAGGGCGGCACTGGGGCGATCACTGCCAAAGCTCATATTTACCACCTGCATTTTATTTTGGACGCACCAGCCTAAACCTGTAACTATATCTTTAATACTACCCCTTCCGTTTTCGTCTAATACTTTTACGGCAAAAAGATTGACCTGCGGGGCTACGCCAATAATACCAGCCCCATTGTCTACGGCGCCAATAGTGCCGGCCAGGTGAGTACCGTGGCCGTTATCATCATAAAAAGGGCGTTTAGAATTGATTATATTAACGCCGCCTTTTACATTGGCCTTTAAATCGGGGTGTTTGGCGTAAATTCCTGTATCCAGGACGGCTACGTTAACTGTTTTTCCTTGTGAAACAGGCCAGGCTTTATTTGCGCCAATGCGGGCTGTTCCCCAGGGAATTATTTGCTGTCCTCCTTTAGCCTTAAAAATAGACTCGCTCCAGGAGGGTTTAATCCTTACTACCGGGTATAATTTAACTTTTATGTTTTCTTCAATACGCAAAACTTCTTTTTGGGCCTTTAAAGATTTTAACATTTTTTCCAATAGACCCGTACACACCACCCCGTTGATTAAAGGCAAAAAGGAGATGTTCTTTGCCCCGTGCCTCTTTAACAAATCAAGAACAAACTTTGCTTTTAAGCCAGGTTTTAACAATATAATTAGTTCATTTCCTAGAGATGATTCTTCTTCCAGCCAAAAATTTTTTCTAGACATAAATATATCATTAACCCCCCGGTATTAAATTTTTCATTTTATTTACTTCCTGGGCTATTTGATCAAGCTGTTTTAGAATTTTATCTTTTTGATTTTGGTACTGCTTCAACTGCGTAACCGCCTTAACCAGAACAGCCAGATCAGCGTTAAGCTTATCCACGGGCAAGAATTCCGGCCGGTTAGTTTTAACGTCTTCTATTTTTTTATTTATCCTCTCCAGGATACCATTAATACTTTTATTTGCTGGATTTACCAATAAAAACACATCCCCATACAGTTAATTAAAAGATATTTTTAAGAACAAAGGGCTACCGTACGTAGCCCTTAACTAAAGTGGACAGGATTAAACATTTTTTTTACAAAGCAAAGATAATTATCCCGATTAAAAAAAGAACGGCGCCAATAAATCCTACCACGGCCGAACCTAAATTCCATCCCACAATTACTAAAAATAAACCTAAACCGGCGATAAGTAACCCTAGTAATTGAGGGGTGAGAAGGCCAAAAATAAGGCCTTTCTTATCAACTTCCGGTTTTTCTACCGTGTCGGTCTTTTCAATTACATCCATCGTAAAGTTTCCTCCTTTGAGCCATAATTTTAAGCAACCCGGGTTACTATTTTAATTTATTATATGAACGAATATATTTTTTGTTATTCTTTTAAAAGAAAAAATTCATTAAAAGGAAATGTTTTTAAGTAGCAATATTTTAAAGCAAATTTTTTAAAAAAGACGGCCGGTGGATGGGGCACGGTCCGTGCGCCAGGAGGGCTTCTTTATGCCGGCGGGTTAAATAACCTTTGTTTTCTTTAAATCCGTATACAGGATAAAGGGCATCCCACTTTAAACACAGACGGTCTCTGGTTACTTTGGCTATAATGGAGGCAGCAGCAATACTCTGGCTTTTAATATCCCCTTTAATAATATTTTCCTGAGGAATGTTTAGGGCTATAGTTTCGGCGTCAACAAGCAAATAGTCAGGTTTAAAGACTAAATTATTCACCGCCTTCAACATGGCCTGGCGCGCCGCATTTTTAACGTTAAGACGCTCTACCATTTCAAGCTCAGCCAAACCCACCCCAACGGCTAGTGCCTTCTGGTAAATAAGCTCATAAAGTAATTCTCTTTTGGCCGCGGAAAGCATTTTGGAGTCTTTAATTTCGGGGCACAGGAAGTTCCGGGGTAATATTACGGCCGCCGCCACTACCGCCCCAATTAAACTCCCCCGGCCGGCCTCATCAATCCCCGCTACCAAATGAAAACCTTTTTCCCAGACTTTTCGTTCATAATAAAGCCTATCCATCTTAAAGCCTCATTTAAGATAAAATTTCCGGGGCAAAACTTTTCCCCTTGGGATTGGGAAAAGAAAGGTTAAAAATATCGGCTATAGTAGCCGCAACATCAGCGAAAGTATCGCGCACACCCAGATTAACGCCTGCTTTTACTTTTTTCCCGTAAACCAGCAAAGGGACATATTCCCTGCTGTGGTCGGTGCTGGGGGTGGTAGGGTCGCAACCGTGGTCGGCAGTAAGAACTAAAATATCATCTGGTTGCAGAGCTCTAAAAATTTCGGGAAGACGGGTATCAAATTCTTCCAACGCTTTAGCGTAACCATAAGGGTCGTTACGGTGACCGTAAAGCATGTCAAAATCAATCAGGTTGGTAAAAATCAGCCCCTTTTCCTTTTTACTTAAAAATACCAGAGTTTTATCAATTCCCTCTTGATTGTTTTGGGTGGTTACAGAATGGGTTATTCCCTGCCCGGTAAAAATATCTTTTATTTTACCTACGGCAAACACCGTTAGACCGCTGTTTTTCAATCGGTCTAAAATGGTTGGGTCGGAAGGGGGCAAAGAAAAATCACGCCGGCGGGCCGTACGGTAAAAAGACCCCGGTGGCCCCGTAAAGGGCCGGGCAATCACCCGCCCCACCCCGTGCTTCCCCTGCAGTAAACTGCGGGCTGCCTGACACCAAAAATAAAGTTTTTCTACCGGAACTATTTCTTCGTGAGCGGCAATTTGAAAGACGCTATCAGCGCTGGTATAAACAATGGGGTAACCTGTTTGCAGGTGTTTTTCCCCTAACTCGGCTATAATTTCCGTTCCTGAAGCTGCTTTATTGCCCAATACAGACCGGCCAATGAGCTCCTGAAAGGGTTCAATTACTTCCGGCGGAAAACCGTCAGGGTAAACGGGAAAAGGTTTGTCCAAAATAAGGCCGGCTATTTCCCAGTGACCGGTAGTGGTATCCTTGCCCGGAGACTTTTCCGCCATTTTCCCGTATGCCCCAGCAGGGTGAAGCACCGGAGGCACACCAGGAATAAAGGTAATGTTTCCTAAGCCTAAGCAAGCCAGGTGAGGTAAAAATAAGCCCTTAACAAAAGAGGCGCAATTAGCTAAAGTATTACTTCCTTCATCACCGTAGCTGGCTGCATCTGGAAGCGCGCCGGCCCCCATACTATCCAAAACAATTAAGACAACCCGCTTAATAAACAAAAAACCACCGCCTTTAACCAGGCTTTAGGCAGACCTGCCTGCCCGACTGTCTGTCAGGCGGTTAGGTTTTGTTACCTAGTACAATGTTTCGTAATTATCGCTTCAATTACCGACCCACCCCCTCCCTTCCCTCCCCCTTCAAGGGGGAGGGCTAGGGAGGGGGCGTTATTTTGGAATCATCGTACTAGGATAGGTTACCTACCTGCCAGCCTGACGGACAGGCGGTATGCCTATATCCTCCGGGCTTGGCCTACCTTTACCTGTTTTAGTTACTCTTATCTTAACAAAAGTTTATATACTTACCAAGAAAAATTATTCCATAAAACAAAATACCTTTACCTTTATATATAGGGAAAAATTTTAGGCTTGACTTAAATAAAAAAATATAGTTTAATCTTAAATAAGAATAAACTTATTTAGGAGCTTTACTTAAAATTGTATGACAAATTTTTTATCCAGCAATTAAAACAAAACGGTTATAAAATTACCCCTCAGCGCCGGGCAATCATAGAAGCTTTAGCCGAAGCACCGTTGGCGCCCAAGGCCAGTGAAATATGGGAAAAGATACGGCAAAAATACCCGGATATAAGTCCGGATACGGTTTACCGCAACCTTACCCTACTGGTAGATTTAGGAATGGTACAACAAATATATTTGAGGAGTAAAGAAACCAGTCGTTTTGAGGTTAACATCCCCCACCATCACCACCTGATTTGCCTTAAATGCGGTTGTTATTACTGCCTGGAAGGATGCCTGGTAAACGAGCAGAATTTAAAAGCCGCCAAACAAAGGGGGTTTACGGTGATTGGACACGCCCTGGAGCTTTACGGTTACTGTTTGTCCTGTAAAGAAGTAAGAGAGGAAGGGCTAAAAAGAGAAGGAAAGGGGAAAAATGAAAGTTAACGTAACCGCCATGAATAACAACCTGATTAATAAAAGGAAACAAGCAAAGGGGGTTGAAGGGCCGAAAAGAACGCTTAGGAGGTTAAAGAAAAAAAGCTTTTGGTCCGTTCTTTTATCTTGCCTGACCGGGTTATTTTTTCTGACTTTTATTACGGGCTGTGGACAACCCAGGGTTAGTCCCACCTCAACCGAAACAAATAAGCCTCCTAAGCCCATTGTTTACACCAGTATTTATCCCTTGTATGATTTTACCCGCCAAATTGGCGGCGATAAAATTATCGTCCGGCAGCTGGTTCCCTCTAATGCTGAACCGCACGATTGGGAGCCCGCGGCTAAAGACTTGATGGAGTTGCAAAAAGCCGGCCTTTTTATTTATAACGGCGCCGGTATGGAACCATGGTTGGATAAAGTATCCGCCACCTTTAAGGAAACAGACTGTATCCTGGTTGACACCTCTTCCGGCATTAATTTATTAAAATGGGCCGCGGAAGAAAAGACGACAAAAAAGGAGGCGCCGGAAACAGGCCATGAACCCAAAGCAATAACCCTTGAAGATAAATCTGAGGATGAACATAATCATGAGCATGCGTATGAACATGGTCTATACGACCCTCATATTTGGCTGGACCCAGTGCGGGCGAAACAACAAGCGGCAAACATTAAAGAGGCCCTGGTTAAAATCAGCCCGGAAAATGAGGAAACTTTTACCTCGAATTACCGGCAGCTAGCGGCAGCCCTGGATGAATTAGACGGACAATTTAA
>LDZU01004762.1_pt1 | contig 14814 bp, 13 predicted proteins | sample 615531 | NCBI WGS metagenome assembly LDZU01 (sample SAMN03408293, study PRJNA278302) | terrestrial metagenome | isolation source: oil reservoir sample SB2 | place: USA: Alaska, North Slope, Schrader Bluff formation | collected 2011-09 | reverse complement strand
GGCATGATGAAGCTGTAACCCTTCAGTAGCAGCAAGGGCATTAGCTATTGCAGTAGGATCTTCAGAACCAGCACGTCTGATAGCATCAACCATTAGATATATACCATCATAGGCTAGAATTCCATTTACAAATTCCTTGCACTCATCATTCCACTTTTCTTTATAAGCGGCAAAGAAAGGTGTCATTGCCGGATCCTCTGGAGCTACATGGTTGATCCAGTAGGAATTTTCCATGGCATTACCAGCAATTTCCCACATAAACTCAGCATAACCGTCTCCGCCAACAAATACGATATCATCCATCCCCAGCTCACGAGCCTGTTTCATAATGAGAGCCATTTCTTTATCCATATTAGGAAGAATCAATACATCAGCTTTCTTATTATATCATGAGCATCCCCCCTTCTTTCTAATAAATTTTTATCATTTCCTAAAATCTAAATGTATCATTGATTATAATTGTAAACCGCCAAATGATTTAGAAATAGAAATTTCATCTCATCTATATTCTATATGATATTACTACTTAAAAATATAGAAATGATTATAGAATTATATTCGATGGAATTTATATAACTTTATTGAAATTTCAGTGTTTAAATCTATTAATTGGAGACCTTTAAAATTATACCTGATTTTAGCATTTAATACAATTAAACTTTCCATTTTAAGCAAAACACTAAGGCAGGAGGTAATAAAATTTATAAAAAAAAGAAACCTTTTGAAAGTTATATACCTAAGGCGACAAGGTAAAAGATGAGTTTCCACGCAGTATGTCATCCCTATTTACCAAGGTTACTAATTTTTGTTCCTCAAAAAAATTGTCAAGATAACCATCCTCATGACAAAATTACCAGTGGAGGGTAAAACCGAAGCGATTGGGAATATGCCAGTTGAAAGAGAGGCGATCATTGATCTGGTAGGTAATTTCCTTCCTGTTCTCCTGCCAATCTTTCCAATTACTAAAATTAGCCTGTCCACCATAATTGAATTGTATTTTCCCAAAGTCCATCTGCAGGCGAGCATTAAGGAATGGTTCAAAGTTATCAAGTTGATGTTCTAATCCTGCCCCAGCCCACAGCCTGATAACATAAGAACTATACACATCATATTCGAACCATCCTTTATAACTATCAGCATCATAACTTAAAGCAATATTCCAGCGGTAGGCAGGAGATAAGGACAATTCAAAGCCGGAATAATAATCTTCATTAACACTTCCCCAGCAGGAAAAGCTGTTTTTTTCTCTATCCGGTTCGATATTATCAAAATTGAGTGCAGGTATACTGGTAAAGATGGTATGTAGCCACATCTCCTCCCTATCATAAAGGTGTTCCAGATCCTTGCCTCTAATTAGGATAGGAACCAATAAATCTGTTTTGGTAAGGCCGGCATGGTTTGCAGGGTATGGTAGTTTAAAAATAGGTATCTTTGGTGGATTAATAACTATAACTATATCTCCTGACTTCTCATTCAATAGAAAATTATAAATATTAGGCGGAACTGCAGGAAAGTGACTGTCTTTAGTTAGAGATAGCCATTCTGAAGTAGTCAACCATTCTCCCTGGTAACCATCGGCATAGTAACCAAAGATATCCTTGCCTTCAAATATGTATTTGATTTTCCCTTCTTTATTTCCTTCAAAAATCATTTTACCCTGAGTTGAATAGCCAATAACTTCATTAGAATTTTGTCTATAAAAGGTAAAATCAATTTCACTATTTAGAACAATATCTTGAGCTATCTTATCCTTTTCAGCAGGATTTTTCAGATATATATTGGGATGAATGTAAGCTCGCAAGTTATTTCCTACTATTCTTTTAATTTCTTTTCTTTGAGGGGTATCAACGAATTCACCGAAAGACATACCATGGTCACAGTAAATAATCAGATTAATCTCTTCTAAGTCTAATCTAGAAACCAATTCTCCAAAATAACGATCGAATCTCTTAAAGCTGGAAAGGTATAGATCTTCTCCAAAGAAATGGCCCAGGGGGTCAGTAGTAAACCAGTAGAATTGTATAACTCCATAGGTTTCCAGCAATTCTGGAATATTTGTCATAGGTAAAAACATGAATACATCAAACCATGGGATGCCATAAATAAAGCTAGCTCTGGCTCGGCGTGGTATATGGGAAATAAGCTTTAAATATTGTTTGTATTGAGGAAAAGTCTTTTCTTTTTCCCTATCATAATAGCCACCTGAACCCACTCCTCCCTTAGTATTATCTATCCCTTCCTGTAAACGGGGAATAATTGTTTCTGTTCCTCCCGGATAGAGACTTAAGCCATAGGGAATAATATGTCCTTCCTTAAAAGTTGCTTTGATATTAGGTAGATAGCCTTCTTCCATATAATGAAAAAAATTTGGAGAGGACAGAGCATCAAGGTGAATAATAAGAAACTTCGGTTTGGTCTCACCGTAAGCAATAAATGAAGGTAATGAAGGTAATAAAAATATAAAAATGAGTAAAACAAATAAACAAGGACAGATTCTCCTAAAAATCTTCGAAAAGAGAAATCGCCTTGGTATAAGTCTCTGCTTCTGCTTTTTCCTGGTCTGAAAAATCATACACCGCTCTTCATCTCTTCATTTTTAGTATAGTACAGAGTATATTCAAGGGGAATCCTTCCCCTTGAGAACCCCTGAAATTAACTTTAAGGTAATAATTATCACCCTCACCTTACCTCTCCCTTCTAAGGGAGAGGGATATAGTACTAGCATATTATAATCTTTAAATTAAGAATAAAGATTTTTAGTAATATCGAAATTGCGGGGTAATTACGATATTCAGGGGGGGTATCCCCTTAAACCCTTCAAAAAAGAAAATACCTTAATAAAGAAAATCTATCTTGTTTTGCAAACAAGATATTCAAGGGGAATCCTTCCCCTTGAGAACCCCTGAATTAATGTTTTAGTCTGACTATATAGTTTTATATGATCTTAACTTTACTTTCTATTTTTGTTTCATTACATAAAGCATCACTTACTGAACATCTTTTTTCTACTAATTCATGAAGCTGATGAATTTTTTCTTCGGAAGCTTCTGTTTTTATTTTTACTTCGTATCTAATCTGTTTAAATCCTCTTCTTTCTTTACCTTGTTCATCGATCCAACCTCCAGGAACCATATCTCCTTCTAAATACATTGTCAAATCATCTATATCTACTCCAAAATTCTTAGCATAGATGTGGTAGTTCATAAGCATACAACCACCTAAAGCAGCTAATAATAGCTCTACCGGGTTAGGAGCAGTATTAGTACCTTTTAGCTCTAAAGGTTCATCCATTTTCACTTTAAAATCTCTTATTTTTGTTTCTATTTTAGTACCTTCTAACCATCTTACTTGAGCACTATAAGTATTAATTTTCATTTTTCCCAGTCTCTCCTCTTTATTAAAGAAATAATTATTTTTTAACTTTTAACGTAGTAATAATTGGTTTTTTTGAAGGTGTAAAACCACAAAATAACTTTAGAAGTAACCTTCACCTATCCATATCTACTAACTCTGTACTTAGATATCTTTCACCATTATCTGGGAGTAATGTTACTATATTCTTTTCTTCACCAAGTTCTTGAGCTATTTTATGGGCAACAAAAACATTTGTTCCAGAAGAAATACCTACAAACAATCCTTCTTTCTGAGCCAGAAGGCGAGCGGTAGTTAAGGCTTCTTCATCGCTGACAAGCACTATTTTATCAATAATCTCTACATTTAAAATATCGGGAAGAATACCATCACCGATTCCTTGTTGAATATGATGCTTTATTTCCTTCCCCTTCTTAAGTAAGATAGAGGCATTTTCAGGTTCTGCAGCAACAACCAGACATTTAGAAAACTTAGATTTTAATACTTCTCCAACTCCAGTGATGGTGCCACCTGTGCCAATGCCACTAACAAAGGCATCAATCTGGCCATCAATCTGCTCTATAATCTCCCGGGCAGTAAATTTATGATGGGCCTCAGAGTTATCTGGATTTCCGAATTGATTGAGGAAAAACATTTTATTATCAGATTCAACTAAGCTCTTAGCCTTTTTAAGAGCATTAGCAATTGCTTCCCCAATATCATGACCAGCTGGGGTTAAAATCACTTTGGCTCCATAGGCTTTCATCATTTTTTGTCTTTCTATACTCATATTTTCAGGCATCACAATTATTACCGACAGACCTAAGGCTGCTCCAACCATACTTATTCCTATGCCTTGATTTCCACTGGTGGCTTCTACTAAAGTGGTTTCTTGGTTAATTAAACCTCTATCCATAGCCCTTTTTATCATCCAGTAGGCAGTTCTACTCTTAATACTACCTCCTGGATTCAGTGCTTCTAATTTACCAAAAATATGGGGGCCATTTTCTTTGCTGAAATAATTTAACCTTATCATTGGCGTGTTACCAATGGCTTCTAAAACGGATTGATAGTACTTTTTCATTTGACTCATTTCCCTCCTTTATTTTAAAAAAATACCTCTTTTTAAAGCAATAGCCTTCTTTCGCTCATTTTCTCTTTCCACCCTTTTTCTCCAAGCATATAAGGCAAGGGAAAAAGCAATAACTCCATAGGAGACAAAAACTCTAAAGTATTCACCCAGTTGCGCCTGACCTACAAGTGCCTTTCCTGCCAGAGGTGCTACTATAAACATAGTATGAAATAGAATGACCCCCACAAATACATTAGGAATAGTAGCTTTGCTCGCTGATGCACCACCCACTAATAGGGCAGCAATAGCAAATACCCCGACCTGGTCATGACTATTATAAGTATTCATAGTACCAATATTTTGTAAAAATATAATTTGGCCATAACAGGCTAATACAGTTGAAATAACAATGGATAAGATACGGGTTTTTTCAACATTAATCCCTAAAACTCTCGTCACATCATTATCCTGTCCCACTGCCCGGATTTCCTGGCCAAGCTTTGTTTTCATAAACCAGTTAATCAAAACACAAAGTAGTGCAATAACTAAAAAAGTGGCAATGGGTAAGGGCATATCACCAATCTTTACTGGAATTAAATTATCCATTACTCTTCTAATTCCTGCTAAACTTATTGCATTTCTAATACCATATTCCCTCGGTAATAGAATACGGGGATTGGAAATGGGAATAATATTACCCATTGCATAAAGTACTACCAGCTGATAAATACCATTCATAAAAAAGCCAAGCATAAATCCGGTTACCATTTCCCTTCCCTTAGCACGATTGAGCACTATTCCTCCAAAATAACCCAGTAAAATAGCCAATGGTGTTGAAATCAACATAGCCAATAACAGGCCGGAAATTCCATTAATTTCCCAATCGGTGATAAAAATTAAGCCTATCTGCCCCGCCATAGCCCCTAGAACTATACTAAAATTCATCCCCATCCCGGCCATCACTGGAATAAGAAGTGAAAGAATGATAAAGGTATTTCTGGAAAGTCTCGCTATCAGTTCCCGAATAAGAAATTTACCCGAAACTCCGGATAAAGGAATAGCAAAAGCAACCAAAATGGTAAATATAATAGGCACAGCATAATTTATTAAAAATTGAGCGCCTCGATTTGCCGTCTTGGCTAGGTTCTGTTTTTTCATAACCTTACCCTCATTGTTTCCTGGTTAATGCATAGACGATCATACCATTAGAAACCACTATTCTAATTGATTCTGACATATCAGACTTAACAATATTATTAACGACTGAGGGAGTCATAACTAAAATGCCCTGAAAAAGAAATATTCCGATGATTACGTTCTTAATAGTTGCTTTATTCACAGAAGCACCCCCGAGAAGTAAGGCCGCAATTGCTGGAAAGGATAAATAGAGGGGTGTTTGATATAATTGGATAAAACCAAAGCTCTCTTCATAAACAATAATTCCAATAGCCGCAATAACCGTAGATAATATTACTGAAATAATTCGCATTTGATCAACATTTATACCACAGGATTTAGCATATTCAGGATTAGAACCAACTACCGACATAGCTGCTCCTGTTTTTGTTCTAAAAAATGCCCAGACCAAAAAGGTCAACAAAATAAAAAATAAGATAGTGCCCGAAGGAATAACTATATAATTTGCAATATTAATCTGCAAAAAATCGGTTAAAATATGTAACCAATATCCTTCGAGACTGATAGATGTTCTAAGCCCTGATCCTCCATAGGCCCAGATCATATTCGGACTCTTAAAAGGAAGCACCAGCCACATAATGCACATAAAAGAAACTACAGATAAACCCACATAGGTGGCAACAACCATCTCCTCTCCTTTGATCTTATTAAGGAGAGCTCCATATAAAAACCCTAAAATAACGGCAAAAAATATTGCAATTCCTATCGCTGTAAAAAATCCAGTAAAACCTGTCATCTGTCTTTCTACACTTATAACCGCACCTAACATCCCCGCAATAACGCCTACCTGCAAGCCGAAATTTAAACCACAACCTGATTTAACCATAGGAACCAAAGACAGGACTAATATTCCATTCATACCAAATCTGACAATTATATCATTAATTGAGCTATCGATAGGAACCCCAACAAAGGGGGCTACAATAAAAAGCGAAGCTAAAAAAAGGAAGATTATAATTCGTGGTAAACCAAAACTTTCAATTAAGCTTTTAATCTTCTCTATCATTTTGATAGCCTTCTCCTGTTTCGATTTTTCCCCCTAACATAAGTAAACCAAATTCTACGCTTTTTGCGGTAGAAGGTAATACTCCAGCAATCCTTCCTTCATCGACAATAGCTATCCGGTCACAGATTGACCTGAGTTCTTCTAATTCCGAAGAGACTACAATAATCGTAATACCATACTTCTTATTATATTGATGCAGAGTATCCAAAACCAGCTTTTTTGCTCCTACATCAATACCTCTGGTAGGTTCCGAAACAAATAGTAGTTCTGGCTTCAAGGCAAATACTTTAGCCAGACAAACCTTTTGTTGATTTCCCCCGGAAAGCTCGCGGGCAAGCTGTTTTTCACTAACACACTTAATTTGCAGCGAATCGATATATTCTCTAGAAACTTTAATCATAGCTTTATCATCACACCATTTAATAAGTCCACCTAAAAAAATTTTAAGGAATTCATCCTTAATTTGCATAGTAAGAAAAGCGATATTTCTAAAGATAGGTTCGTCAAGAAGTAATTCAGGCCCACGCCGATCTTCCGATACAAAAGCCATCCCTTGTTCCAATGCATATTTAGGATTATTTAGCTGAATTGCCTTACCCTTATACTTTACCTCTCCCTCTACCGGATAAAGCCCCATAATACCACTTGCGATACCTAATTTCCCCTGACCGGTAAGGCCTCCGATACCAAATATTTCTCCCTTTCGTACTTTGAATGAGACTCCGTTAACCTGTTCGCCGGGTATGTCTACCCATAAATCATTGACCTCTAAAATGGTTTCTCTCAATTTCTTCGTTTCTCCAGATTTCCAGGTATCTTTTGTAAGCTCACCGCCAACCATAATTGCTGATATTTCTCTTGGATTAGTCTCCGAGGGATTTAATTCCTTCTGAAGGGAACCGTCCTTGAGCACTATTATTTTGTCACAGCAATCTAATATTTCCGGTAGTCTATGGGAAATAAATATTACAGAAACACCAGTACTGGCAAGCTTTTTTATTACCTTTAGCACTATTTTAGCTTCAGATTCTGTCAATACTGCTGTGGGTTCGTCTAACACTAATAACTTTAATGGTTTTCGGTTAATTTCCCGGGCAATCTCTACAAACTGCTTATAGCCTACTGGCATTTCCTTAACCATCATTTCAGGATCAAGATTGACTTCCAAGTTTTTTATCGTTTCTATGACATTTTTCTTCATTTCCTCTCTGTCAAGCACATTAAGTTTATTTCCCAAAAATTTAGAAAGAAAACTATTTTTTGTGGGTTCTCTATTTAACAAAATATTCTCCGTAGCTGTGAATTCGGGGATTAAATTAAATTCCTGATGAACCATACCTATTCCCGCATTAATTGCCTCAAAGGGTGAAGTAAAATTTACTTCCTTACCCTCAAAGATTATCTTTCCTTCAAACCCCCCAGTTTCCTGGATAATAGGATCTCCAAAGAGAATATTCATTAAAGTAGATTTTCCAGCTCCATTTTCTCCAACTAAACCAACAATCTCACCGGGCTTTACTGAAATATTAACATCTTTCAATACCATATTGCCATAAAAGTTCTTGCTAATATGCTCCATTTTTAATGAATAATTGTCTTTCAATTCTATTGTTTACCTTTTATCGTAATAATAAAAAAGGAGAGGTAAGGGGGGTTCCCTTTCCCCGCCTTACCCTTAGAAAATATTATCATTATTAGACTATTATATATAAACTAATTTTTCCCAATATTTTTATCAAAATATTTTTCAGGCACTACTTCGGAGGTAAGATTTAAGTAACCTTTTCCAAAGATATACTCGTCCTGGTAGACCAGCAAGTAATTTTTTAGAACTACATCATCAGAATATATATAATAACTGCTATTCCAGGCTGTACCTGGTGTATATTTACCAAACGCATCCAGAATATCATTTTTATTCAATAATTCTGATTTACCCTCGATAACTCTTTTGGCATGTTCTCCAAAACCGCAAGACAAAAGGTAATCAAGAGAACACGCAACTGAACCCATACGTCCGGCACCACCAGCTTTGATTACAGCAGCTTCGATCTTACTAAGGATTTTTGCCCAGTCACCCTTCTCTGATTCTTCAAATTCAATTCCAAAAGCGCCCGGATAACCAATTATCGGAGACCAAACTTGCATATAAACACCCCCGAGCTGCGCAATTTGCTTTATAAGAGGTTCTTGATGTGCATCTGCTGTGGTGTAAAAAGCAGTATTTTTGCCATATTCTTTTATCCATTCTGGAACTTTTGCCAGCATAAACTGCTGAGCACCGGCAACTCCCACATCACTGATGGGATCGGGGGCACTTACCTCAATAAAATTTACGCCAAGGTCTTTACATGCTTCTTTCTGAACATCCTTATTTCTGGAAAGAATATCGTAACTCATATGTCTTGGGAAGGTAATGAACACAAGATTTTCTGCACCTAATTTTTGGGCTGCTAAAACATGTAAATAACCCATGGACATCAAATCATTAAATGCGCTTAAATCAGCAACTTCGGTAATCATTAAGGGGTCTTCTGCTGGAAATCCCGCAAACAGAAGAATGTCTGGTCTCAGCTCACGAACTCTTCTAAAACCTTCAACAGTTCCGGGAATTGCCTGGTTTACAACAATAGCCTTCATTTTTGGGTCATCTGCCCAACTGGTAATCTGGCTAATGGTTGTTTCCATTTCGGTCATAAAATTATCCGGGTAGGTTAAATGACTAATCATACCACCGTCCGTAATGTTCCCATATTCCTGGATTAACCGCTCTGCACCACGGAGTGTATCTTCGGCCTGTGAAACAGTTCCGGTCATCACTCCGATATGAAATGGAGCCTCCGCTAAAGCAATACTGGAAAGCATAGTAAAAAACAGAAAAGCTATTAATATTTTTTTCATTTAAATTATTCTCCTTAAAATATTTTAAAAATATTATTTATTGTATATTATACATAAAATCTTACTCAAAACAAATTATTTCTTTTAATCACCCCCTTTTATTAATGTGACCCTGGGTTTTAGATATATTATTAAAATTTAACCTCTACACTCTCCCTGCTTTCTCCCTCTGCCTCGAAGTAAGGACGACTTTTAAATCCAAAGAGATTGGCAATAATTGATGCCGGCACTTTGACGATACTAACATTGTATTTCATAGCGGTATCATTGTAAAATTGCCGGGAAAAGCCAATTTTGTCTTCTGTTTCCTTAAGTTGGTTTTGCAGATCCAGAAAACTGGCATTGGCTTTTAAATCAGGATAGCTTTCCGCTACAGCAAACAATCGTCCTAAGGCTCCAGCCAACTCAGAGTTGGCTTGCAATTTTTCATCAGGTGTTTTGGCCGCCAGGTATTTAGTACGAGATTCAGTTACTTTTTCCAGGGTTTCTTTTTCATGTTGAGCATATCCTTTAACTGTATTTACTAGATTAGGTATCAGGTCAAATCTTCTCTTTAATTGAACATCGATCTGAGCCCAGGCATTATCAACCCTTCCCCTTAAGGTAATAAAACTATTATAAGTCACTGCAGCCCACAAGGAAATGAGAATTAAAAAAATCAGAATAAAGTTCATGTAATTACTCCTTTTCTTTAATATATCATTTATATATATTCTGTAATTTTATAATGTTTTATAATGTAGAACTATTTTATCTAAAAAAATCATTTTAGATTTTCTATTAATACTTTACCATTAGAAGGCGCCGGCTCCACCTCCTCCGCCACCGCCACCACCTCCTCTTCCGCCAGAGGAGAATCCACCACCAGAACCAGTAGAGGGACTAACCCGGACAAAGGCGTTATGGAAGGCTCTGTCAAAGGAATGAAAAGCCGCTGCATTTATTTGACCATTTCGGTTGGTCATATGATATAGGATGGCAGAATTATTTATATTGATATTTTGTGCAGCCAGTACCGGTCGTAAGTTCGCAATAACCTTATCAGCAATGCCCAGAGATATAGCATAGACCAGATAATGCTCCCAGACCACAATTGACGGTAGGTAATAATCCTTCATATTACTGAAGTGTAATAAAAATCGCTTAAAAGCCGACCATTTATGATATTCATTAACACCGACCTGGGTCTTTTTTCTGATCAATGCTCCATATACAATCAACCCTACTCCGGTAATAACCACGGCAAATAATAAAGGAATTAAGACATACCAGGGTATCTGAAATAAAAATGAGATAACCATCATTATTATTACTGTAATAATTTCCCAAAAAACTGTCTTTAGGGCAATTTTAAGAGCAGGTTTTGATTCGTTAAGATAATTTAACTTCTTAAATTCTTTCTTTACACTGTTTAACCAGTGTTTATAATGATTGAAAAAAGGAGTCTGAGTCATAGATGATTTGGAATATCTTTCTATTTCTTTCAAAGTGACCGATTCTCCATTACCAATAAGCTGAATCAACCACTGCATTAAACCCACTTCGTGCTCCTTCAGGGAACTGGTGTCTTTATTTAGCAGACTAAATCGATAATCTTTTTTTCTTCCCATTGGTATCTCTTCTATTTTTAAGTATCCCTTACGTACCAGGTCCATGAGGGTGGCCATAATATCTTTGGTAGTTGCTCCCTGCACACTCATTAATTGGCTTACAACTGCCGGGGTAATATCCTGTGGTAGCTCCCGATAATAATCAAGTTGTATCTCTGGTTTAAGTTCTCGGTCATATTTAAAATAAAGTCTGATAGCCATAATAATATTCAATATAATAACAACCGGAATAAGTAAGAAACCAAAAAGAAGAGAAATGTTTTCCCTCTCAGATTTTCCTGCCCATGCTAATTCCTCCTGCATAATTTGATCAAACTGATCCTGAGTAATAACTTTACGTGAAGCAGGAACAAAGGAGGGAGGGAAGAGCACTCTTGTCTCTACCATTTCACCTCCCGAAAGACTATCAACTTCATATAAAACAATCCCCTGATCTCCAATAGATACCTGTCCATGTGAGGGTCCATGACCGAAGACTCTCAAATCATCAGCTGACACAGTTTGGTTAGGAAAGATAATCTCAATTTGCACTCGGTCAATGGGTGAGGTATTGGTCTGGTCAAAGAATTTCCAATAAAATTCAGCTATATCATTATATTTGGTAATTACATTCTTGAGCTGATATTCCAGCAAGAATGATTTTCTTTCATTGCTGGATTGGTCGTAGATCCGGTAGTTAATCATTTCGCCTTCTCTAGTTTGGGATATTTCTAAGCTCTTTTTCTGAGGAAAATATTCTGAAGCTCGAAAATAGGATAGCCCATCAGAGCCTTGGGTGCCAATACTGCGGATAATCCCATTAAAGTTCCCATCAAAATCATAAGTAAATATTTCGCTGACCCGGACATCTCCGTCTTCCAGAATATGCACTTGCGCCTGGTAAGCAGTAATTTGAAAACTACGTTCCTGTTGGGCAAACCCTGTAGAATAAAAGCAAAGCAACATTAATGACAATATATATAGAAAGAGTAATAAATACTGATTTTTAAAACCAGATAGTTTTATTTTTTATTTCCTCCATAGCTGGATATTTAGAGTCAAAAAATCAGGTACTTTTTGCTTCCAAAAATAAATTTATTCTGAGATATATTATATTACAAAAAAGGACAATTTAGAGAAAATAATGAAAGAAGAAAATACATTACCACCATTTTCCAGATATATCCAAACTAATACCAGTGCCCCGGTAAGTGGCATAACACCTATCAATCCGGCAGCAGAGGGAATTCTTTTGCCTATTTCAGTAGCTATTAAAATAATAATTACACTAATGATGGCTTTTATTAAGGTTTGCAAATAACCACCTCCTTACTTACCACTCTTACTCTTACTATTTCGCTTATATTTTGTTAATACTATTTAAGTTAGTAAACAAAAACTTTCTTACCAACTTATAAAAAAATACTAGATTTTCAAGGGGAATTCTTCTATTTGAAAATCCCAGAATTAATATCTAACTTTTATATTTATTGATTAATCTCTTTGATATCTGTTCTTATTAATATCTACCTGTAGTCGGTAATCCTGCTGATTCCCACTTAGTAATTCCACCCAATATATTATAAGCAACCCTAAAATCAAGTTCTTGCATAATATTTAATGTATTACCACTGCGTCCTCCTGTTCTGCAATAAATAAGATAGGTCTTATTTTTATCTAATTTATGAAGGTCCTTTTGAAAAGTATCAGAATAATAATTCAAATTAATAGCATTTTCCAGATGAGTACGCACATCAATAATCACAAAATCTGGATTGTCTTTATTCTCTATTATTAACTCATGCGCTTCTTCTGGAGAAATATTCTTAATTATCTGGTTTTGCTCTTCTGGAATCACAGTATTATTTCCAGTTTTAATACAGGCATTTGTGAACAAAAGCCCAAAAATTATAATGACCAAAAATACTAATATCCTTAAATAACCTTGATTTATTTTTGGCACAATTAATGACCATCCTTTTAACTAACAGAGTCTCTAATTGAAAGAACATCCAATTATAAGCTCCAAGATTATAAATTTATTCGAGGGTAAATCAAAAAGTAACTTAATCTGCCAGATGTTTGGATTTACCATTATTTTTTAAATATCAATTACGAATACTTTGAGGTGGTATCTAACGTTTTCCTTCAGATTTTCCAGATTCCTCAACATATTGTTCAGGATGGTCATCAAAATCCATCTTACATCCTGGAGCACAGAAATAATAGGTTTTACCTTTATATTCGCTTTTATACTTACAGGTCTTTTCATCAACTTTCATTTTACAAACCGGATCAATTACTATTTTAATCACCCCCTATCTCTTTCCTTATTTTTATTCACCAAAGTGCTCTTTTTTATATTTAGCCAGAAGGGCTAAAGTTTCTTCCTTACATTCTCCACATACCGTACCTATCTTAGTTCGTTCCTGTAATTCCAGATAAGTACGGGCACCATTTAATACCGCCTCTTCAATTTCTTTATCAGTAATATTCAGACATTGACAAACTATGCGTGCTTCTTCCTTTTTTATCTTATCTTCCATACCATTTCGTCTATAGTAATCATTGATAGCAGCTCGTAAGGCTTTATCACCCAAAACGGAACAATGTATTTTATGTTCCGGTAATCCATCCAATTCCCTGGCAATATCCTTAGCTGAAATATGATAGGCATCCTCCAGCGTCATCCCTTTGACCATTTCCGATAGAATGGAGGTACTGGCAATGGCACTGGCACAACCATAGGTTTTCCATTTACAATCAGTGATAATACCCTTAGCTTTATCTACTTTAATAACTACCATCATCTGGTCACCACATTTTATATTACCTACAATTCCTTTACCGTCATCCTGATAAGAATCCTCATCTTCCAGAATATTGCGTGGATTTAAAAAATGTTCTTTTAATCGCTCTGAATAAACCCAATCTATTTTAGTAGCCATCTCTTTCTCCCCTCATATCACATATTTACTGTAGACATGTTTCTTATTCTCTTGATAATTCCTGGCATTACTTCAATCATATAATCAATATCCTCTAAAGTAGTATTTCTCCCCATACTTATTCTTATCGATCCATGGGCATATTCTATGGGAATTCCAATTGCTACCAGTACATGAGAAGGATCCAGTGAACCGGAGGCACAGGCTGAACCGGTGGAAACTGCTATTCCGGCCAGATCCAGATAAAGTAATATTGCCTCACCCTCTGCCCCGGGAAAAGATACATTTAAAGTATTGGCCAGACAATCCTCAGGGTGACCATTAAAATAAATATGATCAATGTTATTCTTTAACCCCTCTTTTAATCTTTCTTTAAACAGCAACAATCTCTCATGTTCAGAGGGCATCTCTTCTTTACGCATCTCTACTGCTTTGCCAAATCCTACTATGCCCAGGGTATTTTCCGTTCCTGCCCTTCGTCCGCTCTCCTGGTGACCACCTCTTATTAAAGGACAAAAGGGGGTTCCCCGACGCACATATAGGGCACCTATCCCTTTAGGTCCATAAATCTTATGACCGGAAAGGGTTAAAAAATCCACCTCTAAATCATTAACATCTACTGGAATTTTACCAACCGCCTGAATAGCATCAGTATGAAACAAGCTTCCATACTGATGGGCAAGGCGAGAAATTTGTTTGATATCCTGAATGGTGCCTATTTCATTATTGGCAGTCATTATCGATACCAGG
>LDZU01008759.1_pt1 | contig 14837 bp, 17 predicted proteins | sample 615531 | NCBI WGS metagenome assembly LDZU01 (sample SAMN03408293, study PRJNA278302) | terrestrial metagenome | isolation source: oil reservoir sample SB2 | place: USA: Alaska, North Slope, Schrader Bluff formation | collected 2011-09 | reverse complement strand
TTTTTTCCTGACCAAACTTATCAAGGTGATTTCTTAATTTTTCTCCATTATATCCTGTTACCACATAAAAATCAGATAAACCTGCTTCTCTGGCAGTTAATATTACTCTCTCAATAAGGGGCAATTCTAAAATGGGAATAAGAGGCTTGGAGTCGCCTCTGCTGGATAATCTGCTTCCTTCCCCAGCTGCAATAATCAAACATTTCATCTCTAATCATCTCTCTTTTTTTATCGGCATCCCCCTTTTTCTTTCCCTTATGCCTAAAGCCTTTACCACTGCGGGTAAAAACTTACAGACATCTTCTCTGACTACTACTTCCGCTAAATAATCCAAATGGGTAGACATAAAATTAATAATAATCAATTTGCCTCCCCTATCCAGACAATATTGGGGTAACATATTAACTGGACTAACCTGAAGAGACGAACCAACAGTCATTATTAAATCTGCCTGCATAGATTCATAGACAGCATTGTCCAGATTAGGCAGCATCTCTCCAAATAGCACTACATTTGGTTTAAACACCCCTCCACACTCACAATAAGGGACTTTTTCTTCGCTTTCGTCTATTTTCTTTATTAATATTCCTGAAGAGACCATCTTTCCACATCTCTGGCAAATAGCTTCTCTTAAAGTTCCATGGACTTCAATCACCTTCTTTGAACCTGCCCTCTGGTGGAGATTATCGATATTTTGAGTGATTAAACACTTCACGTAACCCATCTCTTCTAACTGGGCAATAGCTTTATGTGCAGGATTGGGAGAAACTTGTGATAACATTTCAATACGAGGTCGATAAAAATAATAAAAACGTTGAGGATTTTCCTTAAAGGCTGTTATGGAAGTAACTTTAAAAGGGTCTACCTTCTCCCATATACCTTTACCTGGAGTTCTAAAATCGGGAATTCCTGATCCAGTGCTTACTCCCGCTCCAGTTAAAACAACGGCATATTTAGATTCTTTAATTAATTCTGCTACCTGATTGACTTTGTCTTCATCAATTATCTTCGCCATTAAAATACCCCCAACCTTATTATTGTATTTATCACTTCTTACTTCATATATTTATAAATATCTTTAAAAACATATTTCATAAGGAATACTATATTTTCTTGCTACAGTCCCCACTCTCCATCTTAATTCTTCTTGATATTTAAATCTATTTCTATAAATATTTTCATATTTACTTATCAATTCTGGATGTAAACTTCTAAGAATTCTTTTTATATTACTATAAACTTTGGGATAAAGATTTGTAGTATCTACCAATACCTGGCTAACTTTTACCTGAGAAAAAGCAATCCATAACTCCTCAATTTTATCTATACTATCAGAGAAATACGGAAGTACTGGCCCAAAAAAAGCCCAGGTATCAATGCCCTCTGTCGCCAACTTTTTCAATGTTTCTAATCTTTCAACTGATGAATTACTTTTAGGTTCTAAAATCCTTCTAACTCCTTCATCTAAAGTAGTGATGGTAATTCCTACATCCACAATATTTAATTCCTTTAAAAGGTCTAAATCTCTTAAAATTAATGAGGATTTTGTAAGAATAGAGATAGGATATTTATATTTCATCAATTCCTTAAGACAAGAGCGGGTAATTTTATATTTTCCTTCTAAAGGTTGGTAACCATCAGTCACTGTGCCTATAGAAATTTTACCCGGTTTTATTTTTACAAGTTGTTTTTTTAATATTTCTTGAGCATTTACTTTTACATCCACAAAATCTCCCCAGGGTTCATCATGTCCGGTAAATCTTTTCATAAAAATTGCATAACAATATACACAACCATGTTCACATCCAACATAAGGATTTAAGGCATAGTCAATCCCTGGAATTCCAGAAGCATTTAATATACTTTTACAAGTTATCTCTTTTATTTTAATCATTTTCAATATTATTCATTGATATTCTTCTAATTACTTTATCTAAATTCGGTATTCCTAAAGTTCCTTTCTGTTCAACCGCAAACGAAGCTACACAATTAGCAAAACGCGATGATTCTGTAGGATCACCCGTCTGATAATATTTTACCAAAAAAGCAGAAGCAAAGACATCACCTGCACCAGTTGGATCTTTTTCCTCGGTCTTAAAAGCAGGAAAAATAAATTCCTTTCCATTCCAATATAAAATCGATCCTCTATTACCCTGGGTAACAATGACTATCTTTATTAAGGACTTATACTCTTCCAGCACTTCAGGAAAAACTGCAATATCTTCATCACTAAATATCATAACCTCTACTTTTGATGCTATATCTGAAGTCGGAATCCACTTCCTGGGATAAACTTTACCATCACTTTCCCATCTTCTCATTAAACCTTGTGGGGTTAACCCTACCAAACTATTCTTAAAATGGTTAAATATCTCCTGATTTATTTCGTCAGCTACTGGGCAAATATGCACAATCTTTGCCTTATCCCATCCTGGAGGGATGTGCTCTTTTTTTATCTTATCTGCTACCTGACTTACAATTTGCTTTCTCCTCCCCTGATAATATGAATTGCAAAATGTGGTAGTATTACGAGATAAGGAGCCCGCAATATTAATTCCTTTCAATAAGCCATCACAAGAAAAATCTAATCCTCTACTGGTAATCATTCCAGCAGATACACCAAGTTTATGAGCAGTTAGAGAAGAATAGGCTGCTGAACCACCAATTAATTTTTCTCCGGGATAAATATCATAAGTTATGTGCCCTATAGCAATAAATTCTGGACATTCCATTATTTATCTCATCTCCTTCCATTTTACCTATTCTCTTTTTAGCTTTTCTTTTTCCTTTTTGGCTTTATCTCCTTTATATTTTTATATCTTCATTGCTTTTACAAGATTGTCAGGGGAGTAAACTCCCTCTGAAACCCCTCTTCCATCTTTTTTTATTCCTCTTCGGTTTTAGAAAAACTTTTGTTGACAATCTTGTTAAAATCCATTACTTTTATTTTAAACTTGTGCCCGTGAAAACTAGTATAAGAATCATTCTGGAGTACCGGAATTTCTTTGAAATTCCAATACTCAAACTTATTCTAAGAGTATGGTTTATTCTTTTAATTTTATTATCCACTAAGCTTTGCTATTATTAACCCGTCTTCGCTTCTCTAAAAATCCTATTACCTCTTCTAATCCCCTTTTTACTTTAACTGTTTCCTCTAATCTCTCTTCTGTTTTTTTTAGTTGTAAATGTAAAAATTTAATCATCTTATCTAATTCATTTACATCTACTTTTTCCAAAATATTTTCTTCTTCCACAACGCCATTTATTTCTTCTATTTCTTTTACTTCTCTCAAGGAAAATCCAGCTTTTTTTAACTGTCTGATTCTTTCCACTAATCTCACCTTATCATTTTGATATAATCTAAAACCACCTTGAGTCTTTTTAAAGGGTTTCAGGAGTCCCTTTTCCTCATAATGTTTGATTGTTCGAGGAGTAACCTTTGTTTTTTTTGCTAACTCCCCTATCTGAATAAATCTTTCCTCTTTCTCTTTTTTATCTTCCATAATAATTTTCCCCTTAAAATATTTTATAAATACAGAATAAAAAAATATTCTACTTAATATATATCATACTTGCACGTATAGGTCAAATGACAAAAAAGAATGTATCAAGTATGTAGTATCGAGTATCGGGTAAAAACAAAGAAAAGTACCATAGAAAAAAGAAGATAGGAAAACAAAACAATAAATATTCTTGTCCTTATCTAACTATCCTATTCGATAGCCTAAGGGAGCTTCACGCTCCGGTTGAAGCAGAATAACCTCCCCATCTTCTTTCATTACTCCCAAAATTAAGACTTCTGATTTAAAGCCAGCTATCCGTTTAGGAGGAAAATTAACTACCGCTATAATCTGTCGATTAAGCAAATCTTCTTTAGAGTATAATTTGGTAATCTGAGCAGAAGAATTTTTTATCCCTAATCCTCCAAAATCAATCTTTATTTTATAGGAGGGATTCCTGGCTTCTTTAAAATCTAAAACTTCAATTATCTTACCAACCCGGATATCTATTTTCTGAAAATCTTCAAAAGTTATCATCATCTTATATTTCATCCTTTCCTATTTTTTACTAATTATATTTTCAATGTTTATTTTTACTTGTTTTAGGTTAAAAAGATATCTTGTTGTTAGTTAAATTAGAGAAAATGTATAACCCAAAGAGAGAGCTAAAATGCTAATAATGGTTAAATACAAAATTAATGTTTTACCGCCAAAAGACTTCCTTAGGACTAAAAGAACCCCCCAGCTGGTAACCGGTCCTGCTATAAGCAATACCATACCAGCTCCAATATTCATACCCTGGGAAATAAAAGCATGAACTAAAGGCACACTAGCAGTAGAACAGATATACATTATCAAACCAAAGCCAAGACTGAATAGATAACCAAGACCACCACCAAAGTGGTCCCCTACAAATTTCCCTACCAGAGTAATTGTGGACACTAATGCTGCAAATACTAACCCTATAAATATTTCGGGTCCGATCTCCTTAACCATATCAATAAATGCATATTTAAATACAGACCTTAACCTCCCTTCAATGCTTTTTGCGCCTGTATATTCTTTAATATTAACAAATTTCTCGGAGTTTTTTTCAAAAACGACCTGACAATGAGCTGAACAAAAATAATAATACTCCCCTTGATACTCTGTTTTTAATCCTTTGTTTATATCCACATTCATTCCGCAGATAGGATCTACAGCCAGTTCCTTTTCTTGACAGCAAACATAATTAGCCATATTTTTAGGTGGCGCAAGTTTAATTAAATTACCCATGATTCCCATAATTAATCCCATTAAAATTACGGCAAAAAATATAAACAGTGTAAATTTTAACCCTAACAGACCATAACAAACTAAAATGGCAGTTATAGAAGTGGCGGGTGTGGCTACCAAAAAAGCTAAAACAGGTCCAAGTCTTGCCCCTTTCTGGTGTAGGCTTAATGCTATCGGGAGTGAACCTATACAGCAGACAGGAAGAAGTGTCCCGACAAGGGTAGAATAAAGAATAGGTTTTATACCTTTACCGCCAAGATGTCTTTCCACTAATCGTGTAGGAATAAACTCATGGATTAAACCACTTAAGGCAAACCCGATAATCATAAAAGGTAATACTTCAACCAGATATTCTTTGAATGTTGTAAAAAATTCTATTATCATGGCCTTTACACTAAATTTTCCTTTCAAATAAATTTATGGTAAATTACAATAATTATAACATTTTATTTTTTATTACAAAATTATCTATGAATGTTTTCTAACATTGCTTTCAATGTCTTTCCCGCAGATTTAATGATTTCTTCCGGCAGCTCGATGACGTAGCGTTCCTCTTTCAGCGAGAGGCATAAATCATTTAGGGTGGTTAGTTTCATATTTCGGCATATCTTAGCTGTACCAGCAGTGTAAAATTCCTTCCCGGGATTTTCCCTTTTTAATCGATAGATGAGCCCTTTCTCTGTTCCTATGAGAAATCTCTTCTTATCCGATTTTTTCGCAAAGTTCAACATGCCATTGGTGGATAAAACCTCATCAGCGAGTTCAATAACTGACGGATTACACTCTGGATGGACAAGTAGAAGAGCATCAGGAAATTTTTCCTTGGCCAGGCGCACTTCTTTTTCGGTTATTCTTTCATGGACATAGCAGTAACCATTCCAGGGAATTATCTCTTTATCTATAAATCTCTGACAGTATGCGGCAAGATTTTTATCTGGAGTAAAGATTATCCTCTTTGCAGAAATATTCTTAACTATTTCTATAGTATTAGCAGAAGTGCAACAAATATCAGATTCAGCCTTCACTTCTGCATTAGTGTTAACATAGGAAACTACTTTCGCCTCAGGATAATTCTTTTTCAATCTCCTTAAATCCTTAGCAGTTATCATATCTGCCATCGGACATCCCGCATCTTTCCTGGGTATGATAACCATCTTTTCAGGAGAAAGTATCTTTGCAGTCTCCGCCATAAAACGGACACCACAAAAGACTATTATCCGTGCATTTGTTTTTGCAGCTTCCCTGGCAAGTCCCAGGGAATCGCCCAGAAAATCTGCAATATTCTGAATCTCTGGTCTCTGGTAATTATGGACCAAGATAATAGCATCCTTTTCTTTTTTAAGTTTTGCAATTCTTTCTACTATATTATTCATTTTTTTTCTCCTGTATGACTCTCGATTTATGGTGAAATTAAACATTACTCTTTCTCTATTATTTAGTCATTTAAATAAGGTATTTTTGGCTTTTCTATTTCAACATATAAATTAATTCTTTTATCTGGCACTCCAGGATCATTTGAATAAATATGGATATGTTTTTCATCCTTTCCTAAATAATCTGTAGTATCATAGGTTACAGTAACTTCTGCTGTATCTCCCGATTGAAGGCGAGTAGTAGAAATTGAAGCCTCTATACAACTACAAGATTCTTTTATCCGCTCAATAATTAACTCCCCTTCTCCTCCATTTTTTACCATAAAAGTATGGGTAGGCTTTTCCCCCTGAACTACCTTTCCAAAATCCCATTCTTCTTCCGAAACTATAATCCTTGGCTGAAGTTTAGACTTATTTGAGTTAGCATTAGAGGAACTATTTTGGTTATTGCTAAATATTAAAATACCTCCCAGTATAATTACTGCTACAGCAAGTAAAAATATTATTATATTTTTATTCATTGTTTTTGCTCCTTTCTTTTTTTATTTTTAAAAATAAATTTTATCAATAATATAAATCAGATTTTTCTTTAGTAATGATTCTCCCATCTTGAAGGTGAATTATCCTTTGAGTAGCCTGGGCTAATTCCAAATCATGGGTAGCAATAAATACTGCCAAACCTTTTTTGCTTAATCTCAGGAAAAGTTCTAGAATCTGCATTCCCACTCTTGCCTCTAATCTACCAGTAGGTTCATCAGCAATAAGTATCTTAGGATTATTAACCAAAGCTCGAGCTATACCTGTTCGTTGCTTATCTCCACCGGATAAGTATTTCACTGGAATTTCTGCTTTATCTTCGAGTCTTACTTCTTTTAAAATATCTAATATTTCTTTCGCTATGATTTTTTTCTTCGCAAAAATTAAAGGTAGTTCTAAGTTTTCTCTAACAGTTAAGGTTGGAATTAAGTAAAATCTCTGAAAAACAAATCCAATATTCCCTCTTCTTATTTTAACTAGATCAACCTCATCCAGAGAAGTGATATTAATACTACCAATTTTTAGGCTCCCTGAGGTAGCTCTATCCAGGCAACCAATCAGGTTCATTAAAGTGGTCTTTCCTGAACCGGAGGGTCCCACAATTGAAACAATCTCACCCTCTTTGATTTTAAAATCTACTCCATTGAGTGCTTTGACAATTTCCGAACCACGTCTATAGTATTTTTTCAAATTTTTCGCTTCCAGAATTACCTTATCTTCCATCTTGCCTTACCAACCTTTCGTCTTGTACTATTTTCCCATCATTCAGATGAATAACTCTGTCCGCTAAATAAGCTAATTTGACATTGTGGGTAGCAACTACAATGGTTAATCCCTCTTCCTGATTAAGATTTCGAAAAAGTTTAAAAAGTCCATGTGCATTCCTGGTGTCCAAATTACCAGTAGGCTCATCCGCAAGAAGGATATCAGGATTATTAACTAAAGCCCTGGCTACTGCTACTCGTTGTAATTCTCCACCGCTTAACTCATTGGGATAATGAGACAATCTATGACTCAATCCCATTTTTTTTAAAAGATCTTTTGCTTTATCCTTATTTTTACATTTATAATTTCCCGCAAAAAGCAGGGGTAATTGTACATTTTCTAATGAATTCAAGGATGAAATTAAGAAAAAATCTTCAAACACGAATCCAATTTTTTCCGCTCTAATACGGTTGAGTTTTTCCTCATTAAATCCTATAGTATTACTACCCAAGATGTTTAAAATTCCTGAAGTAGGTTTATCCAAGCAGCCGATTAAATTCAAAAAGGTAGTCTTCCCTGCTCCAGATGGGCCCATTAAAGCCACAAACTCACCTCTTTTTATTTCTATATCTATTTCCTTTAAAGCTGTTATTCTCTGGGATACAGAAGAATATTGTTTCTTTAATTTTATCGCCTTGATGACCAACTCTTCCATCATTCTCCACTCCTTATTACTTCAATTGGCCTCATTGAAGCTGCCTTTAAAGCCGGAAGTAATCCAGAAATTATTCCTACAATTATTACTCCCAGGAAAGAGTAGGCCAGCAGATCAGGTGTAATCAAAAGCAATTTACCTCCCGGAGCATAAGGCATTACCTTCCTCACTAAAAGTTCAACCAAATTTCCACCCAAAATGGCAATAATTGACCCCAAGATACCTCCTAAAGTACAAACAATAAAAGTTTCTATCCAAATGAGCCTAAAGATATCAAACTTTGAAGCTCCTATTGCTTTCATAATGCCTATTTCTTGTGTTCGTTCAAAGACACTCATTAAAATAGTATTAACTACCCCGATAATAGCTACAAATATTGCGATAAAGGCAACAGACATAATCAATATTTTAGCTGAATTTACCAAATTCAAAATTGTCCCTTTAACCTGGCTCATACTTATTACCTGAATACTGGCAATGGGATAAAGTCTCTCTTCAAATTCTGAAATCTTTTCTATTTGTTTTAGTTTAATGCCGATACCGGTTAATTTTCCCTCAGCATCAAATATTTTCTGAGCTGTTTTCAAAGGTAAAAATATTACTCCATCTTCCTGGGTAGCTGTTCTTTTAAAAACTCCGACTATGGTAAATGCAATATCTTTTCCGGGTATGAATATTTTATCACCAACTGACTTTTGTTCTGATTCTGCTGCATCATATCCTAAAATTACCTCATTTACATCGTCCCCCGAAAACCACTCTCCAGCTAGAAATTCAGCATCTGGTTTCAGTTGCAGGTAACTTTTTTCAATTCCCAGAAAGTTAGTAAAACCACCTTTGCCATCCATTTTTTGGGGATCATAGGCTAAAGAGGCAAGAAATGGTGTGATTTTATCAATACCAGAGTCACCAGTTATTTGTTTATAAATATCCTCATCTATAAACCTGAGACCTGCTTCTCCATTAAGTATCATAGTTGCTGCCTCATAGGGGCATCCCTTGGCAGTTACCACAACATGATATCCCATTTTATCAACATCAGAGGTTAATGCCTCTTGATACCCAGCATTAAAACCTAAAAGACTGACTAAAACTGCTACTGCTACTGCTACTCCACCAATGGTTAAAAAGGAACGAAATTTCCTCCGCCTTAAATTCTTATAAGCCAAAATAAAGAATTTCATTAAAACTCAACTCCCTTTCCGACAATGATTATTCTTCCATTCTTATTCTCAGGCTTACCTTCTACTATTGCTTTTTCTCCCACCTTAGGAGGAATGCTAAGGCCGGAAGGATTAATATCTATAAAAATTGTCCCTGTATCATCTTCTAAAAAAAACCAACATCCTGAAGAACATTCACGCACAATTTCCCCTTCTACTCTGATGGTTTTACCAAGATATTCATCTGGATTAGTATAAATATCTTTTACACTGACAACTTCTTTTTCAGTAATGTTAACGCCATATCTTTCGCCATTATCGTTATTATTACCACTGCAACCTGAAATACCCAATATAACAAGTACAAAAATTAGTGCTACACCGATTAGTTTAATATTTTTTGATTTTCTCATATTTTCTCCTTTTTATACAAAATAGTCATAACATCTAACTTAATACATATTTATGTTATACTACTTATTCTATTAAATAAATAGAAATTTAACATAAAAATAAAACACCCAGCTTATATATAAATTCATTATTCATCAAGGGTTAGAAACTATATAATATTAACGATTAATTTTTTCTTAATCAAATATTTTTTGTTCATACTAATCTTAAATTAACAATATCCATGCGTTGGTGGTTGGCGTTTCTCTTCTTTGTCAATAAATTTTTCTGGATTATCTTCAAATTTTTTCTTGCATCCTGGAGCACAAAAATAATAGTTTTTTCCATGATACTCACTCTTAAACTTTGCAGTCTTTTCATCTACTTCCATTTTGCAGACTGGGTCAATAGCCATTTTACTCACCTCCCCTTCACATAATATTTTTTACTGGAGGAACATATTTCCTCAACATTAATGAAAGACTGATTACCGTAATTGAGCTAGCAGCCATAGCTAATCCCGCTAACTCAGGCTTAAAAATAACTCCTAAAAAGGGGTATAATATTCCCGCAGCTACTGGAATTAAAGCTGTATTATAAGCAAAAGCCCAAAATATATTCTGTTTAATTCTTAACATCACTTTTCTGCTTAATTGTAAGGCTGCAACTGCATCCAAAAGATCATCCTTAATAAGTACTATATCTCCACTTTCTATCGCCACATCTGTACCACCACCTAAGGCAATACCAACGTCCGCCTGAGTCAAAGCTGGGGCATCATTAATCCCATCACCTACAAAAGCAACTATTTCTCCCTTTTTTTGCAGTCTTTTTACTTCTTTAACTTTCTCTTGGGGTAAAACTTGGGCTAATACATTTACTATTCCAAGTTGTTCAGCAATGGCTCGAGCAGTTCTAATATTATCACCGGTAAGCATATAAATATTGAGGTTCATCGCTTTAAATCTTTCTAGGGCTTCTTTGGTGGTTTCTTTTAAAGTATCAGCAATAGCTATAATACCAGCTATCTGATGATTTAAAGCAATCAATATTACTGTTTTACCCTGTTTTTCGAAATCTAAGATGTTTTTTTCTACCGATTCAGGCCAGGAAATATTTCTCTCTTTTAGAAGAGTTCTATTACCTATCAATATTTCCTTGCCTTCTATCAAAGCTGCTACACCCTTCCCCTCAAAAGTATCAAAATTATTACCACTAAAAAGCTTTATATCCCTCTCTGCTGATTTTTTTACTATGGCTTCTGCTAAAGGATGCTTAGAATTCTTTTCCACACTAGCAGTTAAGCTTAAAAGCCTTTCTTCGTCCATTGTTATCCCTATAATATCTGTAACTTCGGGTTTGCCTTTGGTAAGGGTTCCGGTTTTATCAAATATAATAGTGGTTAATTTTTCTGATCTTTCCAAGGCTTCTCCATTCTTGACCAGGATGCCAAGTTCTGCTCCTCTGCCTACCCCTACCGTAATAGCGGTAGGGGTAGCCAGACCAAGTGCACAAGGACAAGCAACCACCAGAACAGAAATCAAATTAGTTAACGCGAATAAAAAACTACTATTCAGAATAAAATACCAAATCAAGAAAGAAGATAGTGCAATTAGTAATACCACCGGAATAAAATAACTTACTACTTTATCAACCATTCTTTGTACAGGGGGTTTTGATCTCTGTGCTTCTTTTACCAGTTTAATAATTTGAGCCAACATCGTATCTCTTCCTACCCTGGTTGCTTTAAATCTGATCACTCCATTTTTATTAATTGTTCCTCCTATGATTTTATCACCATTCTTTTTTAAAACCGGAATAGATTCACCGGTAATCATTGATTCGTCTACATAACTTTCACCTTCAATAACTTCCCCATCTACCGGAATTTTTTCGCCTGGTTTAACTATTAATATATTATTTATTGTTACCTTTTTTACGGGCATTTCCTGCTCTTCAAAAATGGAAAGTAATTTACTAATCAGTATATCCTTATGTGGATATCCAAAGATTTTCTTATTATAAGTGTAAACTCTACATCCAAATGATTTATTAATTTTCCCTTCTATATCACTTTTGTTCACTAAAATAGTTGGCGATCCGTAAAAGGAATAATCTTTGAAATTCTCTTTAGTTACTTCTGTTAATTTGATTGGAACAGAAATGTTCAACTTCTTTAGAGTATCTTTTACTTGTTCTGCTGCCTTATTATAGTTCGGACAATCTCTAAAATATAAAATTTCTATATCTATATTTTGAGGTTTTAAAACAGCAGCGGTTTTTGGTTGCAAACCTATTAATTTTTTGATCGCTTCCGAAGTTTTCCCTTTTGCCTTCGCTTCCAAATAACGTCCCATAGTAAGAAAAGTAGCTAAAAATACTGCCGTTTCGTAAAATAAAAAATCAGAAGAAAGTAAAATCTTTAAAGTAGCTAAGACGCTTGTTCCAAAAGCAACTCCAATCCCCATCGCATACATTACATCCATATTTAAATGCTTATTCTTTAATGAATGATAAGCAGCTACAAAAATAGGATAGCTAATATAAACGAAGGCAGGGGTAGAAACAATAAACATAAGATAAGCCAAAGTAATAGGTAGGTTTAAGGGGACATACATAAGAAGCATTAAAAAAATCCCGGTAGTTAGTCCAACAATAATTCGTTTACGTTTTATTTTTAAATCTTTCTCTCTAATAACTTCTGCTAGGTCTTCTGTTTCTTCCCCTTCTATCCCTAAAAATTTATAGCCACTATCTTCAATGGTCTTTTTCATAATTATAGGGGAGACAAGATCGGGATTATAAACCACCTGTACTTTTTCCCCGGCTAAATCCACATTGGCTTTGGTTATTCCTTCCAATTTTAGAAGAGATTCTTCAATGATTTTGGCACAAGATGCACAGGTCATTTCTCCCACTTTTATAATCACTTTTTCATTAACAGCCTGATATCCAGTTTCCCTTATAGCTTTTTCTAAATCGAGATATTTAATTCTGGCAAAATCATATTCTATTAGCACACTTTCACTATCTAGATTTACCCGTACATCCAGTACACCATTCAAGGAATCTAAGGCTTTCTCTAGGGTAGCAACACACCCTGCACAGGTCATTCCTAAAATATTAATTTCAATTTTTCTAGTATTTTTTAAAGTCATATTTTTATCTTTTTCTAATTTCTCCCACGATTAAACAATTTTTTTCTATTCAAATAATCTCATAAATATTTTTTGTATTCTAAGGAGGACACTTGCCACAGGTAGAACGGAATAAGGTAGTGCTTAAATATCTATCTCCTCTATCAGGTAAAATTACCACAATTATTCCAGAATGCATTTTTTTAGCTACCTGCAAAGCTCCAGCAACAGCTGCTCCGCTAGACATACCTACAAAAAGACCTTCTTGGATAGCAAGTAATCTGGTGGTCTCAAAAGCCAGGTCATCCTCAATCGTAACCTTATCATCTAATTCCTCAGCATGGAATATTTTAGGTACAATTGCCTCTTGCATATTTTTAAGTCCCTGAATTTTATGTCCTATGGTAGGCTCAACCCCTATCACTTTAACTTGCGGCTTCTTCTCTTTGAGATATCTACCTATTCCCATTAAGGTTCCACTCGTTCCTATTCCGGCTACCAATAAATCTATTTCTCCCTCAGTTTGCGAAAATATTTCTGGTCCCGTAGTCTCATAATGAGCAAGGACATTATTCTCATTTTCAAATTGATTTGGCATAAAATATTTATCTGGTTCCTTAGTAACAAGCTGATAAGCTCTTTTTATAGCGCCATCTGTTCCTTCCTCTGCTGGAGTTAGCACTGTTTCTGCTCCAAATGCTTCAATAATCCGACGCCTTTCCACGCTAACACATTCCGGCATATAAAGTTTAACTTTATATCCTTTTGCTGCACCTATCATTGCCAGGGCAATTCCAGTATTTCCTGAAGTAGGCTCAACTATTGTTTTTCCCTTGGTAAGTTCCCCTGACTCCTCTGCCTTTTTTATCATATAATATGCTGGACGGTCTTTGATTGAACCGCCGGGATTACTCCCTTCAAGTTTACCAAAAATTTTTATCTTTGAATTCTCATTAAGATTATTTAATCCAACAAGTGGTGTATTACCAATAGCTGATAATATATTCATAATTTCCTCCTGAGAAATTGTTTATTTCACAATTAATATTATAACTTGCTTCCATTCTGTATAAAGCAAGAAATTGATTAACTCCTCAATGCTTTCTTAATTTTGTTAAATTCTTCTTGGGTAATTTCTCCCTTTGCAAATCGTTCTTTAATAATATCTAAGGAAGTTTCGCTAAATCCCCCTGTATATCTATTAGATTTTGTGTTGGTGATGATAAAATAAATTATCAATCCAATAACAATTGCAAACATTAACATCATAAAGATTCCTCCTCTATATCCAAAATTCATCATTTGATTCCACCCCCAGGTTAATCCACAGCCTTCTACATCAGCAAATGCAAGAACTGGGAAAATAAATAATATGATAAAAATCATAATCAATACTTTCATAAATTTCACCTCTTTCATCTGAAAACCTATAAAATATAATAAATAGCAATAATCAGTTTATTTCTTTTTGCGAATTTGCTAAATCCTCCAAGGTAATAGAGCTAAGTTCATCGGAAATTTTTTCATCTAATTTTTCCCAGATACCGCGAGTAGCACATTTGGAAACTCGTGGACAAATATCAGGATTTTTTACACATTCTACAAAACTTATCCCACCTTCAAGAATTTGCACAATCTCTTTGAGAGTTATCTGAGAAGGATGTTTAGCTAACCGATATCCTCCATGAGCTCCTCGAGAAGAGCTTATCAGACCGCTTGCCTTAAGGGAGATAACCAGGTGACTTAGATATTTTTCGGAAATTTCTTCCTTTTCGGCAATATCCTTTAAAAAGATAGTTCCCTTATTAAAATTTAAGGCTAATTCCAACATCAACCTGGTACCATATCTTGCCCTAGTAGAGAGTCGCATAAAATTCACCTCACTTAATTACTACTTTTACTATTATGTTAGTAGTAATTATAAAATAAAAAAATATTTCTGTCAAGTCAACTTCGCCACTTTATTTGAAATTCCTTGTGTAGTACGGCTTTCCGCCACAAAAAACATTTCACTATATCATCTTTTTTCTATTCCTTCT
>LDZU01008936.1_pt1 | contig 14854 bp, 10 predicted proteins | sample 615531 | NCBI WGS metagenome assembly LDZU01 (sample SAMN03408293, study PRJNA278302) | terrestrial metagenome | isolation source: oil reservoir sample SB2 | place: USA: Alaska, North Slope, Schrader Bluff formation | collected 2011-09 | reverse complement strand
ATTTATACGAGAAATCAAAGCAGGTTCTAGTATCTAAAACCTATAGAGTGGAGGAGTATGAAGAGCTTAAAAAGGTCTTCTCAGGGAAGGGAGGTTTTGTAAGAGCAGGGTGGTGTGGAGACGAAAAGTGTGAAGAAAATATTAAGTATGACACCAAAGCTACAACCAGATGTCTTACTAAAGACGGGGAGGGAGTTAAGGGTAAATGTATTTACTGCGGGAGAGAGAGTGAGAATGAGTGGATCTTTGCCAAGGCATATTAGTGAAACAGACCGTAATTTTGATATACTAGAAATTTTTCTCTTGTTCAATCTTCATATACTCACCATTCTAAATATTTAAACACCCGAATACTAAAACTTTGTTTAACCCCATTTTAAAAGGGAATCTTTTTGTATGTTTCTTTTTGAACAGTGAGTTGGGTAAGATTTTAGATTTTTCTTTTTTCAAAAAGGGGTTCTGTTTCACACTCCGTTCTTTAATGGTGTTATATAAATGGTGTGATTGGTTTGTATGGGATTGTTTTATTTATGCCTATGTATCGTTCCTTTCTATATATTCTTTTAAATATTGCCCTGTATAACTGGTTTTCTCTAACATAATGTCTTCCACAGTTCCTTGAGCAACAATTTCCCCTCCTTTTCCTCCTCCTTCCGGCCCGAGATCTATAATCCAGTCTGAAAGTTTAATTACATCCAAGTTATGCTCTACGATGAGAACAGTATTCCCCTTATTAACCAATCCTCTTAAAATTTTCATTAACTTATCTACATCGTGATAATGTAAGCCTGTAGTAGGTTCGTCTAAGATGTAAAGGGTGTGACCGGTAGAGTTCTTGGAGAGTTCCTTAGCAAGTTTAATTCTTTGTGATTCTCCTCCGGAGAGGGTAAGTGAGGACTGACCTAATTCTATATATCCAAGTCCGACTTTGCTTAATATATCAAGCTTTTTCTTTATAGTAGGAATGTTCTTGAAAAAATCTCTAGCTTCATCTACAGTCATCTTTAATGTTTCTGCAATGTTTTTGCCTTTAAAGTCAATCTGAAGAGTTTCCTTGTTATATCGCGATCCTTGGCACTCATCACAAGTAATATACATGTCTGGTAGAAATTGCATTTCAATTTTTAACTCTCCGTCTCCTTTACACTTTTCGCATCGACCCCCTTTTACATTGAAACTGAATCTCCCCTGCTTATATCCTCTCGCCTGTGCTTCCTTAGTCTCTGAATAAATTTGACGAATAGGAGTGAGGATACCCGTGTATGTAGCAGGATTAGACCGCGGAGTTCGGCCTATAGGGGACTGGTCTATGCCTATTACTTTGTCAATATTTTCGACACCTTCAATATCTTCGTATTCACCTTCGATACTTTTTGTGTGCATGATTTGATTCGTTAATACGGGATAAAGTGTGTCGTCTATCAGAGAAGATTTCCCACTGCCAGAAACGCCTGTAATACAAATTAGCTTGTTTAAAGGGATTTCTAAGTCTACATTTTTGAGATTATGTGTTTTTATTCCGGAAATTTTAATTTCTTTCTTTTTTTCTCCAGAACTTATGTTCTTAATATCTTGTCCTACAATAAGGGATTTATTGAGGTATTTTGCAGTTATAGAGTTTGAGTGCTTAATATCCTCGTATGTTCCCTCTGCGACGATTTCTCCTCCTAGTTTCCCTGCTCCGGGGCCTATATCTATGATCCAATCGGAATGTCTCATAGTTTCTGAATCATGTTCGACAATTACCACGGTATTATCCATATCTCTAAGATCCTTTAAGGAGGAAATTAATCTTGAAATATCTCTTGGATGAAGCCCAACGGAGGGTTCATCCAGAACATAAAGAACACCGGAAAGTCCTGTTCCTATTTGAGATGCCAATCTGTCAAGTATTCTAATCCAACATTTGTAAGAAAATTTAATCTGTTTGATATTTCTTTAACTATTGGTTTTGCTATCTCTTTTTTATTCCCAGTCAATTTTAGGTTGGATAGGAAATGCTTTGCTTCTCCAATTGGCATTTCTGTTATATCATTGATGTTTTTGTCATTTATGGTAACCCCCAGAGAGTAGGGTTTCAGTTTCTTTCCTAAACATATAGGACAGTTTCTTTCTACCATATACTTCTCTATTTCTTTCCTAGAGTATTCTGAGGAAGTTTCCTTGTATTTTCTCTTCATCTCTGGGATAACGCCTTCGTAATCTGTATTGTAAGTATTTGTTCTGCCAAATCTGTTGGTATATTCAATAGTGTATGGTGGTTTTGTGCTGGTCCCATAGAATATTAAATCGAAGATTTCTTTAGGATATTTTCCTATTGGGGTTTTTAAGTCGAAATCATGTCTCCTTGCCACCTCTTTCAGTATTCTAGAAGTCCAACTATCCTTTGTTGTTCTATTCCCCCATGGGAATATTCCTCCTTCATTTATTGTTAAGCTAGGATTATATATTAGACTGATATCGACCTCTTTTAATGTTCCAAGGCCTGTGCATTCAGGACATGCACCCTCTGGATCGTTGAAAGAAAAGGAGGCAGGGGTGATTTTGGGGTAGGATATGCCACATTTAAGGCAAGTATTATTCTCTGAAAAGAAGAGATTCTCCCCATTTTCTAATATAATTTTGACTTCTCCGTCAGATTCGTTTGTAGCTAGTTCTATAGCATCTACAAGCCTCTTATGGAACTCTTTTGTATTAATCTCTTCCGTGTGTAGTCTGTCTACAACCAAATCTACAGTGTGCTTTTTATTTTCATCAAGATTTAAGCCTTCTATGTCATCTAACATATAAAGGTCTCCATCAACCATCACTCTAAGGAATCCCTGGTTGAGAAGTCTGTCAAAAAGGGAAATAAACTGCCCCTTACGGTTTTTTATGAGGGGTGAAACTATCTGGATTTTTTGTGTGGAACCTTTTAGGTGGTTGATCACTTTTTTTGTTATTTCTTCTATCGTTTGTGCTTGGATCTCTGAACCACACTTTGGACAGTGGGGTTGACCTACATGTCCGTAGAGTAGTCGGAGGTGATTATATATCTCTGTAATTGTTCCTACTGTTGATCTTGGATTTGTAGAAGTTGTTTTCTGGTCTATGGATATAGCAGGGGAGAGTCCAGTTATTGAGTCTATATCTGGTTTTTGCATTACACCAAGAAATTGCCTAGCATAAGAAGAAAGGGACTCTACATATCTTCTCTGTCCCTCTGCGTAGAGGGTGTCAAAGGCTAGGGAGCTCTTTCCGCTTCCTGAGAGTCCAGTTAAGACAACTAGTTTGTTTTTAGGGATATCTACAGAGATATTTTTTAAATTATTCTCTCTTGCCCCTCTTATTTTTATATAATCTTGTGACATGACGACGTTAATTATAACATGTGAGAGCGAATTCCTTATAGACAACTGTATATAAAGGTCTTTGTGTGTAAATTTCTATACAAAAATGGTAAGATAGGGGGTGTTTAGAAACCTTTGCACCTGTAGCTCAATAGGATAGAGCAACGCACTCCTAACGCGTAGGCTGTCGGTTCGATTCCGACCGGGTGCGTTTTAAAGTGATTCAGTTATGGCTATTTTAGCCTATACTGATTTATCACAATGGAAGCATCTTTAGGGTTATTCTCCAGGGTAACGATATATTCTCTATTTTGTCTTATTGTGTGTAGGAGGATAGAGTCGATATCTAGTAATTCCGTTTGATTCTCACCATCTTTCTCCGAGATTTGTAGCTTATTATCCTTTACGTAGTAAAGGTAAGTGGAGTTGGATAGCCAAGATATTTGACTTGTATCTTTCTTTGTTATGTTCTTCACCTTTTTTGTTCCTATCTCCTGCGTATGGTCAGCATCTTCTTTCTTTAGGGTGAAGATATAGTAGTAATTGTCGTTAACAAAGAGAACCTTTCTTGAGTCGGGAGAGAAAGATATGAGTTCAGCTGGATGTGTACATATCATCCTGTATTTGTCTCTGGTAATGTCGTACCAGTATACGGAGGTCTCTGTTTGAATATAAATTCCATTAAGTTCCTGATTTACTTCGAAGTATGTAATTTTACCTATAGCCTGCGTTGCTTGTGGAGAGGTTGTAAATTCTGGGTAAGAGTCTCCGTTCTCTCTGTAGAAGTCTATGTAGTTGGTTCCCTTTTGGAAATAGGCTTTGTCGATTGTGTAGTTGGGTGATTGACCATTCGGAAGCATCTGTTTAAGTGCATATATGTAGGTGCTGTCTTCCTCTGTATCTAACCTTTCTAGAATGTAAAAGGATCCTTCTTCATCTGTGTTCCAGATGTAGTCGGTATCTGGTTGTTTTGTTATTAGAAGATTAGGTTCTTCTACGTCGGGAAGTAGGGTCGTGTCAATAGCAGAAATCTCTGTGTCGGATTCTAGTATTATGTGTCTATTATTTCTGGACCAAGAGTATGCAGATTCTGTGATGTCTGGGATTCCTATGGGCTCTAAGTTATCTAATAAGATAGGGGCTGTTAGATCTACAATATAATGATTCTTTATCTTTTCTTCAGCAAGTGTCATAACAGCTTTTTGACCGTTATGGGCAATTTCCAAGTTAATATCTTGTTCTGCAGTTAGGGTCATGAGCTGAACAGGATTAGGATTTAAGTTCCAAATAGGACTATTAATTCTATATGTCCAGAGGGTTCTATCTCCCGTGTCACTCTTAATTAGGAATATGAAATAGGCTTCATTATCACTCATCCAGGCCTTTTCTACCTCTCCTTTCTCTTCCCATACACTTAGAGGAACAATTTCATCTAGGATTAAGAACGGAAATAGTAGTGTAGACTTCTCTTCAACAATTTCTACCTGCTTATTCCAATCTCTGTAACCATTCTTTTTAATGGATATGCTATTTATCCCAACATCTAGGGTTCTACTTCTTGGTGTTCTACCAATATCGTCTCCATTAATATATAGATTGGCAGGGGAAGGTTCTGTTTGGACTGTAAGAACCCCAGTTTTCCTAATGTTTTTTTCGGAGATACTAATCCTGTATCCCCTAGAGAAGTAGAAAATTACGAGTGCTCCTCCTACAACAAATAATACTGAAAAAATAGATATGAGTAGGCTAATAATATTAATTTCCTTTTTTATCTTTTTTGTTTCCTTCACGATTGAAAGTATAGCATAATAGCAAAGAAGTTGTTAGAATAGGAGTATTATGGAAAAGAAAAGAATTTTAACAGGTGACAGGCCAACAGGGAAATTACATATTGGTCATCTTTTGGGATCTTTAGAGAACAGAGTTAAGTTGCAAGATGAATATGATGAATATATTCTAATTGCAAATGTTCAGGCTCTTGCAGACAATTTTGATAATCCTGGAAAGGTTAGGGAGAATATAGAGGAGCTACTTTGTGATTACTACGCTTCTGGTATAGATTTTGATAAGGTTACAGTTTTTATCCAGAGTGAGGTTCCCGAAATACACGAAATATTTGTTTATCTCGCGAACTTTGTATCAATACAACAAATACAACATAACCCTACCATAAAGACCGAAATAGCCCAAAAGGGTATGGAAAAATCTACTCCCCTAGGTTTCTTTATGTATCCTATACACCAAGTGGCAGACATTCTCTCTGTTAACGCAGATTTGGTCCCTGTTGGTAAGGACCAAGCCCCTATGGTGGAAGATAGTAGAAGGTTAGCAAGGAAGTTTAACAACACTTACGGTGTAGACGTTTTCAACGAACCAGAGGCTCTTTTGGGAGTGGAGATAAATATCCCAGGAATAGATGGGAAGGCAAAAATGAGTAAAAGTCTGAATAACTGCATATATCTCTCAGACAGTGAAGAAGAATTAAGGGAGAAAGTATTTAAGGTCTATACAGATCCTAATAGAATACATGCTACTGACCCAGGAAAGATAGAGGGGAACGTGGCTTTTTTGTATATGGATTTTTTCAATGACGACAAGAGAGAAGTTGAGGAGATCAAGCAGAGATACAGAGAGGGGAACATAAAGGATGTTGAAGTTAAAGAGAGGTTGTTTGAGGTTATGAATGAAAAGCTTACTCCAATAAGAGAGAGGAGAAAGGAAGCCGAGGGGATGAAGGGAGAACTTCTAAAGAAAGCGGTAGTGGGGAGTGTAAAAACCTCTGGTATAGCAAAAGAGACAATAGGGAAGATGAAAAGAGCTATGCTTTTAGAGTTTAAATAGTAAATAACTTATAGTTTTCGGAGTATGATTGGAAAAAAGTTAGGTATAGACTTAGGTACAGCAAATTCGGTTGTTTTTGTCCAAGGAGAGGGGATTGTTCTCACGGAGCCTACGGTTGTTGCTATAGATGTTAATACTTATACAGTAATTGCTGTTGGGGAGAAAGCAAAGAAGATGATAGGTAAAACTCCAGAGAATATTGTTGCAAAGAGACCTCTTAGAGATGGTGTAATAGCAGACTCTAGAGTAACGGAAGCATTACTTAGGCATTTCTTTGACAAAGCTCTTGGGAGGTCTAGATTTTTTAAGCCAGATGTTGTAATTAGCGTCCCTGCAGGGATTACTACGGTCGAACAGAGAGCCGTTCTAAAGGCAGCAAACGCTGTCGGGTCTAGGAGTATTACACTTTTGCCCGAGCCATTGTTAGCTGCATTAGGAGCTGGTCTGCCTATAGATAAATCTGCTGGTAGCATGATAGTAAATATGGGAGGCGGTACTTCTGAGGTTGCAGTTATGTCTCTGGACGGGATAGTAGAATACGAATCCTTAAGAGTTGCGGGAGACGCTATTAATGAGAGCATAATCTCATTTATGCGTAAGAAAAAAGGAGTTTTAATTGGGGAGCAAACTGCAGAAAATATTAAGATTAAGATAGGTTCTGCTGTTGAAGTGAAAGATCCAAAGGAGATGGAGGTTAGAGGTAGGGATGTTGGTGCTGGTATGCCAAAATCCATGGTAATAGATTCAAACGATGTTGCAAGAGCAATAGAGAAGCCTTTGAGGGATATTATTAAAGCTATACAGACTGTTTTAGAAAAAACCCCTCCAGAACTCTCGGCAGACATTATAGATAGAGGGATGGTTATGAGTGGAGGAACAGCAAAGCTTAGAAATTTAGACAAACTCCTCTCCAAAGCTACAGGAGTCCCTGCACATGTTGCAGATGAGCCTTTATATTGTGTGGTTAGGGGGACGGGGATAGCTTTAGAACTAATTGCAACAGGTGAAAGAGTATTTTCCTTTAACAGAGAATTTAGAAGATAATTGTAATCCACCAAGTAGTTTTTCTAGCAATATTTTAGTAGAATGTGGTTATGGGAATATTAAATAAGACTAGAAAAGGGATAACTTTGCAAGAAGTTACTTCCCTTCTAAATGACTTAAGGCTTCCAATTGCAATGGTGTACACACCTATAAATCTTAAGTCTGAAAAGAAGAAGTTTTTCAATTCAGATACATACAACCCAGATTTCCAATACAAGATTGTAAAAAATAACAACGATGATATATTGAGGAAACTTCTTCATGTAGAGGAGATAGTTGATGTAGATCCAAGGATCTCGGATTTCTATATTCAACTAATCAGCTCAAAGAAGGAAGCTAATGACTTGATGCATGCCGTAGGAAATAATGAATTAGTCACAGATATATCTTACAACCGTTATGGTAAGCCATCACCAATACTTTTTAGAAATGCTTGTAGGGTACTGAGGGGTAGGATGTCTGATTACGATGTTAAGAAATCTAAGTCTTTAGATAAGGGAAAGACTCTAGGTTATGAGGAGATAGAAGAAGTGTTTGGGGTTGTCTTTGATGAGTTAGGGCTTGAAGATTGGGGAGTTGCCGAGTCTAAGAATATCTCGCAAAATTCTATTAAGGTTGGAATAAAGTCAAAAAAGGTATTTGTGGATCCTAATATAGAGAGAACGCAATTCAAATTGCGAAAGACTATTGTCCATGAGGTTGGGACTCATGTTCTAAGGGCAATAAATGGAGAGAAGACGGGGTTTGATGCTTTATCTAAAGCCAATCTCGCATCCTATTTAGATGTAGAGGAGGGTCTAGCTACATGGAATGAGCAAAACCTAGGGCTTCTTACCGACAGGTGGCTGGTTAGAAAGGCTGCATTGACTTATGCTCTTTATATTGGAGAAGATATGAGTTTTAGGGAACTACATAATGCTTTACTTGGTGTGCTTCCAAAGCATGGGGCATTTAGCACAGTATATAGCATTAAGAGGGGTTTGAGTGATACTACATATAGTGGTCTATATACCAAAGACATAGTTTATTTCAGGGGTTTTAGAAAGGTTCTAAGAAAGTTAGAAAAAGATCCTTCTCTTTACGAATTGCTTTATGCTGGTAAGATTGGTTTTGAGCAAACTAAATGGGTTAGGGAAGGGTTAATACAAAGACCGGACCAGGTCCCAACCAAAGAAAGATGGGAGGGAATATTTAAGAAAGCAGGGATATAGCTCACGCTAATATTGTATATTTTTAGTTCAAATCCAAAGATTTACTTCCTATTCTCTGAAAGCAGTAATAATAGCTTCTGCTATATTTGTAGGATTACCCTCTGTAATTTTTGTTTCGTAGGCTTTAAATCCTGGGTGGAAACTTATCTCTTGTATATATGGTTTGTCATTAATATACATAAAATCTACAGCTATGAAATCTGCTTGAATTAATGTTGCAAATCTCTCTGCAATCTCCTTAATCTCTGGGTTTGGGTTGTTATACATTTCATAATCACCTTTTTTCACGGTCATAAAGCTTCCCTTAGCTTTTCTTTTCCAACCACCTATAACATTCCCAAGTTTAACGAAAATCCTGTAGTCTTCTTCTGAGGGGGAAAATTGTTGGAGAAACATATGAGTAGTATCTATATCCCCTAAATTTTTATATTCGTCCTTAGAGCCTATTTTAAAGACATTTTTCTTTATCTTTTCCTTCCCCTCTATCTTCTCTATTCTGTTTTCTCCAGTGTAATCTTTCATAATTAAAGGATATTCATTCAGTATATCTCTATCCTGTAGGTAGTCTCCATCTGTTCTAAAATAGGTGTCAAAGTAGGGAAAATTATTTTTTACACAAAAGAGGGCTGTTGCTATTTTGTTGTAATATGGAAGATTTTTGATTGCTTGTGCGTTTTGAACAAGAATTCTTTTCTTTGGGTTCTTACTATTGTATATATCTATGTAGTCTATTATGTATCTCTTAAAGTGATACTCCTTCTCGTTAGAAAGAGAGTGTCCTCTGAATATTATGTGGGAGTATTCTGTAATATTTTTCCCTGAAGCTTTTATTGTGAGGTTTCCATCTTTAAGGATAAATTCAAGTTCATTGCTGTAAGCAAGGTCGTAGGAATAATCTTTTTTTTCTAATTCTTGAATTAATCTTTTTGAAGCGGTAGAGGTCTTTCCTGTTATTCTTTGTCTTTTGTCTATAATCAAATACCTCATAGTGTATACATCTTTAGATAATTTTAATTTTTTCTATTAAACCCTTCCGCTTGTATTTCTTGAGTATCTTCATATAGGTTTTGCTTTGTTTGAGGTCTTTTCTTACGACGACCATATCAATTTTATCAAAACCTAAGCCTGTGGATTCGGCGTCTGCCCAATCTCTATGATGGATCATAATGACATCCAATAATGCGTTAACTTTAAGAGATTGGATAGCCTTCTCTTTGCCAAGGTCGCTATTAATTCTAAGAGAATTGATTAGAATACTCTTCTCTTTGTATTCTCCAATGATTTCTTCCTCTTCTAGGTAAGATTTAAAGAGGAAGCCTTGCTTAAGTAGAGTAGGGATATCTTTTACAAATTGTCCGATGACGACAATCTTTTTTGTTTTATTATCTTTAAGTAGTTTCTGGATATGTATCTCTGCTACATTTTCTCTCTGCTTCCCTATAACAGGATAGAGGTTAAGGTAGGTTTCTGGTTTTGTGTTAATCTCTATTATTCCTCCATTGTCTTTTGTTAAAGGCTTGGAGATATCTTTACATAGGATATCTACTCCTACAACAAAAGCGTGGATTGAACTTGCGATACTTTCTACTATATATTTTATTTCTGGTCCGACCTGATCTGTGAAGTCCTCTGTAATTCCCCCCTGGCTCATACTTGCAACTTTTCTTACCGTAATCTTCTCATCTCTTTGCGGAATGGAATCTAAAGTTAATCCCTTTTCATCTAGGAGTCTTAGTAATGGCGAGTCAATTTTTATAGGTTTTAATATATGGGTTGGTTTAGAAGTGTCTCTTCTTGGATCTCTGTTAGTTTCTTCTATTAACTCTTTTATTGTAGATTTCCCATCTCCTATTATAAAGGCAGGGATCCTCTTAGTTGCAACTTCGAGTTTACCATCTATAACAAGGAGACGATAATCTTCTCCTGGAACTTGTTCTTGGATCATTATCTTCTGTTGCCATGTTTTCCCTACATGTCTTTTAGTTGACTCCTTCGCTATCTGGAAGGCATCTTTTGCTTCCTGAATGGTGTCTATTCCTGTTGAAACACCACTTCCTGCCGTTAGTCCTGTTGGCTTAATAACTACAGGCTTTTCATATTGATCCCAAATCTCTTCAATTTGTTCTGCAGAATCTATAATCTGCCACTTGGCAGTTGGTAATCCAAGTCTCTCCATCATAAGGTTAGAGGACCATTTGTCTCTCTGTATTTCTTTAGCAATTTTGGAATCTTTACTTGAGGAGGCAAAGTTTATTATCTGAGAATTTCTTCCTGCACCAATTGTATATAAGCGATTAATACTTTTACTATATTTAACTCTTTCCTCTAGTAATGCTGTAGGTGTAATTTCGTGATTTTGCTTCTCTGCAGCAAAGAGTAGAGGGATTATGGACATGGTTGCTATTCTGTCTTTTATAACTTCGGAAATAGCATAATCCCTTGCTTCTTGGTATGTTATTTTCTCATCAGCAAGCTTCAGTAATGTTTCTGCAAGCTCTCTCCATAGAAAAGTAAGTTTGGATTCAATATAAAGGAGATTTTCTTTAATATCGTAGGAATCTAGGAACACGGGATGTAGATCTTTAATCTCTTTTACCAATTTTATTACTTCGTCAGATTTCTTTATTGATTTCTTAAAAATGACTTTTGTCGTAGAAATCTCTGAATAGAAATTCAATCCTTGTAGAACTTGGATATTTTTCATTTGTACAATATTTAATTTAATTAATACTCTTTGTCCCTTAGGTATTTCATGATTGGGATAGCAACTTTGACTACATCTCCCTTATTTACTTTGTAGTGTAATCTAAGACCTGGGTTGTAATTGATTTCATTAATAACGAGTTTAGTAGGTTTGCTAATATTTTTTGTTATTATATCTACACCTCCGAATTTAGAACCAACAGTTTTTACTGCTTTAACGGCTATCTGTTTGTAGTAGTCATGGACCTCTTTTATGCATTCTTGTGTAGTTCCACCTGTAGTCAGATTACAATTGTATCTTAATATAACCTCTTTCCCTTCTTCAGGGACTGATTCTAGGTTAAGACCTTCTCTTTGGAGTTTGAGTGTGACTTCGTTGTCTATTTGTATAGGCTTAAGTAAGGAATCTCCCCGTTCTTTGTTTTTCATGGAGATAAGCTCTCTTATCGTGTTTTTACTATTGCCGACAACATGCGCTGCTTTTCTTCTTACGACTCCGATAACCTCATTGTCTAGAACAAGGAATCTATAATTCTCGCCATGTATGAATTCTTCGGCTATGACCTTGTTTTTAGATTTGGATTGGGTTTCTTTTAGGGCTTTCTCATAGGCTTTTAGAACCTGCTCTTCGTTCTGAGGGAGGATAGTTATTCCTGCTCCTCCGAGTTGTTGAGTTGGTTTGATTACAATATCTTTATATTCTCCATAGAACTTGATGGCATCTATAGGGGAGAGTATAACTGTTTGTTTAGGAACTGGGAGTCCTCTTTCTGCAAGGACAATATTTGTTAGATGTTTTCTTTTGCATATGGTGGTGCTTGTTGCGGGAATTAGCGGGATAACTGTGTTAATAATATGCCAATGTTTATCTTCGTATTTAAAGTCGGCTAGTAATCCTTTGGCAAGGATTTTATATTCTATACCTAAATGGTCTGCAGCCTCTAGGTAATATGCTAAGTGAACATTTCCAGCTTCTTTCAGATATTGTTCGTATGTTTTCATGGTTATTTAAAAGTTTTACTTGTATCTATAAGGTAGCCTTTAAGGTCTGCTCGTCCAATGGTTACAGGGTAGGTCGTGTCGTTAGTGATTATCATCTCAATGTCCTTCTTCTCCTCAGAAATCTTTGTGGTTATGACTACTACGGGACGTATTATGACACCGTCTTCTTCTACGGTCTTTGCAATTCTGAGTATTTTCTCGTCTTTTGTTAGTTTCTTTATGTTTTCATCGATGTATTCCTGTGCCTCTTTAAGGGAGTTAAATTTTCTAGGGATATCTAGAGAGTTAAAGAACTTTACAGTAGAAAGGAATCCTAATCTGTTTGCAACATTCTTGGAGATACGGGAGGTTAGGACTCCAGTATCCATAAATGCAGTAAAAAGTTCCCTTTTAGGTTTCTTAGAATCTTTGAAGTCATTGTGATAAAGGTAAACTTTCTCATTTATGTTTACAACTTTTCTTCCACTTATGGCCTCTATGCTTTCTTCGACCTCTCCGCCAAAGAGGTTCTTTGCCACCCTTATGCCGTGTTTAATGTTCTTTATCTCAAGATCTTTTACTTTTTCCAACCTCCATCTAAGGCCAGTTCTGTTAGCAACCTGTATACCTAGCCCAGGTCTTGCGTTTAATTCGAAAACAACAGGACCGTTATCTTTGTCTAGAGCAATATCTACGCCTACATAACCGAGGTTGCTTGCTTTCTGGCATACTAAAGCAATTCTAAGAATTTCATCCCAGTAGGGTATTTGTATACCACTTAATTTCTTATTTACTTTAAGGTCCGTAGTGGTTTCAATATCTTCATAGGTGTCACTAAATAAGGCTCTGGGTTTCATCTGCATTGAGTAGGTTGTAATACCTGTCCCAATGTCTATTCCAGTACATATAGCGCCTGAGTGTAAATTCGCTGTACCATTAGATCTTTTCGTTGGAAGACGTGTCATTGCCATTATGGGAACATTGTTAAAGCAAATAACCCTGATGTCGGGTACTCCACGATATGAGTATTCTTTTAGTAGGGGATCTGTTTTAACTCTTTCTTCTATTATTGCAACATCTGTTTTAGAACCCATGGAGAATCTTCCTTCAAGGATATTTTCTATGTGCAAAATAATGTCTCTTTTAGACATTATTTCTCCACTTGGTCTTATCCAGGCGGTTTCCTTCTTCTTCTTCCCAAAGAAAACTATAATTCCGTTTCCTCCTGTCCCTTTATTCGGCTTTATGACAAAGCTTTTTGGTAATGAGTCCCAATCTAGGAAGGCTAGTTGTTTTTTATTTCTAATAACCTTGTAGACTACTGGTGTTTTAATACCTTCTCTAGCTAAAACTTTCTTTGTAAGGATTTTGTTGTCTGCAATGCTTTTAGCAGAAGGAGGATTGTATGGTCGGATATATTCCTGGTTTCTTCTGTTTAGGCCTAGTATCTTTTTGTATTCGCTACTTAGAAGCATTTTCTTTTTCTGATAGTATAGAATTAAACCTTAGAAAATCCTTTATTCTCAACCCTTTAAACTGTCCAATTAGGAGGTTTACAAAGATTAAGGAAGGGATGATCCATAGATTATTTATCATGAAGTCAGAGACATTTTGTCGGGTTATTAAATACCATCCGATTGTTGCTATTAGTACAGTGCTTCCTAAGATTAATGTTGTTGTCTTGAGGGATTTACTAACATACTGTTTTATGAAAAAGTCAGATAATGCTGCTATAGATATTACTGCAAGTGCAGGAATATTTGCCATGTTTTCTAAACCAAGGCCATACCTATCTATGACCAAGAAAAGAAGGATTAGGGTTATGGATAGTAAGCAATAATTTATAGCGATTCTAGTGATATAGTGCATTCTTATCTTCTTAATTATGGAGTAGGAGATTAGTGTTGTTATTATTACTGTGGCAGTAACTACTAGCCCATAGCGAAGTCCGCTATAAGAATATGAGATTGCAAGTATTATTGGGGCATAAATGCCGTATGTTTTAAATCCAAAAACATATCTAGCAATACTTACTAGAGTAGCAAGTAGGGGGATTGCAACTAAAAGTTCTAGAATCTGTCTGGAGATTCCGTTATTTAAAAGCAACTGAGTAAAGAAAGAATATTCCATTTAACCCTTTGTGACAATTTAATTTGTAAAGGCAGATTCGTTGTAGATTATACATCTTTAGGTATATTCTTGTCGATGTGAAGGGTAGGGGATAAAATAATTTCTAAAAATTTAATAGAAAGGGCTAAAACAGTTGTAAAAAGAAAAAGAGCCATCTTAGATGGCTCTTTAATTAAATTCTTTAAGGAATTATGCTAATTCAACAGTAGCACCAGCCTCTTCGAATTGTTTCTTAATATCTTCTGCCTCATCTTTGGAAACCCCTTCCTTAATTGTCTGAGGAGCAGAGTCTACTAAGTCTTTAGCCTCTTTAAGACCTAATTCTGTGAGACCTCTAACTACCTTAATGACCCCGATCTTGTTAGCACCAGCTTCTTTAAGAACGATGTCAAAAGAAGTTTTCTCTTCCTCTTCAGCTGCTGCTTCTGCAGGAGCTGCTGCCATAGCTACAGGTGCAGCTGCACTTACTCCAAACTTGTCTTCCATAACCTTTACAAGGTCAGCAAGCTCTAAGATGGACATTTTTTCTACAATCTCGAGAACTTTTTCTCCATTTGCAGATAGCTTTGGTAACTCTTTCTTTTCGTCTGCCATAACTTTTTTAATTAAATTAAT
>LDZU01000106.1_pt1 | contig 14866 bp, 7 predicted proteins | sample 615531 | NCBI WGS metagenome assembly LDZU01 (sample SAMN03408293, study PRJNA278302) | terrestrial metagenome | isolation source: oil reservoir sample SB2 | place: USA: Alaska, North Slope, Schrader Bluff formation | collected 2011-09 | reverse complement strand
CCTTATAGGTCCAGATCAGGCCAAACCCTGGGTAGGTGTTCTGCGGAAATTAAGTGAAATAGACCTGAGTAGGTAAAGAAGAAAAAATTAAAGAAGGTAATGTTTATTATGTCTAACAAAAAATGCCATAAATTAGGGTATTTTATGCTTAATTTGAGCTATTACTGGTAGCTTTAGTCTATAAGGTAGGTCTACCTAAAACCAGAAGGAATTTTAACAGCAAAAAAAAACTACCTACAAAATATTGACACAGACTACACCTTATCTCTTATTGAAATTTATTATAAATATGTTAAACTGAAAGAAGTTATAAAAAAATAAGAAAACAACTCCACAGCAAGCATCGTCGTAATTATAATATAGCCACACCCTTTTTTGCCCGAAATCGATCAAGAGGTTAGTAAATTAGAAATATAAATATAGATGATAGAAATTTAAACTTTATCGTAAAGATTGATTTAAAGAAATAAAAAGTAAAGAAGTAAAAAAAGTAACTGAACCAAAATGTTTTAATTAAGATGAGACTTGAAACCTAAAAGTAATAAATAGGAAAGATTATATTTTAGTGTCGGAATTTCAAAAAAGGTTAATTCAGGGTTTTTCAAGGAGAAACATCCCGTCTATTCGGACTATCTTCATTTCTAAAGAGGAAGGTTTCCCCTTGAATATCTTGTTCATATTTATATATAAATAACAATAACTTAGTTGAAAGTTGAGTGTGATGGAAAATTTTGCCAAGAGTATTTTAAATTATTTTGCTGCTTATACTGAAACAAGATTTAGATTTGATAAAAAAATAGATTATTTCTGGACTGATAATGAATTAACTTGTGATTTATCGGTTTTCCCCGATTTTCAGAGGAATCTATTAGAACATATACAAAGCGGCATACCATTTGATTTTGATATTACAAAAGGGGAATATACAATTGAATTGGAAGAAGATAAATTCAAAAAAACTTTAATAGAAAGTCTGAACAATACTTATGGTATAGAATACTTGAAAAATTGCACCAAACAAGAATTGGATAATTATCGGAAACAGTATGGTGACAAGATTATCTTAATGAGTAATGGAATTTCTTCTGAAAAAATTGAGCAAAGCCAGGACACTAAAAATTTAAAAGAATCACAATTACAAAAGGATTGGCAAAGAAAATCTTTCTTGGAAGGGATCCGAACATTTACCAATGCTTACTCTAACGAGGTTATCAATTTATTAACGAAACTTCAAGAAGAAAAATTAGACAAATTAAAAATTAATCTTAATATAAAATATTTACCCCCATCAAGTTTTAATCCACAGCAAATACGACAGCAAATATTTAATGCTTTTCAAAAAATTGCTCAGGATAGTATATCTGAAGAAGATTTTTTTGAAAGAATTTCAAAATTTATTCAAGATGAAAGTTTTAATCTGATATTATATGACCTCTATGCTATTCTACGACAATTTAGAAGATATATTCCTACCGGTAATTTATACCTGTTCTTCCATGAAATAATAAAAAAGGAAGTTGAGATTGAAAATAATGACCACAATAGCCATTATAAAAAACAAGCTACCTCAAAATATCCTATTTTTTTAGTAGAAACGAACATAGAAGAGCATGATGAAGTAATGAATATTCAAAGTGTTAGAGATATTGTTATTATTAATACGCCTGCTATCAATTCGTTAGAATTTAAAAACATTATTACTACCCCGCGTGCAGCAAGGTTTAGTGATGCATTTTCTTATTTAAATCAGGTTCAAAAACACATTCAGGATATCTACAATTTTTATGAGCCCTTTTTATTTAATAAAAATTACTCTTCTTTATTGAAAGAAGGTTATCCTGAAATATGTTTTAGGATAGGATTTCAAATTGTTCAAAAAGAAAATCGAAAATTACTGGATTATTCAGAGTTGATTACCCATATTGATGCTGGAAAAGGTGGTAAATTTATTAATATGATAACAAATTATGTTATAGGTAATGTGGAAAACACTACAGATGAAGTAGATAGAAGATATAAAGAGAAATATCCCAGAAAATCGGTGAACAGTATCTTATCGACCATACCTCTTTCTTTAAACGCCTCGCAAAAAAGAATTCTTACTGCCATAGAAAATGAAAAAAATAAAGTTGTTGTGGTTGATGGGCCTCCCGGGACAGGAAAATCATATACCATTACTGCCATTACTTATTGGGCTAATCAAATGAATAAATCTGTGGTGATTACTTCTCACAAAAAAGCTGCCTTAGATGTTATTGATCAGATGATGACAGATCAATTCAAAAAATTACATCCCGAATCAAAACCATCTATTATCAGGCTATCTCAGGATGAAAGTAGTGTAAATAGGTATACTACCACCTTAGCTACCCAGTATATTTCCAGTGCAACTCAAAGAAGAAATGCTTATGAAGAAGAAGAGGGAGCAATCGAAAAAGATATAGAAAATTATTTTCAAGAAGTTAAAAGACAAAATGATCTTTACTGGAAAAGTGCTGAAGAATATGAAGATTATGTAACGATATTATATAGTTTTGAAAAAATCAGGAATGAATTTGTTTCAAAGGGGATTATAAGTGAAAGTGATTATCCGGTAAAAATGCAGAAAAATGAGGAGATTGATTTAGTTTCTGTGAAGCTGTTTTCTCAAGAAATTGATAAACTGCAAATAAATGAGATAAGTTTACAGGAAATAAATTCAATCTATCAGTATAAAAATAAAATAGAGGAATGGCTAACTGCTTGTCAAAATATCTCGGATTTAGCTATAAATGATGAAGTACTTGGCAATATAGTCGATTTTAATTTTGAAGACCTCGAATCTTTTCAGAAGAAATTTCAAGAAATTAGCAAAAATTTAAAGTATAATTCACCCATCTTTACCGAAAAAGAGAAGCTAAAATATATCTCTATTTTTAAGAAGTGGCAATTAAGAAACAATAAAGAATTCCATCAAAAAGTTAAAGAATTGAATCATTTAGAATACCAGAAAATCATTCAAAATGTCTGCATCCAGTCATCAAAAGAAAAAAGTGATTTAACTGTTGGGGATATAGATAGCAACATCAAGTTGTTATTTCAGATATCTCAATTTCAAAAAAATAAAAATAAAATTGAGAAATTTTTAGAAATAACTGGTAGAAGTGTTAAGGAGAACAAAGAAAGTTTTGATTTATTAAGAAAACTAAAAAAATTGTTTGGAAACCAGGATATAGCAAAGGCAATTCAGTCACTCTTTGTGCTGGAAAAATATTTTTCAGATTTACTAACAAAGATTGGCGTAAACTTCCAGGATATACGAACTATTGCTACCTTATTTTCTGAAACAGATGACTTTTCGATAAAGATATTTGAATACCTCTACCGTTTCATAGAATTGAGTAAAATTAACATTAATCAGTTACCGGATAAGAGAATTATAAAAGAGTATCATAATTCAGTTTACAAAGAGCTTATCTCAAAAAATGATGAAAGAATGAGAAATCTTAATAATTTTACCTCAGACATTGAACGCATTAAGATTAGTTTAAAATATAATAAGAGATTATCATTAAAAGAATCTCAAGTATTACTTACCAATATTTCCTGTATCATTGCTGAGCCGGATTTAATTTCTCAGTATTTCCCGATGGAAGAGGATTTGATTGATTTATTAATTATAGATGAAGCCTCACAAGTTTCTATTGCTGAATCAATCTCATTGATATTGCGAGCAAAGCAGGTCGTTATTTTCGGAGATGAATACCAATATGGAGCGGTGGCTGCCTATAATGTGAATTCATCCTATTCCAAACAATATTTTAATGAAATACTTACCAGTTATACGCATGATTTTAAGGTTTCGATCAGTGAAAGTGAAAAAGATGAAATATTAGAAGAGGTATCAAAAGAAGAGGATCCGAATGAACAGGAAATCCAACCAGTATACAAGCCGGAAGAAGGCAAAAATGAATGGCTAAAGACTTTCAATATCAGAACCTCCACCCTTACCTTTGCTAAAGCATTAAAAAATTATAGCACTTCATTAAATATACATTTTAGAAGTTTCCCTGAAATTATTGAATATTCCAATGAATTTTTTTATCGACCCAATCAAATACCGCTTATTGTTAACCGAATCAGGACCAAGCCAATTAACGAAGTTCTAAGATTTATACCGGTTGAGACCAAAGGTATATCGGGAAATAATATTAACCTTGATGAAATTGAGGCAATAAGAGATGATATAGAAAAGTTAACAGCCAATGGATTTAAAGGAACTATGGGGATTATTACTACTTTTAGAGAGCAAAGAGATCGGATGGAAGAAATCTTAAATAAGACTTTGAAAAATTATCATAACCTAAAGAAGAATCACCGATTAACTGTCTGGTTCGTGGGGGATGTTCAGGGAGAAGAAAGAGACATTATTTATTATTCTCTGGTAGAATCCAAGACCCACCAATCATCAGATCTCAGAACAATCTTTCCAGTGATTGGTGGTACTGCTGATAAGCCAACCAGTCTAAAAATGCAGCGCCTCAATGTAGGTTTTAGTAGGCCTAAAGATACTTTGGTTATCGTCCATAGTATGCCTCTGCCGGAGTATTCCAATACCCGATTAGGTGATGCTTTAAAACTTTACCAAAATTTAAAAGAAAAAGCAATTGATAATTATATAGAAGATGAATCTATATTTGGATCTCCTACCGAGAAAAGATTATATAATCTCCTTATTCAAACAAAATTTTATCGAGATAACAGAGATAAAATCAGATTGATTGCTCAGTTTCCTATTGGAGAATATATTAGAAATGAATATCAAAAATACATTCCTAAATATCGGGTAGATTTTTTAATGATTTTTGCAAAAGATGGGAAAGAACAATCTCTTATTTTGGAATATGACGGTGTAGAATATCACACTGAGAATCCTGAAATAGTTACCAAACACAATTTTTCTCAGCAATACCTGGAATACGACCTCCAGCGCCAATTGGAACTGGAAAGCTATGGTTATCATTTTTTGAGGATAAATAAATTTACTCTACTTCCCGAAAACAAGAGCGAAACAGAAGTTGATGTTCTGAATCACCTAATCACAGATAAATTTATATTAAAGGAGTAAGATATGGCAAAGATAAATTTATCCGAAGAAGATTTAAGAATATTAACTGAATCTATTAACAATGAAACAGAAATACCACAGGAGCTTTTAATAAAACTTGCTCCAGATTTTTTTGATAAGTTGAACCAGGAGGGGCAGTTTGATTTTGAAAAGTTACAAAAATTTAAAATCCCCACTCTAGAATATGCTGGCAAAAGACCGGAATCGGTCATTCTTACACAGACTAACCTTACCGCCGGTGCAGCTCCTTTACAAATCATCAGAAAATTTGGAGAGAATCAAAATAACGAATGGAGAAGTTTGATTGTCCAGGGAGATAATCTGCAGTTTTTAAAAACTTGTTATCTTAATAAAGACCCCCTAATCAAAGATAAAGTAAAAGGGAAGGTAAAGTTAATTTATATTGATCCACCTTTTGGAACAGGTGATGAATACGGCGGACGGAATGGTGAAATGAGCTACAGTGCCAAGATGATGGGAGCGGAATACATTGAAAATTTAAGAGAGCGATTGATATATTTGAGGGAATTATTAAGCAATGATGGGGCAATTTTTATAAGAATGGATTATCATTTTGGACATTATCTAAAAGTAATTGCTGATGAGATATTCGGTAAAGATAATTTTAGAAATGAAATAGTTATTAACAGAATTAATAAGAAAGGATTTAACGCAAATAGGTATCCAATTGCAACTGATTCACTTTATTGGTATTCAAAAGGTTCAAATTATATTTTTTACCCTGTTAGAAATCCAAGAAAAGATTCTAAAGAAAAATGGCATGCAATGGATTCGATGACTAAGGGTAGAAAAACAGGTGAAGCAAAGATTATACTTGGAGAAAAAAGAAATCCACCCACAGGTAGGGCTTGGACTTTTAGTCAACAAAGAATTTATGAGCTCGAGAAAAAAGGGTTAATTAAGTTGAATTCTAGAGGCACTCCAATATATTGCGTAATTAGACAGAATGATGAACCATTGGATTCCAATTGGACGAATATTCCAGGGTATTCTTTCAGTACAAATTACCCAACTGAGAATTCGGAAGAACTTTTGGACAGAGTTGTTAGGTCTGTTACTAAAGAAGAAGATTTAGTTTTGGACTGTTTTGCCGGTTCGGGGACTACAGGAGCAGTAGCAGAAAAATTAGGCCGGCGCTGGATTATGTGTGATTTTGGTAAACATGCTATTTACACTATGCAAAAAAGAATTTGGCAGATTTCAGAATCAAAGAAATTAGGTCCTGAGGCAAAGAAGAATGAGAAATATGGTTTACCTCCTAAGCCTTTTGCTATTGTATCAGCGGGTGCCTATGATTTCTCGAAGATTATTAATTTACGGGAAAATAAAGATGCCTATATTAATTTTGTTTTGGGACTTTTTGGAATAATACCGGAAGAAAAAGATTACACTAATAAATACAAATTAAACCATATCTACGCAGAAAAAGAGAATAATCCAGTGGAGATTTTTCCTATCTGGGATGATGATTATTTGAAGAATATCAAAATTGATGAAGAATATTTAAAGGGAATAGTAAATGCCGCTGGTAGTAGATTAAAAGGCGACTACTATATAATTACCCCGGAAACTTGCACTGTAGTTGGTAATACCACTTTGAAAAACTCTAGCAATGAGGAAGTACACTTCATTCTTCTTAAGTTTCCTTACAAATTACTGGAAGATTTTTCCAGACAGATGAAAATAGAAGAACAGCCTGACTCCCAAGATTCTATCAATAGGTTAATCTCTTCTTCAGCCTTTTATTTCAATGAAGAAGTCAAGATTAAATTGCATATAGTTGACCATGGATTTCAGATTACTGAATTTAAAACTAATATTTTAGATAAAAATAATAATAGATTTAAAGGATTAAATGGTCTATCTATGTTGTTGATTGATAAAAATTATGATGGAAAAGTCTTTAATCTTGATGTAGCACTTTATCAAAAAGATATTTCCAAAGATGGTAAAGTGAGTATCGATGGACTAAACCAGCATTCAGTAATTATAGCTATTGATAAGCATGGCAATGAGAGTGAAATAACTTATATCACTTAGATTATGGAGTGAGGAATATGGCACGGGTAAAAAAATTGTATCTCTCTAATCATACTCTGGATATTAATATTCGAAAGTGTAACTATAATCAGTTTGATTTTTCCGAAGTTGAAGATTTTGTGAGAGAACTGGTAGGTACCAGAGAATATCAGTTTAGAGCAATCAAAGAATTGATGATCTACCTCTGGGGAGGAGGCTATAAAGATATTGCCGAACTTGCCAGAGAAAATTTTGCTCGAAAAGAAGAAATACAAAGTAGATTTAAAACAGAAGAAAATATGATTAAAAATTTACCTTTACCCGATCGTTTATCGGGAGTTGTTCATTTGGCCACAGGAACTGGAAAATCTTATATTATGTTTGCCATTGCTTATTTATCTCTTGTGATGGGAAAAACCAAGAGAGTACTGGTTTTGGGTCCATCATCTACTGTTATTGAAAGAGGATTATGGGGCAAATTTAAAGATTACCTTTATAGTTCTAAGGGACAGCAGTTACAGACTAAATTACCTGTAAAATATCAGAATATTCCGGTGAATTTACTAAATGAGACCCAACCTATTACAGATAATTCCATTGTGATAGAAAATATTAATTCTATTTACAATAAAGAGAATAATGCGATTGGTGATACTCTATTTACTCATACAGATGAAGTTTTAGTATTAAGTGATGAGGTCCATCATGCCTATTCTCACCTTTCTTTTCGGGGGAATGGCTATTATTTAGAAGAAGGGGGGAAAGGAGAAATACTGAATGAACGTTTATGGATGAAATTTATTAGAGAAGAACCAAAAATTACCAGGCACATTGGTTTTACCGGTACCCCTTATAACCAGGATGAATATTTCCCGGATGTTATTGTGAATTATTCTATCAAGGACGCTATTGAAGAAAAATATATCAAGAAAATCAATCCAATTATCCATACCAAAGTTGAAAATGAAAAAGAAAACAGTAAGTTAACCTTATATCAAAAATTTGAACAAATTCTTAAAACCCATGATGATAATAAGGTGCAATATGCCTATAAAGATAGGAATGAAAAAGTCCGACTAAAACCCATTACTATATTTATTAATTCAACCCAGGCAAGTGCCCAGAAAAATACCGAAGAGTTTATTAAAGTTTTGAGTGAGTATTTACAAAAATCAAATCCAGCCTATCAAAATCTTTCTATTTCTGAAATGGACTCTATCGCAAGAGAAAAGGTGATTTGTGTAATAAGTAAACCTACTGACAATGATTATCAAGAAAAATTAGAGCAGATTGAAGAGCTAGACCCAGAAAAAACTGGAGGTAAGGTTGAATTTGTCTTTGCTGTGAACAAATTGTCCGAAGGTTGGGATGTGGATAATGTTTATCAGATTGTTCCTATGGAGGAGCGAGTTTTTAACTCTAAACTTTTAATTTCACAGGTATTAGGAAGAGGTTTGCGGTTGCCCAGAAATGTGCCTATAAGTTTAGTCCAGGCAAATTATCCTTCTGTAACTATCACTAACCATGAACGTTTTGCAGAACATATTGCAGAATTAATGGCTGCGGTTACAGATTGTGAAATGCGTTTTATTTCTTACCTTTTTCCTGTTTCAGCTAATAAAGAAAGAGTCAAATACAACTTTAATCTTTTTAATCTAAATTATTTACCCCGTGAAGATAAGGTAGATATAGATGATGAAATTAAGCCACCTAACCGGACTTTAATTCTGGACCTTCCACAAGAAAAGTTAAATCTAACTGTTGATTTTCTGCAGGGGCAAAAAAAATTTCAACTCACCAAAAAATTTTATACTGTTGACCAAATTGTTTCAGATATATATGACCGATTCAAAAGAAGAGAATACGAAATGGAACATCACTATGATTTTAATACTGGTAAAGAAAATGGAAAACTACCCGAGGTAGATGATATTGAGCAGGTGATACGAACGGCAATGAAGAATGCTGGTTTTGTAAACGAAAAACTCTCTGAACATAACCGAAAACAAATAGAAATTTTCTTTAATCAGTTTTTACCACAGAGTAAGAAAAGGGTAATCAGGACTAATATTGAAGGAGACTTATATGGTATCAAAACTGAATCAATGGGTAATTCCAGCAAAAGGTCAGGAGAATTAGATCGTTATGCTAGTATTTTTATTTCCGAAGACTTTGAAAATGAATTAGATAAAGAGAATTTGTTTGTTTTAAAATATTTAGTTGAGCAAAGTAAAGGTAGGAAACAAAAACAGGAAACAATAGATTTTTTCATGCCTCGAGAAAAATATGAATATATCAGACCATTAATACCAGAAAAACCTATTTTCCTGGTAAATACCTCATTATTCAAAACTCCGCAAAATTTAGTTATTTTATCTCATGAACCTGAGAAGATTTTTTTGTTTAAATTAATTGAAAATAGTAAATACATCAAGGCATTCGTTAAATCAAGAGATATGGATTTTTATAGCATTGACTATGAATACTTTAAAAAAGGGAAAGACCGAACAAGAAGAAGATTTAATCCGGATTTCTTTATTAAAATTGGGATTCAGGAATATATAGAGAAAATTCAAGAGAATACGCCGGGGCAAGAATTAGAAAATCTAAAAAAATTACAGGATAATGGCATAAAAACTTTAGTAAAAGTGGTAGAAATAAAAAGTGAAGAAGATCAGGAGGAAGTAACCAGAGCAAAAGAAAAGTGGGCAAAAGAACATTTTGAGAGATTGAATAAAAGGCTTAGAAAAACTAACCCAGTTAATATAGAGCCTGATTTCAGAGAGGATATTTATACCTACTATATTTTTGACTTATTGCACCCCAGTGACTATGACTTGTGGTTTAGCAACTTAAGAAAAGGCGTTATTTTTTAGTATTAAAATATTTTAAAATCAAAAACCTTTTTTAAATTTGAATAATGTTAGGAGGGTAAATTGGAAAGCTCATCAATTATTAATTGGGAAGCCGATAATATCGCTAAAATTAGTAATGAATTTTTTAGTATAGATTGTGAAGGAGATGAAAAAGAAGCTAGGAAAAAGATTGAACCTTGGTTAACTGCAATATTTCAAAGTGAACATTTATCATTATTGGTTGGTTCAGGTCTTACACTTGCTCTCATGAATTTGTTGGGTCAGGATTCAGAATACCAGGGAATGAATAGAATCTATTTTAAAAACTATTGCGAAGATATTAAAAAATGGTCAAATGATCAAGCTTCAAAATTGGAAAGGGGTGAAGCTAATTTCGAAGATGATTTATGCACGGCAATAGATCTTCTTAGGGGTTTAAAAATTGTTAAAAATCAAAAAGCTGAGGATCTCGAAAAAGAAATAAATGAAAAAATTAGAGAATTTATAGAAAGAATATTAAGAGCAGAGAAAGATTTTATAGAAAAAGATAATCAAGACTCTATTAAATACTTAAAATCGTTACTTATTAGTTTTGCAAGCAGAACTGCAACCCGTGATAGACTTAACATTTTTACTACCAACTATGATAGATTTATTGAATATGGTTGTGATTTATCTGGGATTCTTATATTGGATAGATTCATAGGAAAAATACAACCAGAGTTGAGAACAACAAGGCTAGAACTAGATTATCATTATAATCCTCCTGGTATAAGAGGAGAGCCTAGATATGTTGAGGGCGTTGCTAAATTTACAAAATTACATGGATCGATTGATTGGTGTTTTGAGAAAGATAAGATCCATCAAATACCAATAGCCTTTGGTTCAAATATATCGATTAATGATTTATATTTAAAACCTCTGGATTGTGCAGTGATATATCCAAATTCCATGAAATGTATTGAAACAGCATATTATCCATATTCTGAATTATTCAGAGATTTTTCCTCAAGCATTTGCAGGCCAAATTCCGCTATAGTAACTTATGGATATGGTTTTGGAGATTCACATATAAATCGTATTTTGCAAGACATGCTCACCATACCTTCTACGCATTTAGTGATTATATCTTATGATGAAGCCTCTGGTAGGATAAAAAATTTTTATAAAAATTGCAATGAAGCCCAGATTACTTTATTGTTAGGCAAATGTTTTGGTGACTTGAAGAAACTTGTAGATAATTATTTGCCTAAAGCTGCAATTGATCGGATAACTCAAAAAAAGCAAAACATAATTGAAAAAAGAGGGGAAAATGCCATAGAACAAGACAAGAAAATGGAGAAAAAAGATGATTCATGATTTTGATAATTTAAGAAATCTTGCCATAGGAACTGTTGAATCTATTTCACCTTCAGAAATAAGAGTAATATTAGAAATTGATGCACCTCAAAGTAATGCAATAAATAATGGGACCCCTATGCTATTTCCAAAGATAAATGGATTTTTATTAATCCCCAATGAAATAGGCGCTTTAGTTGGTATTATATCCTGGATTGGAATTGAATATTCTCAATATCCAAAAAGAAAAGGATTTAGAGAATTTGATTTGATTGATTTGCCTTTTCCACGAAGAAAACTATCTTTAAATCTTTTAGGAGTCTTAAAAGGTACTTCATCAGATGGTTATAAATTAGAAAGAGGTGTTTATTCTTATCCTTCAGTTGGAGATACGGTAATCCTTCCTACAAAAAACCAGCTAAGGTCAATTGTGGAAAATAAAGAAGAGAATGCCAAAATTAAAATTGGAACTTCTTCTTTGGCTGCAGATGCTCCAGTATTTGTTTCTCCTGATAAATTATTTGGGCGCCATCTTGCTGTTCTTGGTAATACCGGAAGTGGTAAATCATGTTCTGTAGCAGGTCTAATAAGATGGTCAATTGAAGCAGCAAAGAAAGAAAAAAAAGTAAATAAAAAAATGGAAAAAATTAGTAAAAACAATAATATTAATGCACGCTTTATTATTCTTGATCCAAATGGAGAATATACGAAAACTTTTGATGATTTGGGTGACAAGGTTAGAAAATTTAAAGTTTTTGTTGACAATAAGGAAGAAAAAATTAAGCAATTGAAAGTGCCCGCTTGGATGTGGAATAGTTTTGAATGGAGTTCTATTACACAAGCAAGTGGTAAAACGCAAAGACCTTTATTAAGAAGAGCCTTGAGAGAAATACGATGTAGATCAGTAGATAATATAAGTAATGAAGAACTAAATCTCAGACTATATTATTCTAGTTGCTTAATTGAAATAAAGAATGATCTAAAAAATGGTGCTTCAGAATTTAAAGGGAAACCTGGCAAGAATGATTTTGGGAAGAAACTAATGAGCATAAGTAAAGATGCAGAAAACGATACTTTAAAAGTAGAGAAAGAAAAATTAAAAAATAATTTATTAGAGTTGTCGCAAAAATTAAAATGCATCGCTGAAAAACATTATAGAACTTTTCTAAATGATAATAATGAGAAAGTTGAATTTTATGACGATTTTGAAAAGAAAGATTTAGAAGACGCGATTAGTATATTGAATGAATATTTAGACACTGTTGGTGGTTTTATATTATATGAAGGTCCCAGTGAAGATTCTCCGACATTTTTCAATGGGGAAAATTTAGTAAATCATATAGAAAGATTGGTGCAGGAGCAAAAAGCACAACAATATATGGATTTTTTTCTTATGAGAATAAGAACCATGCTTTCAGATCAGAGAATGGCTTCTATTGTAGGAACAAAAGGAACCGAAAATAAAAAGTATTTTATAGAATGGTTAAATGATTATATCGGTAAAAATAATTCTGAAAATGGTGAAATTGCAATTATAGATCTCTCGCTAGTTCCCTCAGAAATTATTCATATAATAATTACTGTAATAGCAAGGATCATATTTGAAGCATTACAAAGATACAGAAGGAATTTTAAAAAAATGCTTCCAAGTGTGCTCATTCTTGAAGAAGCACATACTTTTATTCATCGATATACCCAAGAAAGTGATGAAATATTTCCAGCTAAAATTTGCACCCAGACTTTTGAAAGAATTGCTCGGGAAGGTAGAAAATATGGATTGGGCCTTGTGGTGTCTTCTCAAAGACCTTCTGAACTTTCGCCTACTGTTTTGTCTCAATGTAACACTTTTTTGCTTCATAGAATTGTAAATGATAAAGATCAAGATCTTGTTAAAAGATTATTACCGGAAAGTTTGGGTGGATTACTTAAAGAATTGCCGGTTTTGCCTACTCGAAAAGCTATCCTTCTAGGATGGGCTTCTCCAATACCGATACTTATAGAAATGAATGAGCTAGTGGATACACAGCAACCGAAATCTAAAGACCCGGATTTTTGGGACGTATGGACAGGAAAAACAGAAAGAAAAATAAAATGGGTCGATATTGCTAAAGAATGGCAAAAATAATTTGCAAAAAGCATATAGGTAAAAATGAATGACAAGAATACCAGTGAGTATAGACAATTCTGTTTTAGGGGATTTAGTTGATCAAAATTTACCAATTAATAAAAAAAAAAGATAATGATGCATTTATCCAGATAATCGAATTAGATCACAAAGACATTTTTGAAATTGGTATTCCAATTTCTACAACAATGATTGAAGAGGCGTGGTCTAGCAACATAAAAAGGGAAGCAGTAAGGAAAATCATGGGGTCTGCTTTTAGATTATGGCCAGTTGCTTCAAATACAACACATATTTATAAATTAAACGAACAAACTGATTGTTTAATAAATATCATGCAAGACAAAGACGGAGTTGATTCAAGAAATTTTATCGTTTCAACAATGTTCTCAGATTATTATTTAACTACTGATTATAGGTATCTAAGACAATTTAGAGCTGAAATAAAAAGGATAAGAGAAAAATGCAAAATAACCAAAGATATTTATACCCCATCTGAATTTCTTGAAAAATATAACAGTGGAGAAATCAAAGAATTTAAACAATAATTTTTTGACAACCTCTTTAAAATATTTTGTGGATTTTGGAGGAAACTAAAAATGGCTAAGAAAAATCAATGGGTTATTAGGCATGGTGACAAGTGGGCAGTAAAAGGTGAAGGGAATACCAAAGTAACAAAAATTACAAAGACTCAAAAAGAAGCGATTGATATTGGCAAAAGAATTACTAAAAACCAAAAATCTGAATTAATTATACAGAATGCCAAGGGAAAGATAATAAGTAAGGATAGTTATGGCAATGACCCTTGCCCACCGAAAGATAGAGAACATTAAAGAATTTTAGTATATTAATTAATACCTTGATAAAATATTATTAGAAATCGACGGGGTCAGGTCTTGAAATGTAATAGAACAGGTAGAACAGGGGACGGTTCTTTGTTTGACCTCTTTCCTCTGATGAATTAAAATATTATCATTAATATACTTACGAAAGAGGAGTTTCCTATGCCCAGAGTAGCCGGTATCCAAAGCAATAGTAGAATCTACTCTACCTTATAACTAGAGGTATTAACCAACAAAATATTTTCTCCTCTTTTGAAGATTAGAAAGGATTCCTAAACACCTTATTTATTCCATGGCAAACCAGAGACTCAAAGCAAGATTTGGCAATATCACAAGGGACTGGGCGGTTGTTCTTTGAGACAGCTTTTCAAGTTAATAGGATTGACGGTGAATCAGATGGTGAGGGCTTGAAACAGAGAACCATTCCCTGTTTCTCTGTAAATTATTAGATCTAGATTATAGCACAGTCAGTGTGGGAAGAAAAAGATTAAGAAGCAAAATAGCTAAGGATAATGATGTAAGTAATTTAGTAAGAAGAATAAAAAATAAATTGTCAACTATA
>LDZU01006994.1_pt1 | contig 14890 bp, 17 predicted proteins | sample 615531 | NCBI WGS metagenome assembly LDZU01 (sample SAMN03408293, study PRJNA278302) | terrestrial metagenome | isolation source: oil reservoir sample SB2 | place: USA: Alaska, North Slope, Schrader Bluff formation | collected 2011-09 | reverse complement strand
GACTGATGACTTGCTATTTCTGCCTCGGCTGGATTTTCACGTAAGGTCGGCGCCAGTAATTGGGTTGCCCGCACTTTTTAAATTCCCCTTCCTTTAATTCGGTCGTTAGTCGTCGGACGTGTAGGGGCGTATGGCAATACGCCCCTACTTTAGGACGTCCAATTCAAAACACCAATTGCATTCTCCCCAGCCCCAGCAAGCAATACGCCCCTACAAATTCAGGACGTCCAATTAAGCACTTCCCGCACCAATTCTTCGACCAGCTCATTTTCCGGCACCCGGCGGATTACCTTGCCTTTGCGGAAAAGCAAGCCTCCACCACGCCCCGCCGCAATTCCCAAGTCAGCATAACTTGCCTCACCAGGCCCGTTAACCGCACAACCCATTACCGCTATTTTTAAAGGAACATCAATTCCGGCTAATCTTTGTTCTACTTCTTCCACCATTTGCATCAAATTAACCTGGGTCCGGCCGCAGGTGGGACAAGAAATTAATTCTATTCCCCTCACTCGTAAACCTAAGGCCTTTAAAATTTCATAAGCCACCTTAACCTCTTCTACCGGGTCATCAGTTAAGGAAACACGTACCGTATCGCCAATTCCTTGAGCCAAAAGCGTCCCAATGCCAACGGCTGATTTGACTATTCCCGCTCTTGCCACACCACTAGCCGTAACGCCAACATGAAAAGGATAATCTACTTCTTTGGCCAATAATTGGTACGCTTTCAAGGTTAAAGGCACGTCTGACGCTTTTAAAGAAACCTTAATCTCCTTAAAACCATTGTCTTCCAGTAGTTTAATTTGGTGGAGGGCACTTTTAACCATTGCTTCCGCCGTTGGAGCACCGGAAGGTGGCAGTAAGCCTTTTTCTAGAGAACCAGCGTTTACCCCAACTCTAATAGGTACCTTCCTGGCCTTTGCCTCCTGGGCAATTAAGCCTATCTTTCCTGTATCGTTAATGTTGCCAGGATTTAGACGCAAACCATCCGCTCCAGATCTTAAAGCAGCCAACGCAAGGCGATAATCAAAATGAATATCGGCTACCAGAGGGATAGAAATTTGTTTTTTAATTTCCGCTAATACTTCAACTGCCCTAATATCAGGTATGGCTACTCGGACAATTTCACATCCCGCGGCGGTTAATTCTTTAACTTGTGCTACGGTGGCCGTGACATCGCGGGTATCGGTATTGGTCATTGACTGGACTACAACAGGAGCACTTCCACCTACTTGTACCTTTCCAACCCATACCGGACGGGTCTTTCGCCTTTTTAAAACCTCATAACAATTGGAGAATATCACGATAAGTAATCACCACAATTAACAAAATCAAAATCGTAAAACCAATAAAATGAACAAAACTTTCCTTGGCCGGGTCCACAGGACGGCCACGAATTCCTTCTACAGTTAAAAACAAAATCCGGCTACCGTCCAAAGCGGGGATCGGAAACAGGTTGAATAAACCCAGGTTAATGCTTAAAAAAGCAGCTAATTGCAGCACATAAAGAAAACCAAAACTTACGGCTTTATTTATTTCCCAGATTATTCTTACCGGTCCTCCTAAATCCGCCGCCATCTGACCCGTAATCATTTTTCCAATAAAGACCAGGATTAGCCCGGTTATTTGGACCGTGTATTTTACTCCCATGACCGAAGCCATAAGTATATTTAAACGTTTTAATTCTTGCCGGGGGTATATCCCAATTTTACCAAAACCATTTTCATCCATGGCAGTAGTCAACTTTACTTCCTTTAGCTGATTATTTCTTATAATCTTAAGGAAAATGGTTTTTTGGGGGCTTTTATTAATTATCTCTGACATTTTATCCCATTCGTGCACTTCTTGACCGTTTATGGCCACAATCTTATCCCCTGCCTGAAGCCCAACCTTTTGGGCCGGCTGCCCTGAGGCCAGTTTATCTATGGTAGTAGTGGGAACAGGAAGGCCTTGAAAAGAAAAAATAGCCGCCAAAAGAATAGCCGCCAGGACAAAATTCATTATTGAACCTGCGGCGATAACACCCATCCGCTGAAAAACAGGTTTCTTGTTAAAACTCCGTTCATCGTCTTCGGCCACCTGATCCTCCGGTTCCATTCCAGCCAGGCGGACAAAACCACCCAGGGGGATCAACCTTAGGTTATAAGCAGTCTCACCCCGCAAAATTCCGCCCAGCTTGGGTCCAAAGCCAACGCTGAATTCATTAACTTTGATTCCTGATAGTTTAGCCACTATAAAATGACCAAATTCATGAAAAACTATTAAGAGGCCGAAAACAAACACTGCGGCCCAAAAAGTTTGCATAATTATCATCCTTTTCGAAATTTGAGACTCAAAATTTGAATTACCATCCTATAAATATTATATCACTATATATCATTTATTTTTAACCGGAAAAAAATCAATCTTTTTCGCAAAGTCTAAAGCGTGATGCTTAATTATCTTTCCATTTTTTCGAACTTCGAATTTCGAACCTCGAACTTCGATATTAAGGCCCAGGCTTTTTTCCTCGCCCATTGGTCAGCCGTAATTATTTCTTCCAGGTCCGGTTTAGAAATTACCTGGTGTGCTTCCATTACCCGTTCAACAATTTCCGGTATTAAGGAAAAGTTAAGACTACGGTTTAAAAACGCCTCTACGGCTATTTCATTGGCTGCATTTAAAACCGCCGGTAAAGTACCGCCGGTTTTGCCGGCGTCAAAGGCAAGAGAAAGACAGGGAAAACGTTTTATATCCGGTGGCTCAAAGGTCATTTCTTTCAGCGTAAACCAATCTACCCGGGGAAGTTTATTTGACCACCTTTGCGGGTAAGAAAAGGCGTACTGGATTGGCATACGCATATCCGGGATACTTAATTGGGCAATAACGGATCCGTCAACATATTCCACCATGGAGTGAATAATACTTTGTGGATGAATCACTACTTGAATCTGATCATAGTCTAGCCCGAATAAAAAGTGGGCTTCAATTACCTCTAGACCCTTGTTCATTAAAGTAGCCGCATCAATGGTGACTTTGCGCCCCATCTGCCAGGTAGGATGAGACAAAGCCATTTCAACTGTTACCTTAGATAAGTCAGCCGGTTCACGCCGGAAAGGACCCCCTGAAGCAGTAAGAATAATCTTGGCTGCCGTTTGGTCAGGATTGCCCGCCAGGCACTGCCAAATAGCAGAGTGTTCACTATCTACGGGTAAAATAAGGGTTTTTGTTTTTTTAACTAAAGATGTAATTGCCTGACCCGCCGCCACCAGGGTTTCTTTATTAGCCAAAGCAACATTTTTACCGGCTTTTAAAGCCGCTACAGTAGGCATAAGTCCCGTAAGACCAGTTAAGGCGTTTAGAACTATTTTAGCTTCCGGGTGGCCGGCTAATATTTTTAAACCCTCTTCCCCCCAGCAAATTTCTGGCTTTGGAGCAGTTAACTGCCGGGTCAAATCAAGTGCCGCCCTCTCATCTTTTAAAGCTACTATTTGGGGGTGAAATTCCTTAATTTGGGCGGCCAACTGCTGACGGTTTTTACCTGCCGCCAGACCAATTACTTTAAATTCATCCGGAAATTGACGGATTACATCCAAGGCCTGTTGGCCAATGGAACCGGTACTGCCCAAAATGACTATCTTTATAGTCAGTTAAATACCCCCTTTATTTTGCTTTTACCGGTCCAAAGGCAACGAGCTCTTGTTGTCCTTGGACAGTTGGGTTGTTTTAAACACGGCTTGAATAACAATTAAAAGAACCGGTCCTAAAATTAAACCCGCCACGCCAAAAATTTTCAAGCCGGCAAACATGGCAAAAAGTACGGCTAAAGGATGCAAACCTAGACTTGCCGCTACCACCCTTGCTTCAAATAAATGCCGGACGGCCCAAAGGATAGCGTGGAGAATAAGAAGATTGATCCCAAGGCCAATATTGCCGTTTATAAACGACCACACGGCCCAGGGATAATAAACGGCCGCCGGCCCTAAAACAGGAACAAGATCAAAAAATCCTACCAGTAAACCCAGGGTAAGATAATACTTTGCCCCAATAAGATAAAGGCCTATAATGCTAATTACCGCCGTCATGGTAATCAAAATTAACTGGGCCCTTAAGTAACCAAAAAAAGCAGCCAACAACGTTTTTTCAATTTCTAAGGATTTTTCACCCCAGGAAGCAGGAATTAATTTAAGCCATAAATTTTTAATTTGCTGGCGGTCCCGGCTGATGTAATAAATTGCCACAATCATAATGAAAATAATTAATATTGCCTCAGGTAAAAAAGCGGCGGTTTGGATTAAAAAATTAGCCGCCGCGTTGGTAAAATCAGATAACCACCTGGTAAGTGTATCTACGCTTTTCGGCATTTGTTCGGTAATATACGGGGGAAGGCGAAAGTAAAAAACTTTGCCTTTTTCAACTAAATCAGTTATATAGGCCTGCACAGGCCCAAAGTAACGCGGCAAAGAACCGGATAAATCAATTAATTCCGTAACCAGTTTGGTAATAATTAAAGTTAATAAGGTACCAACACTACCTAATACTATAATCATGGCTAATAACACTGCTATGGGGCGGCGCAACTTTAATCTGGCTGTAAACAAACCAACTACAGGTTCAATAGTAACAACTATAATAACCGCTAAAATAAAAGGCAAAAGGATAAAAAGTAAAGTTTTCAAAACAACAATCAGTTCAGGCAAAATAAATTTCCAGGCCAAATAAAACAAAAAAATAAGGATAAAAAACAAAATTAGGTTTAGATACCGGAACACTAGTTACCCTCCTGCTTTTAAAAAAAACGTTACGTAATAATATACCAAAGGTGAGGTAAAAAACAAGCTATCAAAACGGTCTAAAATACCACCGTGTCCAGGAATAATCTTACCCGCCTCTTTTACTTTAGCCTGTCTTTTAAAAATCGAAGCGGTAAGGTCACTTATTTGGGCAACTACACTAATCAACAAACCTAAAAACAAGACCGGTAATTTAGGCAAAACAGGATAAAGTAAAATAAATATTAAAGTAACCGCCATACCGCCCGCCAACCCCCCAATTGCTCCGGCAACAGTTTTACGAGGGCTTATTAAGGGCGCCAGGGGCCGGCGACCAAAACTTTTTCCTGAAAAATACGCCGTTGTATCCGTAGCCCAGACATTGAGAAGAAGAAAAAAAAGCCAGAACTCTCCCTTAGGCAAGCTATCAAGCAAATAAAAATAAATAAAAAGGCTAAGATACAACATAGCGGCTAATCCCAAGGTGCTATCTAAAAAAGAGTATCTCGGGTAAAATATTATTAAAATAATAAAAAAAACTATTAACAGAAAAGTTACTATGCCAGCCAAATTTAACTTGAAATAAGCGCTGCTCAACAAAAGCAAGTTACCAGCCAAAGCCAGCCAAAAATAAGGGGATAAATTTAGGGAGGCAAACATTTTAAACATTTCCCGCGTGGCAATTATGATTACCAAACCCGTAAAAAATAATAAGAAATAGCCACCCAACCAGACAATTATAATAATTAAAGGTATGCCAATCAAGGCACTTAATACTCTTGATTTAAGCATTTTTACCAACCAAAGAAGTAGTTTATAAGTTGTTCTTTGTTTTCCAGATTAAATTTCCATTTTTTCGAACTTCGAATTTCGTACCTCAAACTTCGATTTCGGGGGTCGTTAACCCCCAAACCGTCTTTCCCTATTTTGAAAATCTATCAAAGCCTGTAAAAAATGGATGCGGCTAAAATCAGGCCACTTAATCTCCGTAAACCAAAATTCCGTATAGGCAATTTGCCAAAGTAAAAAGTTACTTACCCGGTAGTCTCCTGCCGGCCTGATTAATAAATCGGGATCAGGTTGCCCGGCCGTGTATAAATGACCGGCAAACAGCGCTTCATTAATTTCTTCTACGTCCAACTTCCCTGCCGCTACTTTACGGGCAATAACTCTCGTCGCTTCCATAATTTCAAATCGTCCCCCGTAATTAAGCGCAATATTAAAGTTTAGGCCGTTATTGCTTTGACTTCTTTCTATGGCCATAGCAATAGCGGCCTGAACTTCCGGGGTAAATTTTTCAATGTCGCCCAATATTTTTATTTTTACATTATTAGTACATAGCTCGTCTATTTCTTGATAAAGATATTTAATTAAGAGACCCATTAAAAAATTAATTTCCAACCGGGAGCGCTTCCAGTTTTCGGTTGAAAAGGCGTATACCGTTAATGCTTGAATGCCCAGTTCCACGCAAAGCTTTACTACCTCCCGCAGGGACTCCATGCCTGCCTGGTGACCAAAAATTCGCTTTAGTCCCCGGGCAAGGGCCCACCGTCCGTTACCATCCATGATAATAGCCACATGACGCGGTAAACAAGATTTATTTAATTGGGTTAAAAGCTCTTCTCCCGTAACCATATCAGAAAAAATCCTGCCGCTTATTCTTCAACAATTGCCCCCGTAGGACAAACATCAACACATTCCCCGCAGTTTTCGCATTTATCTAATTCTATCAGGTAAATATCTCCTTCTATAATTGCCTCGTTAGGACAAGATTCCAGGCAAGTACCACAGGCTAAACATTCTTCCGTAATGCGATAAGCCACCTCTTACCCCCCTTTCATTCTTCTCAACTCAAAACAACGATAAATACCCCTTTTCGGGGGCCAAGCCGGATAAAGCGTACTACCCGCCACCCAGTTTCAGCTTCCTTTATGCAGCTAACAGGGGATATGAATTGACCGGCTTTGATTTTTACGGGCGGACGGGTAGGAAGAATTTCTAATTCCCAATCTTCCTTCTTGGCTAAATCCAAAGCTTCTTTTAATTTTAAAGCCAGCACATCTATTTCCTGTATATAACTCAATACCCTTAAACAGTCATAATTTCCTTTTCTTTATTACTTACCAATTGGTCTATTTCTTTTGTATATTTATCCGTTAATTTCTGAACTTTCTCTTGCAGCCTGAACATTTCATCTTCAGAAATTTTTCCCTCTTTTTGTTGTTTTTTAAACTGGTCGTTTGCTTCCCGGCGAATATTGCGCACTGCTACCCGGCCTTCTTCAGCCTTTTTTTTAGCCGTCTTAACCAGCTCTACGCGCCTCTCCCGGGTTAATTGCGGAATAACCAGGCGAATTACGGACCCATCGCTTGCCGGATTAATGCCCAAGTCAGATTTTAGAATAGCTCTTTCAATTTCAGGTAATAGTTGCCTTTCCCAAGGCTGAATTACTAAAAGCCTGGCCTCAGGAACAGAAATATTGGCTACCTGGTTAACCGGCGTTGGGGTCCCATAATATGAGACCATAATTTTTTCCAGCAAAGACGGTGTAGCCCTTCCGGTTCTAAGAGCGCCCAGTTCCTTTTTAAGCACTTCTATACTTGTTCGCATATTATCTTCCACCAGGTCAAGGTCTGCCAATAAAACCACCTCCAACGTATGTACCAATGCACTCCCCTAAAATTGCCCTTTTAATGTTTCCTGCTTTGTTTAAATTAAAAACCAAAAGAGGAATTTGATTATCCATACACAAAGAAACAGCCGTGGCATCCATAACGGCTAAACCTTTATTTAAAACCTCAATATAAGTAAGCTTGTCAAAACGCTTGGCCTTGGGATTTTTAACCGGATCTTCTTCGTATACGGCATCTACCTTTTTAGCCATAAGAATAATTTCGGCTTCAATTTCCGCGGCCCGTAAAGCTGCTGTTGTATCGGTAGAAAAATACGGATTTCCCGTGCCGCCCGCAAATATAACCACCCGCCCTTTTTCCAGGTGCCGCATGGCGCGCCGTCTAATATACGGTTCAGCTACTTCTTTCATCTCAATCGCGGTTTGTACCCGGCTGCTCACCCCCTTTTTATCTAAAGCATCTTGCAGGGCTAAAGCATTAATAACCGTAGCTAACATGCCCATATAGTCCGCGGTGGCGCGGTCCATTCCTTGAGCACTACCGGCCACACCCCGCCAAATATTGCCTCCTCCTACTACAATGCCTAACTGAACCCCTAGTCCAGCTACTTCTTCTACTTGAGCAGCTATAGAATTTACTATGCGCGGGTCAACACCATATTCCTTGCATCCTGCCAGGGCTTCACCACTTATTTTTAAAATTACGCGCTTATATCTTGGCTTTTCTAACATACCTAATCCCCCCGGTTATAGTAGATTAGCCCCTGACAAAATCGTTTTGGCAAAAAATTTTACCCTAAATTAACTGCCGCCTTAATCCCAACAACACAATCGTCTTGTCTTTTGGCCAATCCCTCACCAAGTTCATACCGGGCAAAACGCCGCACATTTATATTTTCCCCTAATTTGGCAATATGTTCCGTAATTAATTGCTGGACACTTATATCTGGGTTTTTAATAAACTGTTGTTCTAAAAGACAGGTCTCTTTAAAAAATTTTTCTAACCGTCCTTCTACTATTTTACCAACTATTTTTTCCGGTTTTCCTTCGTGAAGCGCCTGGGCGGTTAAAATTTCTTTTTCCCTGGCTGTTATCTCAGGAGGAACGTCTTCTCTCCGTGCATATTCAGGCCTGAACGCGGCTACCTGCATGGCCAAATCACGCACCAGAGACTGAAACTCTCTAGTCTTAGCCACAAAGTCAGTTTCACAGTTGACTTCTATTAAAACCCCAATCCGTCCTCCCCCGTGGATATACGCTTCAATTATACCCTCGGAGGCAATACGTCCTGCTTTTTTTGCCGCGGCAGCCAGACCTTTTTCCCTTAGATAATCTATTGCTTCTTCCATTTTCCCCTTTGTCTCGGTTAAGGCCCGCTTACAGTCCATCATCCCTACCCCTGTCCGGTCACGTAACTCCTTAACCATTTCTGCCGTAACTTCCGCCATTATTTTTCCTCCTTTAAAGTGCCATGTTTCACCTGAAAAATATTATCTCCTAAATAATGTATCTTCAAACAAACAGGGTACTAAATTACCTCGGCTACATCGGTAAGTTGTTCACCTTGTTTGCCTTCTAACACGGCATCAGCCATTTTACCAGTTATTACCCGTACTGCCCTAATGGCATCGTCGTTTCCCGGAATTACGTAATCAATCTCGTCAGGGTCACAATTAGTATCTACAATAGCTACAATAGGTATGCCCAGCTTACGTCCTTCGGCAATAGCAATCCGTTCTTTACGCGGGTCCACCACAAAAAGTACCCCGGGCAATTTACGCATTTTTTTAATCCCGCCTAAAAACTTCGTTAGTTTTTCCTTTTCGTGGATTAATTCAGCCATTTCTTTTTTAGGCAGAAGGTCAAGGGTACCATTTAATTCTTTTTGCTCTAATTCATATAAGCGCCCTATCCGCTTAGTAATGGTTTGAAAATTGGTTAACGTTCCTCCCAGCCAGCGGTGGTTAACATAAAACATTTCACACCGTTCGGCTTCTTCTTTAATTGATTCTTGCGCCTGCTTTTTTGTTCCTACAAAAAGAACCGTTTCCCCTTCGGCTGCTATGTCACGAATAAAATTATAAGCCTCATCTATCTTTTTTACGGTTTTTTGTAAATCAATAATGTAAATACCATTACGCGCGGTAAAAATATAGGAAGCCATTTTAGGATTCCAACGACGGGTTTGGTGTCCAAAATGAACTCCTGCCTCTAAAAGCTGCTTCATTGATACAACCGGCACTGCAATTCCACCTCCTTCCTACCAGGGTTTTCCCTCGGTTACCATCATATTTTACTAAAACCCTTCTTATCTAAGAGCACCCTTAGTAAAATCAGGTAACTTGTGAACTTAACACCAGCGTATATTTTAACATAAAAAATTACTAGAGTGCAAGGCAACTAAATAAAGAGATTTTAAAAAATTTTTTGATCGTATAAATATTAAATAATTTTCTTTAAGAAAAATATTTTTCTTAAACAGCTGAATTAAAAATTTTTATCAAAATATTTTAAATTAATATTATTTGTAGTAAAATTAAAAAATAGTTAAAAATTATAGATAAAATATTTAAGAAAGAGAATGGATATTCTTATGATTTTAGATAGTGAAAGACCGAAAAATATAAAACAATTTAACCTTCCGGCAGGAACAATTTACCTTGAAGGGCCTGCCAGCAGCGGTTACATCACTCCTCTTTTGATAAACGCTACATTAAGCAATCTTCGCAGCCCAACCCGCCAAAAAGAAGCCTTAATGCTCACCGCTAATTCACCTGAAGGAATAGTATATTTAGCCCGGCATCAAGAAGAAATTATTGGTTACGTTATGTTTCATTATCCCAGTCAGTATACCCGGTGGAACAGGCATCCCCGCATTTTAGAACTTGGGGCCGTTGAAGTGAGTTCAACCTGGCAACATCGGGGCATTGCCTCCGAATTACTAAAACTAGCTTTTGCTAATAACACCCTAGAAGAATATATTGTTATCACCACTGAATTTCACTGGCACTGGGACCTTAAAGGTACTGGTCTTAATGTCTGGTCGTATCAAAAAATGTTAATAAAACTATTTGGTAAAGTAGGCTTTAAAAAAAGGCGTACTGACGATCCGGAAATTTTAGAACATCCGGCTAATATGTTACTGGCGCGCAGCGGTAAGATGGTTAACAAAATATACCTTAAAGCTTTTGAAGAAATGATCTATCAACAATCTTTAGTAAGATAAGTTTAGCATAAATTAAGTTAAAAACTAAAAAATTTTTTTAAAGCCGGGTAAACCTGAGTTTTATCTTTAATAGTTACAATGGTAAAGTTTGGGTGCTCTACCTTTTTATAAAATGAACGCAAAGTAGTAGTATAGTAATAAGGTCCTTCTATTTCTCCGTAGCCCACCTGATTGCATATTTTTAATAGTTCGTTTATTAGCCTTACGCATAGTTCATTGTCACTGGTTAGATTATCCCCGTCAGAGAAATGAAAAGCGTAAACATTATAATCCTGCGGGTTAAAGCGCTGCCTGGTAATATCTATAGCCAGTTTATAGACTGAAGAACAGCGTGTACCACCGCTTTCACCTTTGGTAAAAAACTCTTTTTCATTTGTTTCTTTGGCTTCGGTATGATGAGTTAAAAAGACAATTTGGACATTCTGGTATTTTGTTCGCAAAAAGCGAACCATCCAGAAAAAAAAGCTGCGGGCAATATACTTTTCGTAAGTTCCCATTGAACCAGAGGTATCCATCATAGCCAGTACTACCGCGTTAGACTCGTATTTATAAGTAAGCTCCCATGTTTTATAACGTAAATCCTCCGGAATAAGAAAAGGCAACCCCTCTTTTCCTTTTAAAGCCTGACGTTTAATAGCCTCCAGAATGGTTCGCTTTCGATCTATATTGCTGCTAACCCCTTTCTTGCGAACGTCTTTAAATTCTAACGATTCAGAAGTAATTTCTGCCTTTTTTTTCTGTTTAAGGTTAGGAAGGCCTAAATCCGCAAAAATCATTTCCGCCAGTTCATCAATAGTGATTTCCGCTTCGTAATAATCTATTCCTGGTTGTTCTCCGGCTCCCGGACCATTATCACCTTTTGGTACGGCTTGACCTAACAAATCACCGACTTTACTCTTACCTTTCCCCTGACCAATATGTTTTTGTTTTCCCAGGTCAAAGCGAAAGTGGTATTCCTCCAAAGAACGGATAGGTATCTTAATAATTTTATCCCCATCAGCCATAATAATGCTTTCTTCGCTGATAAGATCCGGCAGGTTTTTCTTAATTGCTTCCTTTACTTTTTCCTGGTGTCTTTGACGGTCCAGTTCTCCCTTACGGTGCAAAGACCAATCTTCGCGTGAAATAGTATAAGACACAACTATACGCCCCCTTAGCGATTAAGCAAGCTACCTATATATTTGAGTAATTCATTGGCCCAAACGGCACAATAGCTGTATTTGTTAATCAGCCTTGCGCTGATCTCATTTAATCATTTTAAACTATAGTTGATTTAATGGTTTTTAATTAATATATTATTATATGATTAATATGATTATAATTTTATATGATTATAGGCAATTTTAACCAAAACAGAAACTTAGAAAAAATTTTCTAAGTGATCAGGTATATCCTTTAAAACTATAACTGGAGTGTACATAGTTGTTTTCCCGTTACTTTTTTATTTATGTTTTGATAAGTTTTATGTTCATCCTAATCTTTGGCATAACATCTTTCTGGTACTTTGAAAAAATGAGCCTTTTTGATGCCTTGTGGTTAACCATCGTTACCATTGCTACCGTAGTTTACGGTGATATAGTTGCCCACTCTACAGGCGGCCGGATTATGACTATTGTGCTTATTGTTGGCGGGATAGGTTTATTTTTTTATGTTATTAACAAATTAATAACGTCAGCGGTAGAATATCGTTTACCAGATGTTTGGAGGAGGAAAAGAATGATGAACGGGATTAACAATTTAAAGGAGCATATTATTGTTTGCGGCGCCGGACGGGTAGGTCAAGAAATAAGCACCCAATTAAAACACGAAGGGGTACCCTTTGTGGTTATTGAAAAAAACCCAGCCTTAACTGAAAAACTACAAGAAAAAGAGATCTTACATCTGATTGGGGACGCTACCATAGATCAAACCTTAATAACGACTGGAATACATAAGGCAAAAACAGTAATTATTACCCTTCCCGATGATACCATTAATCTTTTTGTTACCATTACCTGTAAAGACCTAAACCCTCAAGTACGTATTATTACTCGAGCCACCCATCCCGAAAGCATTTCCCGTTTAAAGCGCTCCGGAGCAAATCACGTTATCATGCCTGCCGTTATCGCGGGCAGCCGTATGGCCTTAATGGCTTTAAAACCGGCCAGCGTAGCCTTTGTCCAAAATTTGACCGAAATCACTACCGTAAATTTAGAACTAGAAGAGCTGCCAATTTACGATACTTCCCCCCTTGCTTACCAAGAAATAAAAAATTCGCGTTTGCGCGAGGATTTTAATACCCAATTGCTAGCCATAATTAGAAACGAAAAAACCGTCGTTAATCCTCAACCGGCCGAAAAAATCCTCCCGGGTGATTTGCTGATTGTTTTTGGGTCAAAGGATAATTTAAATGAATTAGAAAAATATATAATTAGCCCAAAATAAAGGTAAATTAATTGACGTTAAAAACAAAACCGTTATAATAAATTTAAGGAGAAGGTTATTAAAAAATTTAATGATATTAAATAAGGAGACTTAAATAATATGGAAAATATAGTCGTGATGCATAAAAAGCCGGAACTAAAAGACCCTTACCTGGTTGCGGCCTGGCCCGGTATAGGAAATATTGGTCTTATGGCGGTAAACTATTTAAAAAACAGACTGGAGGCAGAGGAATTTGCCGAAATAAAATCATGTCCTTACTTTTTTCCTAAAAGTATCACCATAAAAAATGGTATTTTGCAACATATGGATTTTCCCAGCCATAAATTTTATTATAAAAAAGCAGAGCAAGATTTAATACTTTTTTTAGGAGAAATGCAACCAAAGGAAGAGGAGGAAATTTATGATATTGCCAATCACGTTTTAGACGTTGGAATAGCCTTTGGATGCAAAAGGGTATACACGGCAGGGGCCGCGGTAGCCCCTATTCATCATACGCTAAAACCAAAGGTTTGGGCGGTACCTAATAATGAAAAACTAATAAACGAAGTTAAAGGAGGCGAAAATATAATTTTAATGAGCAATATGGGTGAAAAAGGAAGACAGGGCAGCATTAGCGGCTTAAATGGAGTATTGTTAGGTACGGCCAAGAGAAAGGGGCTAGATGGTATATGCCTGTTAGGTGAGATACCAATATACATAGCCCAGTTTTCCATTCCTTACCCCATGCTGTATCCAAATGCCTCTAAATCTATTCTTGAAGCATTAACCCCAAGACTTAAAGTTGAAATTGACCTGTCCCGGCTTAATAGTTTTATTACCCGTACCGAAACAGAAATTGAAAATCTGTACCAGTCCTTACCCTTGCAAATACAGGAAGAGTTGGATAAGTTAAAATATGAAACTTACGTCAAACCAACTGCTCTAGAGCCAATAACAGACGAAGAAAAAGAAAAAATCATGAAAGAAGTAGAGGAGTTCTTTAAGAAAGGAGGCAAAATTAATGATTAAAAAAACTCCTGTTTTAAGCGCGCCTTTCTTAATTGCCGGTTGGAAACCTGACGCCGGAGAAGTTGGTTGGAACGTTTTTGAGTACCTGAGTAACCAACTACAAGGTGAAGAGTTTGCTGAAATTGAACCGTTAGGCTTCTTTCCTTTAAACGAGGTTCAAATTACCAACGATTTGGTCCAATTTCCAGAAGCTAAATTTTATGCTTATGAAGAAAAAGACCTCGTCTTATTTAGAAGTTACCAACCCACTTCAAAAATCTATAAATTTTTAAATTTATTTTTAGATTTGGCCGAAAATCTTAGGGTAAAAGAAATATACACCATCGGCGGACTGATTTCTACCATTGCTCATACTAAGGAAAGAAAAATCTATACGGTGGTCAACACTCCATATTTAAAAGAAGAAATAGGGAACTATCCTTTGCAAACAAATTTAAGTCATGAAGGGCCTACTTCCATGAGTGGTTTTCTTTTATGGATGGCGATGAAAAGGTACATACCGGGCATAAGTTTTTGGGTTGACGTACCGTTTTATTTATCTGGCCGGATAGATCCAAAGGCTACTAAAACCATTCTTGAATTTTTAAAAGCCAGGTTTAAATTAAGCATTGATTTAGAGATGCTTGACCAGGAAATTGAAAAACAAGAGGAAAAGATAGCCCTCTTGAACACCCAAAACCCAGAGATTGGTGAATATATGGCTAAATTAGAAAATAACGTAAACTTAGTGCAAGAAGAAATGGATAAAATTATTAACGCGGTAGAAAACTATTTATAACAACGTGGAGGCCAGGCAAGCAGGCAAGGGGACGGTTCTTTTGCCTTCTCTTGTCTTTCCTCGAAGAAAGATAA
>LDZU01004760.1_pt1 | contig 14908 bp, 16 predicted proteins | sample 615531 | NCBI WGS metagenome assembly LDZU01 (sample SAMN03408293, study PRJNA278302) | terrestrial metagenome | isolation source: oil reservoir sample SB2 | place: USA: Alaska, North Slope, Schrader Bluff formation | collected 2011-09 | reverse complement strand
ATCCTCTCATCTCTATAGTAAATACCTCGCCAGTAATCTTTCCCAGATTGAATAACCTCTCCATTTATTTGGCTAAAAGATATAGCTATAATATATTGGTATAATATATTGGGTTGTGTTATACTACAATGATTAAAGTGTGTAAAAACTACCGGAGAGGATAACAGGCGATATTGCCAGACTTAGTCCTCTAATATTTTTTGACTATCATGATTGTAATTTTTGCATTTGAGGTTTACTAGATATGAAAGTAGGAGTTTTAGCTTTACAGGGTGCCTTTCTGGAACATTTAAATATGATTGAGCAATGCGGACAGGAAGGGATACCAGTAAAAACGAGAGCGGAATTGAATAAGATAAGTTGTTTGATAATACCGGGCGGGGAAAGTACCGCGATTGGCAAGCTAATGAATAAAAGTCAATTAGATGAAGAAATTATCAAACTATATAATCGTACCAATATTCCTATTTTTGGGACTTGTGCCGGCATGATTTTGCTGGCAAAGAAAATCGAGGGAAAAGAACAATCTACTTTGGGATTAATTGACATTACGGTCCAGAGAAATGCCTTTGGGAGACAGATTGAAAGTTTTGAAGCAGAACTTGATATCACGGGAATTACTCCACCTTCTTTTAGGGGTATTTTTATTAGAGCTCCCTATATAACCGAAGCGGGGGAAAGTGTCCAAAAGTTGTGTTATTTTAATCAAAATATTGTATTGGCTCAAGATGGAAATATTCTGGTTTCCTCCTTTCATCCTGAATTAGGAAATGATTTAAGAATTCATCAATATTTTTTAAAGATAAATAATAAAAATTGATTATTTGTAGTACATAAAAACGTTAGAAATTAACAGTCTTCTACAATGCAAGATGAGCCTGAAATGTGTCCTTAAATGCAAACCCATTTGACCGGATAGAGACAGGTATTACCCTTAAGACGTTAGATGAAATTGCTAAAAGATATACCGATAATGAGATGGCTGAGAATATTCAGCTTGCCAGAGATAGATTATCTGATAAAATAGTAGCAGCATAACTCTTGTTTCAGGCTCATATTTAGATTAGAAAAGAGTAAAACTTAATAAGCTCAATTTATTTTGATAAAGTTATTATAATTTTACAGAAAGTATAATAGTACACACTCGTTGTTTTCCTTAAAAAGGAAAATACAAATGAATAAAAATAAAGATCAAATTTAAAAAATAAAAAAGAAATTGATTTACCAAAAATAATAAATTCAGAAGTAAATTTATTATTATTCCTTTTTTTGTTTTAGAAAGAAAAAATAAAAAATTAGAAACTGAGTATAGAGAAATTGTTAATAGAGAAAATAAAAGAATAGAAATAATTTGGAATGTTTCTGCAAATCCAAAGAACGGATATCCCGGTCCTTTTGATAGAGAAGTTCATAAAGTTATTGAACAAATTTTAAGTGAAATTTTAAAAGAAAAAGGGAAAGTAGAAAATCCGAAGATTATACATACCAAAAGAGTCTTGAAAGTAAAATAGCCTCCAGATTATATGGAATACTTGGTGTTAAATTTTACGGCTTGAGAAATAAAAGAGGCGCTTTTATCTGTTACCGCTATTCTAAGTTGTGTAAACTGCTTCCCATTAAAGCACATAAATATCTGTCACTTGCAAAACAGCAGCCGGATCCGGGCAATGAAGAATTAATCCGGGCAATGAAGAACTAAAAAATACCGGCTTTATCTCACAATTTAAATGGAGTAAAAACGGTAAAAAAGACTGGCTTCTTTATTACTGGCCCGGGGAAAGGGCCAATAAAGAGATGAAAGACAACAGGGTAAGACAGCTTGAATTTAATGAAAATAATTATTTAAATGGATCAGATATTCCTGAAGAAGAGACTGATATAAAAAAACAAACCGAACTAGATCATAACCATGATTTAGTTGATAATCTGGTTGATTTGAATGTTTCAAAAATAACAAAAATAACAGCTTCCAGGCTGGTTAAAAAATATAACAATAAAATAATTAAAGACTGGGTCAGGGCGATTGATTTTACCAAGGCAGAAGATAAGGCAGCATATATCGTAAAAGCAATAAAAGAAAATTGGTATTTGCCGGAGGATTATTTAAGAGAAAAAGAACAAAACATAGCAAAAAGGGAACAGGAAGAAATCAAAAGCCTCCAGATAAAGTAGCGGGAAAAGAAGGATAAAGAAATAAGGGAAGAAAAAGAGAAATTAGACCAGATCTATCATTCCCTTGACCCGGATAAACAAAAAGAGATTGACCTTGAAGCAGAAAATAGATTGGATGATTTTTGGAAATCCCCGTTGAACAAACAAAGATCCAAAAGAAAATTATCAAAGATATTACAGACTACTTTGGATGAGAAGAAAAGGGAAGTAATAAAAAGGTATTATATTGATATATGAAAGAAAATGAAACAGTAGAAGAGATTAAAATTAAAGAAATAATAGCAGAAATGAATGATTATTTAAAAAAATATAACTTGATTATTGAAGATTGGGAAAGTAATAATGAAGAAAAAATATTTAATAAATATAGGCCTTATCACTTATTAATATCTTCTTTTTTTGAGTTTTCTTTATTATCATTAAAACTGTCATTATATAGAAGTAAAGAAAAATGGACAAAAAAAGAAGCTATGGTGACTGGTATTAGCACAGTAACTTTTTGGAGATTTAGATCAAGTTATTTAATATTTAAAAAAGGATATCCTGTTGAATCAATTAGTTTGTTAAGGGGTATTTTTGAAAATATTCTTACAATAATTGCTTTGTTAAAAGATATTATTGATACAGAAAATACTTTTACCGAATTTTCTTCAAATATCAATTTGTCAAACAAAGAAATAGTTAAAAAAGAATTAACAAAAGGAATCTTCAAAATAAATAACAAAGTGAAAAAATCAATTATTGGAGAAAAAAGCAATCTTTCACTGGAGACAAGAAACTTTTTTGATACTGTGTTTAGTGTCATGCATAATTCTACACATCGCTCTATGATGAATATAATACGTCATGTATTCCCTTGGTATCAAGGGAAAAAGATACTATACCCGTTACCTGTTATAGATGATGAACATTTAAGAGCTTTTATTAATTTATCCCTTTACCTAGCATGGATCATTATAAATATTTTTCCAAATATTTATAAAAAAGAATTGAACAGTAATAGATTTTTTGTTAAGAAGTATAATTCAATAGATAAGTTGTTTGAAAAAATGTTATCCAAAGATAAAAATAAAAAATACATTAAGGAGTTTATATTTAGCATAAATATAAAATAACTTCTATATTTTTTATTTAACTATGTTTTTTTAAGACATTTTACTATAAAATAACAGTTTTAAGTGGTATAATATACACGTTTGCGGGAGTGTGATTACCAAATTGCACTCCTTTTTTTATGACTGCTTATTGATAATCTAGCATATATTTTTCATTTTTTTATTATTCAAATCGGTTGTTTTGCTACCTGTATGCGTGCGTACACGCATAGGCAGATACGGTAATATTTTCCTGAAATCGCACTATTGTCGTAGTAGGGATTGCAATATTAATAGCAACATTAAATGTAGCAGAAAGGCTGTAAGGGCATGGTTGGGGTCTTTGCATTTACCTGGGCTTTCTTCCGAGCCTGGCAAAGATTTGAATCATATTCCCAATATTATCCAAAAATATTTAGAAAATGGGTATAGCCTGATTCCGATTGATCAAGAGAAAAGACCTTATCTCTACTGGAAGCAATATCAGTATAAAAGAGCGACCATAAATGAAATATTAAGGTGGCAGGCTTGCTTCCATAACTCTAATATCGGAATCGTTACCGGCTATATCAGTCAACTAGCAGTGGTTGATGTTGATGAGCTTAGTTTTTTGCCCAAGCTTGAAGAAAGTGTACCCCAGCTTAAAGAAACCACTCGAGTAAAAACCAGAAGGGGATACCATTATTACTTTAGGCTCAACGGAAAATACACCAAAAGTGTCAGTAATCTCTTTGGTAGGAGAATTGAACTAAATAGTAATGGAAATTATATTGTCGCTCCCCCTTCGGTAATAGGAAATCACTGCTATACCTATGAGGTTCCCTTAAGTGAAATATTGCCTATTCCTGAAATATTAATTAGAGAAATAAGTAATAAGGGCAATTTAGAGCATAATTTAGAGTATAATGCTGTCCTATTTAAGATACTAAGATATCATGGATACCAGTTAGACTGTATCAGGCAGATCCTAGGGAGAGAACTCCAAGAGGGTGAACGGGATAATAGTTTGTTTGTTCTTTATATTCTCTTACTGCAGAATAAAAATAGTAAAGAGTATACCCAAAATATAGTAACCAGAAAGAACAATTCCCTGAGCAATCCTTTGCCGGAGAGGGAATTAAATAAAATATATCGCAGGGCTTATCATTATGGTTGTAGTAGTATCCGAGAGATACTTCTCTACATCCGATGTGAGAATTGTAACTACCGATTTGAAGGAGGAAACCTAAAGGAAAGCAATATTCTTATTAAAAACTTGAGGTTACTACCAGAATTAAGCAGCACCCAACGGGGGATAGCCTGTCTTTTGGGCATAGAATAGCAAGTGTGGCCAAGATGAATTATGATACAGTGAAAAGGGCAATACAGGCTTTAAAGGAGAAACATATTCTTGATGATTCGCTCTATAACTGACCTGTCTGCGTGCACCGCACAGGCAGAAAAGAAAAATAACAAAAACCCTTCACTTTTTAAGGGGTAATTTTTAGATTTTTCAAGGGTTACCGAAGGAAAAGGGCGACTATTATACTGGCTTTAGATTAGTATTGGTATTTAAATGGTATCTTCTTCTTTTGTTGTCTCTATCTTTCTCTATCTGAGATACAATCCTTATCCCCATAACCCTTCTTTTGCATTTCAGGCGATTCATGTAATTCAGGTTAATATCTTTACGGCAACTTACAGACGAACGACGGCACGCAAGAAAAATATAGTTTACATAACTCGACACTATCGGACCTTTTACCAAGCATATGTGAGGGCATAGAAAAGGTCAACGATAATGCTTAGTTATGTAAACTATATTTTATGCCGTGGTGGAGAATACACACCTCGTTATTCACTCGGTGCGGCACCACGGCATGCGTGCCTATTCTCTCCGATAATAGGTTTCTCCACTATGAAAGTGAATATCAATCCGCCTTCCGCTCTTTCGTCATTTCGAATCATGCTCTCAAATGATTTATTTTCCATAAATCATATCAGAGCATGATGTTTTCGTCTTATCTCATTTTATTGTTCTTTATGGTGCGCATCTCAATCAACTGCCCTTTGTGGAGGACAGTCAAGCATAAATGGTAAAGGGCAGTTGAGAGACATGCTTGGTATAGAAGCGGGAATAAGAAAAGCCAAAGAGGAAGAAGAGGCAATACACCCACCAGGGCAAAAATACCTTGCCTGGCGGGAGAATTGCCGGAAGTAAGAGCATTACTTTTTTCAAAACAGGAAACTATCTCTGACTTAAAAAAAAGAAATGCTTTATTATAAGACAAATACACAAGGAGCATAACTTCAGAAAAATACCTCAAAAAAGGATTCGTTTTAAGGTATTTTACTTGAAGATATGCAGTCAAAGGATGTCCATAATTTATGGTAAGAGGAAAAACTATCTCCCCCTTGCCATAAATTATGCCTGTTGTTTATAAATGATAATATAAAAAGTAAATTGTTTTATGTAGATTTATTTTATCTTTGTCTTTGTTTATTTATTTGCAAACAACTTTTTATTTTTCTATAATCAAGTTAAAGAGTGAGGTTGGTGGTAGATAATATGAAAGTTATATTGATGTATATTTTCTCAATATTTATAGTAGCTATCGTAGGAGCTTTGTTTGGTTTTCTACTTATTCTTTTACCCCCAATAAAATCGTTATTTAAAAAATTCAAGTCATTATTATATATAACTGTCTTGCCTGTAAATATTGCTTCAAATTTTTTTGCTGTTTTCTTAATTGTATCAATATGCAATAAATTAAATATTCAACCTACTTTATTGATGGTAATTATTCCGGGGGTATATTGTCTATACAGAATGGCAATTCAAGGATAAAAAGAGCAAAAGAAGGGGCATCTAACGTAAAAAGTATGTTAGATAATTCAGGGGAATCTGAATTGTATGATCAGAAATCTGATATTAAAATCGAATACATAAACCAGATAGGTGATATAGTAGGGCTAATATTGGGTGTTTTGTATTTTTTATATAATGCTCCATTATATTGAGAAAATGTATGAATTTTATTATGCTAGGTCAATATGAATTCTTTTTTTCTAAAAAGAAAAAATAATGAAGATCGATTATATTCCCAAATCCGAGATTTTTCTGAAAGAGATGAATATAAGAAACAAATAGAGTTTTTTTGGAGAATATATAAACCTTATGTTCAGGGTAATAAAACAACTTTTTTATCTAAAGCACAAAAAAGTAGTTATTTTAAGCAATGCTGGTGGGAAATGGTTCTTACAATTGGTTTACTAAATACTTTAGATCCAAGACGAGAAATTTATAAAAAGAGGAAAGAAAAAGGACCCGATATTATAATAAAAAATTCAGTTAATACTTCATCCAAAATATATATTGAGGCTATAGCGCCCAAAGAAGGTGAAACAGAGCATAAATTACCTAATTTACAATGGGGTTGGCAAAAAGTTCCTGAAGAAGAATTTTTATTACGTCTTAGCGGAGCTTTTAAAGAAAAATATAAAAAATATAATTCTTATTTAGATAAAAATCTTATTGGGGAAAATGATATTTATATTATAGCTATATCTTCATGCAACCTAAGTGAATATGGCTCATTAATGGATCATCCTTGCCCCGCACCACTTAAAGTCCTTTTTGGAGTAGGACATCAAGTGGTATCACCAAAAAAATCATTTGTTAAATATAGGCCACAGATTATGAAAGGTAATAGTCCTGTTGAAGTGAATTATTTTCTTAAAAATGAGTATAATGGAATTTCAGCAGTGATATATTCTAATGCTGGGATATTAAGTTGTCCCAACAATCCAGAAGAAACATTTATAGTTATCAAGAATCCTTTTGCAAAAAATCCATTACCAGATAAATTTTTAAAAGATGTTACAATGTGGACATTTGACAAGGAGTCTAATACATTAAATAAAAAATCGATGATATAGTAAGTCCATATTCTTCATTGCTTATTTATAAAACCCGCTGCTCAATTTCCCGGAGTGCACGCTCTTTGTTTTGCCCTGGTAATAATATTACCCGCCAGTATGCTGCAAGGGAAAGAAAAAAGAAGTGCACGACCACATGACCGAAACAGACGTGCGCCATGAATTCCCAGCGGGAAAATACCCCGCTGGGAATGAATCCCTAATAATCGCATGATCGCAATCTCTTTGTTATGCCGTCACTTATACTGCAGGGGGCAAGAAGCGGATATAAATAATAATTATACCCTTGATTTCTCCACAATATTAAGCTTATTTGTGGATAATTAATAATAGATTGTAACAATTAAGAAGCAAATAATATATTTACCCATATCTAATGAAGGCTCTATTAATAGAGGCGCTCTTAAAAATCACAGCGATTTTATTACTCCTCTTATCCAGCAGAAAACATATTTGTTATCGCAATATTATAAGCTTTTTAATTAAATACGAATCTATCTGACCAAACAAGAAGACCAAAAGATAAGAAGATTTTTTACCCTTACAAAGAAAACCACTCTAAATATTTCTTTTATCGAAAAATAATTATTTACTGCCAAAACTTTTACTTGAATTTTCTATAAATTTATGTAAAATGAATATACGATATAAAATATTTTAAGTAATACAATATTTTTATAAGATTATATTTTTAATAAATAAAAGGGATTCCTATGAAAGAAGAAAAGAAAAAATTACATCCTCTAATAAAAAGTCTTATTCCCCTCGTAAAAACAATTGCTTTGACCTTTGGCAAAAATTGTGAAGTGGTATTACATGATCTGAGTGATCCTCAATCCTCTATTGTAGCTATTGAGAATGGGCATGTTACCGGGAGAAAGATAGGTGATCCTATTACCGACTTTGCTTTAGCTGCCTGCCGAAAAGGTGGTTTTGGTGATAGCAAGGAGGATGAAATAATTAATTATAAGACTCAAACCAAAAATGGTAAGATCTTAAAATCCTCCAGTGTCTTTATCCGGGATCAAAATAATGAAATTGTAGGATGTTTATGTATCAATTATGATCTGGAAGGTTATTTAATGTTCGAGCATATCATGAATGAATTTTGTTCCCTCACTGATTTGGCTGAGCAAAAAGAAGAGGAAACTTTTGTGAAAGATATAGATGAAATTCTCGATAATATCATAAGTAAGGCCATTAAGGAAGTTGGTAAACCAGTATCCTTAATGCAAAAAGAAGATAATTTAAGAGTGGTAGAGATTATCGATGAAAAGGGTGGTTTTATGATTAAAGGTGCTGTTGATTTATTAGCCCAAAAGTTAAATCTTTCTCGTTATACCGTCTATAACTATATAGATGAATTAAAAGCAAAAAAGAAAATACAGGTCCAGTCACAGTGAATAGTCAGATTGGAGCTTTCAGAAAAGAAAAGGGAGGAATTAAGATTGAAAAAAGAAATATTGATTAATGAGGAGGCACCAAAGGCAATTGGCCCTTATTCTCCTGCAGTAAAAGTGGGGAATTTAGTATTTATTTCCGGACAATTGCCTGTTGACCCGGCTACCGGGGAAATTGCAGGAGATGATATTGAAGTACAAACTAAAAGATCATTAGAAAACCTGAAGGTCGTATTAAAACCTTATGCTCTTGATTTTAACCACATTGTTAAAGTGACAATTTTTCTTCAAAATATGGATGATTTCTCTAAGGTAAACAAGATTTACTCTGACTATTTTAAAGGAGAATTTCCAGCAAGGAGTTGTGTAGAAGTTTCCCGTCTTCCCAAGGATGCCAAAATAGAGATTGAGGGTATGGCAATAATATAATCTAGTCCACCATAGGGAGGTGATGATTAGCAAAGGGATAGATTTCTATTACTAGTAGGATGGTAATAAGAAAGTTGATGTGAACATAAGGTAGTATTAGTTATATATCTGTTAAGCTAAAATAAATAAATTTAAATCGGAGGATTAGTTATGAAAAAAAGGGAGTTTTCAGCAGAACCATTTAGAATTAAAGTCGTTGAACCTATTAAATTGATCAGCAGGAAGGAAAGAGAAAAAAGAATTAAAGAGGCAGGTTACAATGTCTTTAGCCTTAAGGCAGAAGATGTATATATCGATCTTTTAACTGATAGCGGAACCTCAGCTATGAGCGATACCCAATGGGCAGCCCTTATGAAAGGAGATGAATCTTATGCCGGAGCTAGAAGTTTTTTCCAACTGCAGAAGGCTGTTCAAGAAGTGCTGGGATATAAATATGTGATACCTACCCATCAGGGGAGGGCTGCAGAAAATATACTATTTGGTACTATATTGAGAGAGGGAGATATTATTCCTTTCAATATGCCTTTTGACACTACTGCTCAACATATTGGACTTAATGGTGGAGAAGTAAAAGACTGTGTTGCAGATATCGCTTATGACCCACAAGCTATCGATCCTTTCAAAGGGAATGTTGATTTAGATAAATTAGAAAAAGTAATAAATGATGTGGGAACAGAAAAGATACCTTTTATTATGCTAACTATTACCAACAATGCAGGAGGTGGACAGCCGGTTTCTATGTCTAACCTCAAAGGAGTAAAGGAAATAGCCTCTCACTATCACATACCTGTTTATTTGGATGCAGCGCGCTGTGTAGAAAATGCTTACTTTATCCAACAGCGAGAGAGAGGTTATGAAGATAAATCTATTGCTGAAATCATAAAAGAGACTTTCTCTTATGCCGATGGCTGTACCTTTAGTGCCAAGAAAGACCCTATGGTAAATATTGGCGGATTCATTGCCTTAAATGACGAAGAGCTTTATCATAAATTATTACCTCGCTTAATTGCCTATGAAGGTTTTGCTACCTATGGTGGACTGGCCGGTAGAGATATAGAATGTCTGGCAGCTAGTTTATACGAGATGATTAACAATGAATATGTCGCTAATCGAGTGAGACAGGTAGAATATTTAGGAAAACTAATAAAGGATATAGGAATACAGATTGTAGAGCCAGTAGGAGGTCATGCTATTTTTGTAGATGCTGCCTCATTTTTCCCTCATATACCTCAAAGCCAATTTCCAGCGGATGCTTTAGCTGTTGAACTTTACCTTGAATCTGGAGTAAGAGGAGGTGGATTGGGGGCACTTGCTCTTTCCAGAAAAGATAGGAAGACGGGGGAAATGATTTTCCCTAAAATGGAACTAATGCGTCTGGCTATTCCCAGGAGAGTTTACACTGACCGCCATATGGAAGTAGTAGCAGAAGGACTTAGCCGAGTCTATCAGAAGAGAGAAGAGGTAAAAGGCCTGAAGATTATTTACGAACCACCTGCGTTGAGACATTTCCTTGCTCGTATGGAGCCAGTATAATAATATAATTAATATAATAAAAGTTAGAAATTACTGAAAATAGAGGCAGATATATTCTTTATAATTTACAATCTTGAGAAATATTAAATAGGAGGTGGATAATTTCAAAGATGAAGGAGTAACTTAAGTATTTAAAGATAAGGATATAGACAAATTCTGCATATCGCTATATTATAACAAATTAAGAAATAAATATTTTAAATTAAGGAGGTATGGTTAAATGAAAATTAGCAAGGCGAGAAAATTAAACTATTTAATAGAGTTAGTCGTACTGTTTGCTCTTATTTTTAGTTTTACCGTGGGGGCAGAGAGTGCGACTTATGAGTGGAGGGCTGGTACCTTAGTTCCGGAATTTGTACCTTTCGGCTCCGGAATGTATGAATTTGCTCAACTAATAGAAGAAAGAACTGATGGACAGATTAAAATAGCCTGTTTCCCTTCTCAACAACTCGGTCCCTGGATGGATGAGTTTGATAATGTAAGTAAAGGTTCTCTGGAAATAGGTTTTCTGCCACCCAGTACTCGTTATGCTAAACTTGCCCCGCTCTACCTGGAATTTGTGGTTACCAGCTGGGATGATTTCTATAAGTTTTTTAATAAAGAGGGTTTTCTCTATAAGCATACCGAAGAGGCCTGTGAGGAGTTAGGGATTAAACTTTTAGGTTATTTAAATGCCGGCTTCGATGGTTATTCCGGTATGAAAGGACCAGTGGTTTATCCGGAAGATATAACTCGATTAAAGATAAAAACCAGAGTGGGTTATCCTACCAGTAAGATTTATTTTGAAGAATTAGGGCCAGTAGTTTCGGTAGATATGAATGAAGTATTTACAGCCCTGCAACTGGGCATTATCGATTGCCAGGCCAATCAAGCGGTAGAAACAGTTTATACCCAGTTCCGTGATGTAACCAAATATTTTACCGACCTAAATACGGCACCTGCTTATGGCTGTATCTTGATTAATAAAAAACTATGGGAGAGTCTCTCTCCGGAGCTGCAAAAAATTATTCAAGAAACTGCTGATGAGGTAGCGGTAAAGATAAATCAGCAATGTCAAGCAGATGAGGAAGGGTATTATCAGAAATTTGCCGAAGAAGGGGTAGTGGTTACCAGACTTACCCCAGAACAGAGACAGCTGTGGATAGACAGAGCGAGAAGACCCGGCGGTCTATGGGATCAAGCAAGAGATATCTACGGCAGTGAGTTTATTGATTTCTTGTTAGAAAATTTAGGAGTAAAGTAATAAAAAGAAAGACAAATACCATCAAATAAATTATGGTCCACCAAAAAGAAAGAAGGCATACCATGAAGAGAAATGACCGTTTTTCTAAAGTAGGTAGGATACTCGGTAAGTTAATCAATATTATCGAGGATTGGGGATCATTTCTTTCCTTTCTTATCATGATCGGGCTAGTAAATTTAGCTATATTTTTACGGATGACCATAAATTTGGAAAGTTCTTCCTGGGAAGAAATAGCTCGTTTTGCTTCTATCTGGCTATATATGTTAGCCATAGCGGTAGCTGCCCGAGATGACTCCCATCTTCGTAGTGGATTGCTCGATAATTTTATAAAATCAGCTAAGACCAAGATGGCCTTAGAAATATTGTTTAACCTAATTACTTTAACCTGTCTCATAATATTTGTCTACTGGTCTGTAGTGCAGGTAAGATGGGTTAGGGGCGTGGGACAAACTTCCCTGGTATTAAGGATGGATATGTGGATACTATATCTTTCTTTCGTGGTGGGTGGTGCTTTTGCGGTAATCCACAATTTAACTTATTTAATGAAGGCTATAAATAAATTTAAGAATCCAAAGGAGGTCAGGGTAAATGAGTGATTTGTCCATAATCCTCCTTTTTATTATTTTAATTATTATTTTAATTATAAGTGGATTACCGCTTTTTGCTTGTTTTGCGGTGGCCTGTATGGGGATGATGAAGGTATTTGACCTGGGTACCGATTTTGCTATCCCGGTTATTTTTACCACTTTAAATTCCTTTACTTTAATGGCCATACCCTTTTTTGTTCTTTCCGGTGGTTTAATGGCTAAAAGTAAAATGTCCGGTAAAATTGTAGATTTTGTAAATAATATTGTAGGACGCATTAAAGGTGGCCTGGGTCTGGTAGTTATTGTCTCTTGCGGATTCTACGGGGCAATTACCGGCTCATCCGGAGCAGCTATAACGGCTATCGGACCGGCTATCTTACCCGAACTGGATAGATATGGATATGAGCGCAGATATTCTACTGCCTTACTGGCTTGCTCTGGCTTATTAGGGCAATTGATCCCTCCCAGTATACCCTTGATTCTTTTTGGAATGATCACCGGTACCTCCATAGCTGCTTGTTGGTTAAGCACAGTGATTCCCGGCTTACTACTCATAATTTTTTATGGAATTATCAATTATTTCTTTTGCCGAAAGAATCCTAAGATAATAGAAACGAGAGAAGTATCTTTTAATAAGATTATGAGTTCTGCTCGGAGTGGATTTTTTTCGCTATTGATGCCGGTCATAATTTTAGGGGGAATTTATAGTGGATTATTTACCCCTACCATCGAAAGTGTCAGCGTGTTAGGTTCTATCTATTTTATCATAATGTTTATCCTTATCTTAAGTAGAATTTTTACTTTAGAGCAATTACCCGTGATTTTGGCTGAGAGTATATTAGAGGTATCCTCTAATCGAGTAGTGATTTTATTACTAATAAATGTGATGTTGTTGATTGTGGGGATGCTGATGGATGATATTAGCTCGATGTTGGTTTGTGCCCCTCTCCTTTTTCCTCTTTTTATTAAGCTGGGAGTTAACCCTTTACAGATGGCTGCTATTTTAGCTGTAAATCAAGGCACCGGTATGCTAACCCCTCCGGTAGCCACTAATTTATTTATGGCTTCCCGGGTAGGTAAAGTACCAGTGGTGGAATTTATCAAATATAGTATACCTTATCTAATTTTTGGGAATATTCCGGTACTGCTTCTGGTTACCTTCATCCCTCAATTATCGGTATGGCTACCGCAATTAGTCTTTGGAAGATAGAAAATATGAAAAAATATGGGAAAATATGGATCAGGCCTTGAGATATTAGATTTAACTTATTTTCAACTTCTTTGAGTGTTTTTTCTTTCTTTATTTATAGACTTTAAGGTGGCATTTCTTCTTGTTTTTTCGAGCAAGTCCGATTACACTATAATAAGGATAAGGAGAATAGGTAAGGATAGCTTTTAGATTAATTTTTAAAAGAAAACTGTTAACAAAAATTAAACAAGATGAGGGAGGAGGTGTAAATTAATAGTAAAGATATTTAAAGTTGGTTCTGGCTTATTGATAGTGGCGATAGGACGATATTAAAAATATTAAAAAAAGAGGAGATGAATTAAAATGAGAAAAGTTAAATTAATTATTGGTACTATTTTTATACTGTTAGTAGTATTGGGAATGACAGCAGGAGCTTCAAAAGTATCTTTTTATGCTAATATTACTGCCATCGAACCGATTATGGAATCTTTTGAAGCCAAAACCGGTATAAAAGGTGAATATACCAGAATTTCCACTGATAAATTTCTAGCTACCGTATTGACTGAATTTGAAGCAGGTAAACTTCTGGCTGATGTAATACAAGCACCTCTTCCTGTTTTAGAAATGCTGAAAGAAAGAGGAGTTCTTTCTACTTATACTTCTCCAGTTGCAGAAGCTTACCCGGAATGGACCAGAAAAGATGGTATCCAGCTTTTTGGCATAGAGTATGTGGCACTTATTTACAATAGGGAGTTGGTCAAAGAGGAAGATGTACCCAAGCGTTATGAAGATCTGACTGATCCCAAGTGGAAAGACAAGATTGTTATGGCTAATCCAGCTCTTCATCCCACAACTATATCCTGGCTTGTCGGTCTTAAAGAGAATATTTTCAAATCAGAGGAAGAATGGCTTAATTTTGTAAAAGGATTAGCAGCTAATAAACCGATGTTTGTAGCATCGTTTGGTCCTACTCCAGCACCAGTAGAAAGTGGTGAGAAACTCATTGCTATTTCCATGCCAAAATATATTATTACCAAAGCACCAGCTCCTTTAGATTGGGCTCGAGTAGAACAGCCCCTTATGGGTACTCCCCGAGCAATTGCGGTAACCTCCTCAGCTCCCAATCCTGATGGAGCGAAGACTTTTATGGATTATTGGCTTTCGGAAGAAGCTATGTCTATATTAGCAAAAGATGTAGGCGAATATGTCCTGGCACCAGGTATTTTTCCTCCCATTGATGGTATAGATAAGGCAGAAGTACTTGCTATTAGAGAACTTTCCGATGAAGAAATTCAAAAATGGGGTGAAGAGTTTAAGAAGATATTTGCTGTTTATTAAGTACA